>Ga0114938_1001494_pt1 | contig 15769 bp, 13 predicted proteins | sample AshMeaBigSpring_FD_88675 | JGI IMG/M metagenome (GOLD analysis project Ga0114938, IMG submission 88675) | Groundwater microbial communities from Big Spring, Nevada to study Microbial Dark Matter (Phase II) - Ash Meadows Big Spring | ecosystem: Environmental > Aquatic > Deep subsurface >...
CTCTAGATTTAAGTTTCCAGAAGCAGTTTTGTAGCTATCCATATCAGAAAGATTACAATGCGAAACCAATCGATACCATTCTGCCTCGGTAAGCAGACGGTATTGCTTACCATCCTGCTCAGTTTTCCAGTTACAAAAAGCTTTTGCTTCGAGATAGTTGACCTCCGCTGGCCAACTCCAAGGCATAGATATTTCTTGAGCTACCAATCGCAACTTAAATTCACCATCGTAGTTGCGCCAAAAAAGTGGCATTTTAGCTTGCCTATAAACACACCAATTCCAGCCCTCTTCGGTCCAGTAAGTTTTGTTTGAATACCCCCCAGCTTCTACAAATTGTAAAAACTCAGCATTCGACACTAAAAACTTTGATGCACTAAAGTCAGCAACCCGCTCAGAATAACTTCCATATTCATTATCCCAACCATAAAATGCATGGTTAAGAGGCTTACCTAGCTTAACCTCAGCTCCCAACACAGGAATAAACTCATTAGTTGGCACATCAGTTACAGTATTGCAAATCTCTCCAAAGCGACCCTCCACAACTTCATCGAGCGGTAATTGACGAATTAAAACCGAAGACGTTTCAAGGTGAATACGTTCATGCTCAATACCCATCATAATAATCCAAAAGGGATCTTGCCATTTAACGGGCAACGTCAGTTCCAAACGATCTATACAATCAAGCACAACCTTTTTAACCTCATCACGATATGCACGAACTTCAGTCACAGTAGGCCAATTGTAATTTTTCTCGTTCAAATCATCCCAACTCATCTCATCAACACCAATAGCAAAAATTGATTCGAAGGATGGATTTACACGAGTATTTATTAATTTAGCAAGAAATAATTTATTTATAAAAAACACAGCCGTGTGTCCTAAATAAAACAACAACACATGTCGTAAGGGGTCACCACGATGATAAAACACATCGTCGGACTTCAGCTGAGTGTAAAGCAATTCATCGATAGCCCATGTTTTTTCGAAATAAACTTTTATTTCTTGGCGCTTCAAGGAGCTATCACCAACACTTAAATCTATTGTTTTTGTAATAAAATCTTTCATAAACTATATTATAAAGCTTTGTGTAAATACAATTTGGTCATTGAGAAATTCGAAATGCCATCAACATGTATTTTAATCTGCTGAATGGAACTTATAACTTGAAACCCCACACCTTGATAGAGATGAATTGCTACCAAGTTTTGATCCCAAACACGTATAAAAACATCGGCATATTGTTGTTTGTTGAGTAAATCAAAAAAGGAGACCATTAATTTTCGACCCAACCCCATACCACGGTAATTTACATCAACCATTAGTTCTGAGATATAAGCGCATTGTGAGGGCACAAATCTGTCAAGTATTTGTTTTGGACATTCCGTATCGATGGAAAGCGATGCATACAGTAAACATGCAATCAGCTTATTTTGGTCAAAACACATTAGTGCATGACCTTGTTTAAGGGTGGAGTTTAAATAATGCCTTAGCATACTTAAATCAAGATGCTGAGCTGCATCACCCTTCGAAAAGGTATCTAAATAAAGCGTTTCAATTTGAGATTGATACACCTCATTGTTTGACAATATAAAATTAAAATTATTGATAAATAAAAATTAATTCCAAATTACGCGATTTGAAGAGCTAGGTCTGTATCCAAACTTATAAGTCAGAGTCATACTTAAACTCATTAAATAATCTTTTGATTTTGAACCAGATGGACTCAAGCCATCAACATAGTCGGAAAATGGGATATGAAGGTTATACTCAGCACCGACAGCCCAATTGGAAGTCACTTCATATTCGTAACCAAAACCTATAGGAACAACTGGAGTAATTGTATAGGTATGAGCATTTTTCCCATCATTAGAAATAATATGTTTACCCAAAAACTGTTGATTTATAGTTTTATCAAGAGTCCAAATTTTTGAATCGCTATACAAAACACCAATTCCTGCAAAAACATAGAAAGTATGTGGAGACGGAAATTGAGCATACTCCCCACCAAAAAGATTATACTCAAAATGAGTAGCAAGTATTCCTAATTTAACATCTGAGTTATAGTCGCGAACATCATTACGTGAACCCTCGTCGGCATGTTCAAAACGACCATAAAGAGCATTAATTTTAAAACCTATATTATTCGGAAACATATACCTATAATTAAGCGACAGCATAATTTTTGCACGTTCAAACTCAAAATCCTTCAACAAGCTATTATTGATTGTTCCACCTAAATCGCCAAACAAATAACCTGGACCTAAACCAGTAAGAACAATAGAAGAAGTGCCCGGCTCGGTAAAACCATATAAACCATTTCTACTTTGAGCACTAACATTATACAAGCCAGCACCACATAGAATAATAATTATTATGAGATATACTTTTACTTTCATATTTGTATCAATAACAATAAATTACAATAAAGACAGAAACTACAATTTGAAGCTACACCTTTAAGGAGTACAATTTGAAGTATTGCAAAAATACAATAAATGTTTTGCATTTGGGTTATGTATCCAAAATAAATCAATACCTAAAACTACTTCCTCCAACAAATTCACGCAATAGTGAGGTTGGTGGGATCTCTTTTTCGGGAATTGATATAAAATAATTTAAAAATTTTATCATTCGATGTGTTTCAGTATACTCTTCGCAATACTTGGGCACTTCTGCTAAAATAGGTTCAGCATGTCGTTTGAGCACCGCCAGCTCAAACAACAAAGCAGAATTGAACATGATATCTGCATTTTCTTGGTATGGAAATATCCATTTTTCCTCGCCACGGCGCACACTAGGCCAACGCGCAATCGTTTCGCGTGCCGAATAATTTCGAAAACGGTAGTCGCGAATAATACGACGAAGTAAACGAACATCCGTTGTTGGTATCCAATTATGATTATCAATAGAGATTGTTGTTAAGGCCGAAACGTAAATTTTATAGGTAGTTTCATTCGGGATTTCAGGAATTAACTCTGGATTTAGCGCATGTATACCCTCCAAGACTAAAATACTATCTTCTTTCAATCGTAATTTATCACCTTTGTAATAACGTTTACCATCCTCAAAATTAAAAAAGGGTAAATCGACTTCCTTTCCGGCTAACAGATCTTTTAAATTCTGATTGAATAGTGCCAGATCCAAAGCGTGTAGATGTTCGAAATCCCACTCTCCATGTTCATCAAGGGGTGTTTCGTCTCTATTTACAAAATAATTATCGAGCGATAATACGACAGGTTTTAACCCGCAAACCATGAGCTGAATAGACAAACGCTTACTAAATGTAGTTTTACCCGACGACGACGGCCCTGACACAAGTACAAACTTAACTTTCTCTGCTTTTTTAGAAATAGCATCAGCAATTTCGGCCACCTTTTTCTCGTGCAACGCCTCCGAAACTTTTATTAAGTTAAAAGTCTGATTGTGCTTACATGCCAAATTAAATTCACCCACATTATTGAGATTCATGATCTTATTCCAACCCACATATTCTTTAAATACATCAAATATTTTTGGTTGATATACCAGAGCCTCCAACTGCGTCGGGTTGTCTCTATTGGGGATTTGCAGTAACATACCATCGTAATACGGTACTAAATCGTACAAATTCAAATAATTGGTGGAAGGCAAAAGCACACCATTGTAATAATCGATATAATCGCCAATTCGGAAAAACCGACAGTAAGGTGTACCAAATGTATCAAGCAACGAAACTTTATCTTCGTGATGCTTTCTTTCTACAAACATTTCAGCAACTACTTTCGTTTGCTTCTCTTCGCACACAATAGTTTCGCCTGATTTAATAATCAAATCAATTTGTTGTTTTATTAATGCAATCATATCAGCACTAATTGAACCATTATATCCTTTGAGTTTACAATAATAACCCTTGGATATTGGATGCTCAATATGTATTGATAAACCAGGATAAATATCTTCGACCGCTTTTGAGACTACCATGCTTAGCGTTCGAACATAAACGCGCATACCCGATTGTGTACTCAGGTCAATAAATTCAATATCTTTAGGCTTGTAAATTAAAAAGTTCAAATCCTCCACTTTGTAATTAACACGAGCTGCAACCACTTGAAAAGGTAATTTTATTTGTAGCTGATTAAAAATTTCGATAAGCGAAGTTCCTAACGCAAAGTCGTGATAAGACTTAGTATTTTTACAATATATAGTTACTTGATTCGTCATATTTATAGTAGTGATTTAAAAATTTGATGTAAAAGTACAATATTTTTTGAAGATAGAATTGTTAGCATGCATTTTTTGGAGTACTTTTGTAATTGATTTATAATGTCTATGAAAAGCGACATTCAAAGCGACATAAAATAGACTAACAATTTTCACATAATATCAATTTAAGATGAATTTATTTGATGTTTATCCACTTTTTGACATTGAAGTAACAAAAGGGATAGGTTGCAGAACATACGACAAGCAAGGAATTGAGTATCTTGATATGTATGGTGGACATGCAGTGATCTCAATAGGACACTCTCACCCCTATTTTGTTCAGAAAATTACGCAGCAGACTGAAAAATTAGTATTTTACTCAAACTCAGTCATAAACAAATTACAAACTGAACTAGCTGAAAAACTCGGAAAACTATCGGGCTACGATGATTATTCGTTATTTTTAATTAGCTCTGGTGCCGAGGCCAACGAGAATGCGCTTAAACTAGCCTCATTTCATACTGGAAGAAAAAAAGTAATCGCTTTCGAAAAAAGCTTTCATGGACGCACTTCGGCTGCTGTTCGTGTAACGAATAATGCAAAAATTGTAGCGCCAATTAACGAAGGTTTTGATGTTGACTTTTACCCTTTAAATGCAATTGAACCCGTAAAAAACGCTCTCGAAAAAGGAGATGTGTGCGCCGTAATTATTGAAGGCATTCAAGGTGTAGGTGGAATAAAAATACCTAACCCTGCTTTTCTTAAGGAATTGAGCGCACTTTGCAAACAGCACGGCACAATGCTTATTTTGGACGAAATACAGTCGGGCTATGGACGTAGTGGTAAGTTTTTTGCTCATCAATATGCCGACATCCGCCCTGATCTGATTACAGTAGCCAAAGGAATGGGGAATGGCTTTCCTATTGGTGGCCTACTTATAAGCCCACAATTCGAAGCATCGCATGGTTTGCTCGGCACTACATTTGGCGGTAGTCATTTGGCTTGTGCTGCTGCTATTGCAGTGCTTGATGTAATGAAAGCCGAAAACTTAATTGAAAATGCTCGTAAGATTGGCGAATTCTTACTTCAGGAATTACAAAAAATTGAGGGAATCAAAGAAGTCCGTGGCCAAGGATTAATGATAGGCATTGAGTTCGATAAATCAATTGGCGATATCCGCAAAGCACTTTTATTCGACAAGAAGATATTTACTGGAGTAACTGGCACAAACACAATACGCTTATTACCGCCACTTTGCCTTTCAAAACAAGACGCTACGCACTTTATTTCAAAATTCAAAGAAGTAGTTGCTAGTCACCATTAATAAAATCCAAACTTAGGCAATAAAAAAAACCGAACTTCGTAAAAGTTCGGTTTTTTTTATATTGTATAAATTCGTGGTATTTAAAAACCGCTATAAATCAATCGCAGTTTCATTGGCTTGGTTCCATGCGTACCCGAACATAACTTTACAGCACTAGGCGTTTCCCTATCTTTTACGTCTTTCACATAACCTGAACCATCTTTACTTATACCTACAGGCATTAAGCGAAACTTTAAAACAGAAGCCGCATCTGTTGTTCTAGCTAATTCGGTAGTAAGTATCTGTGCCATATCAAAATTATAGTAAAAAGATAATTTACTGTCAACATACTCGTAAGTCAATGTTCCTGTTATTGCCGCTGCAGATGTAGGCACACTACGCTTTTTAAAGTATTTCGGAACACTATCTTCATTTATCAACATTAGCGTACTAATCAGTGGCAAAGCCAAATCAGAACTATCTACTTCCGAGACATTAACCTTAACCATTGCTCTATTTAAAAGTAACTTTTTACCACCTACCTCACTGTGAAGTTTAGCACGAATAGCTGCCATCGGCAAAGTTAAGCTTGTATAGATATTTCCTGGCGACGAAACGACATTAATTTCTGTTTGTTGGCTAAACTTTTGAAAAACCTCAGCTTTACGAGGCAACTTAACACTACTTACAGTTCGCACTTCATTGGTAGCTGGATAATCCTGATAATGATTTACCGTAACAATCGAATCTTTAGTCCCATCAACAGTTTTACGCACATAGGTATAATGATAGTAATAACGCATAAAAATTGTTCGCACATTAATAAGCGTTTCAGATCCAAATTGGGTATTTAAATAAACACCTTTAAAGGTATCAAAAAATGTACTTGCAGTTTGTTTGGTATATTTCTTTTTGAGCTCACCGGCAAAATCGTCGACAAAACTATTATTTAATTTAATAACGATGGTGGTTGAATCACGTTTAACACCGTAACTATTAACCGTTGTAACCTTACTACCCATTTTAATAGCCTTGCTAGAGTACTCATCAACATTCACATCGTTGGTGTACGCTGCTGTTGGCGATAAGGTTTTTAAATCCATACGATATACATTTATTTCGAATGGCGAAAGCAAATCACCAAAAGCAGAAGCATACCTTAAAACTACACTCGCCGAATCAGCCTTTGCATCCTCTGGAATATCAACACCAATTGGAGGCATAAACTGTGTCAGAATCTCCCCATTAAATGTACCGAATTGCTCATCGTAAAAGGTACCAAGCATAAATGAATCGGGACGAGAATATAAAATACCTGGATCAAAGTTTTCCGACGAAATTGTAAAAGAATCAACCTTCAGAATAATAGCATCACCACTAGGCTGTATATTTGAGCCAATATCGGTTAAATCCGAATCGCAACTGTACATAAAAACGGATAATAGCACAGCTAAAAAACTATGAAACTTCATACCTTTAAAATCATCTGATAAATAACTGATTAAAGCCATCGCAAATGCAATTAAATTGTGTTTTAAATTTATTTCAAATTATCGTAGTAACGAAGATATTCATCTGCGTAATCTTCATCCTTCACATAAGGAAGAAAATCAACCTTATTATCATTCATATAACGAATAAGTTCTGGGTCAATTGTGGGCGTTGACTGAATTACACCGTCGGAGTAGTCGATTGCAAATTTGGATAGTGTAACATAATCAATTTCCTTATCATTAATGCTACTCACATGCTCATCCTCTATACCTTCAAGTTTCAATCTATCAGCAAACAAATGACGAAAAGGCACTTTAAAAGCATCGTTACAAAGCGAATATACTACTTTTGAATTTTTAAAAAACGGATCTTCGTTATACGCTTTTTTGATATAAAGTGGAGCCAAAGCTGTCATCCAGCCACTACAATGTATAACATCAGGTGTCCAGCGCAGTTTTTTAACTGTCTCCATCACGCCTCGTACGAAAAATATTGTTCGTTCATCATTATCTTCGTACTCAGCACCTTTTTCGTCGGCAACTGTATTCTTACGCTGAAAATAATCGTCGTTATCAATAAAGTACACCTGCAAACGCGCTGCTTGTATTGATGCTACTTTAATAATTAGTGGGTGGTCGGTATCATCAATTATCAAATTCATACCTGATAATCGAATAACTTCATGTAGTTGGTTTCTTCGTTCATTAATAGCCCCAAACTTTGGCATAAAAGTTCGAGTTTCTCTTCCTCTGTCCTGCATTGCTTGAGGCAAATAACGACACATATTGGCAATTTCCGATTCAGGTAAATAAGGGAAAATCTCTTGAGAGATATACAGAATCTTATTAATTTTTTTATTCATGTAAATGAGTTACGATGCTGTTTTTTTACAACGATTTGCAAAGATATATAAAAAAAATCGGATATAAACAAGCCCTTTTATCAATTTGTTAAGCCATCGAAACACCGAAATGTGTTTTGATTCCTTTACAAACTCAAAACAAGCCCTTACTGAACTGTAATACTGACATTTAACAATTTGACAGTCCAAATGCATAATTGAACTGTTCATTAGCGTTTATAAAAGTTTAACCTTGGCGACCAACGTTTACAAAACAGCCTTAAAACTAGCTATAAAGTATTTACAAGCAATGTAAAATGAGCTCGAAAACACAGAATTATGTTCTTATTACTAAAACGTCCCCTTTATCCAAATTAGTTTTTGTACTTTTGCAGCGATTTCCGAAAATTATTCAGTTTTTGGTAGAATTATCAATTTATCAACTCGAAACTATTTAAGTAAAAAAGACATGCTTATTGCAAAAACGGTTGCAGCGCTTGAGCAAGCTATTACAACAGCTCAACGTGCACATAAAACCATTGGTTTTGTACCTACAATGGGGGCATTACATGCAGGACATATAGCACTTGTTGCCCAGTCGGTAAACGAAAACGACTTCAATATTGTTAGTATATTTGTAAACCCAACACAATTCAACAATGCTAACGATTTAGAAAAATATCCTAGAAATTTAGACGCCGATGCAGCCCTTCTTCAAAATGTAGGTTGTGATTTGATATTCGCTCCCGAAGTTTCGGATATTTATACCGAAAACGAGAAGTTAAGCACTTTCGAATTTGATTTTGAAGGACTCGACAAAGTGATGGAGGGAAAATTTCGCCCAGGGCATTTTAATGGTGTGGTGCAAATAGTGAGCAAGCTTTTTACATTGGTACAACCAACCAAATCGTACTTTGGCGAAAAGGATTTTCAGCAGCTAGCTATTATACATTTAATGACCCAAAAGCTTGGGTTTACAACCGAAATAATTGACTGCCCCATTGTTCGCGAACCAAGTGGGTTAGCTATGAGCAGCCGAAACGAACGATTAAACAGTAGCGAGCGTGAACTTGCATCCAATATTTCGAAAATTTTGTTTCGTAGCGTGGATATAGCAAGTACAAAAACACCCATTGAACTAACAAATTGGGTAATTGACGAAATAGCGCAATTTGAGGGCTTGCGCTTAGAGTATTTTGAAATAGCGAATGCAAACACCTTACAAACTGCGAGCGATTGGAGTAGTCCCTCGGTTGGTTGTATAGCTGTATTTTGCGGCGAGGTACGCCTTATCGACAACATCCGTTATAAAACATTGAATTAAAAAACATTGGTTGACTATATATTTAGTTGATTTTTCAGAAGATAAAAAAACATGCAAGTAGAAATTTTAAAATCAAAAATACACCGAGTAACTGTTACGGAGTCGAACTTAGAATACATTGGCAGCATAACTATTGACGAAGATTTGATGGATGCAGCGAATATTATTGCAAACGAAAGAGTGTATATCGTAAACAACAATAACGGCGAACGCTTTGACACTTATGTTATCAAAGGCGCTCGTGGCACAGGCATGATCTGCTTAAATGGTGCCGCTGCTCGCTTAGTACACACGGGTGATATTGTGATCATTATGGCGTACACAACCATGGAAATGGAAGAAGCACGCAGTTTTAAACCTGCTGTGGTATTTCCAGATACGGCAACAAATCGCCTAGTTTAAGATGAAAGTTGTAATAATTAAATACAATGCGGGAAATATACGTTCGGTGCTTTTTGCGCTCGAGCGTATTGGCATTCAAGCGGTAGTTACCGACGATCACGATGAGATTCGCGCGGCCGACAAAGTGATTTTCCCTGGCGTAGGCGAAGCATCATCGGCAATGGCATACTTACGATCAAAGGGCCTCGATGAGCTTCTAATCAGCTTAAAGCAACCTGTTTTAGGCATTTGTTTGGGAATGCAACTTATGTGTAGCTTTTCAGAAGAAAATAATACCGATTGCTTGGGTATATTCGATGCTAAAGTAACCAAATTCGACAGTTCGAATGGGTTTAAAATTCCACAAATTGGGTGGAATAACATTTCGGATTTAAAAACGGATTTGTTTGACGATATACAAGAAGATGAATATGTCTATTTTGTTCATGGATATTACGTTAGCAAATGTGCCGAGAGCATAGCAACAACTGATTATGTAACCGAATACAGTTCGGCTATCCACAAAAACAATTTCTATGCCGTACAGTTCCACCCCGAAAAATCAGGCAGCGCTGGTCAAAAAATTCTTGAAAACTTTATTTTCAAAATCAATTGATTGGTTTGATTTTGAGGCATCAACACATCATCACATCAACACATCTTTACATCAACAAAAATGACATTTGAACTTCAACATACCGATCCCAACAGTAATGCCCGTGCAGGTGAAATAACAACCGATCACGGCAAAATTCAGACACCTATTTTCATGCCTGTAGGTACAGTGGCGTCGGTTAAAGCTGTTCATGCCCATGAGTTGGCCGACGATATCAAAGCTCAAATTATTTTGGGTAACACCTACCACCTCTATTTACGTCCGGGCATCGATACCTTGGAACGAGCAGGTGGATTACATAAATTCAATAGTTGGGACAAACCCATACTTACCGACAGTGGTGGATTTCAGGTATTTTCACTATCAGCCAATCGCAAACTGAACGAAGAAGGCGCTACATTCCGCTCTCACATCGACGGCAGTAAACACCTGTTTACGCCTGAACGAGCAGTTGAAATACAACGTTCGATAGGAGCAGACATCATTATGGCTTTTGACGAATGTACACCTGGCGATGCTGATTACAACTACGCCAAAAAGTCGATGGAACTTACACATCGCTGGCTAACTAGAGGCGTGAATCATTTTGCAGCAACCGAACCTAAGTATGGCTACTCGCAATCGTTTTTCCCCATTGTGCAAGGATGTGTTTATCCAGATCTTCGCCGACAATCGGCAGAATTTATTAGCTCGCAAAATGCGGATGGTAATGCCATTGGTGGTTTAGCAGTGGGTGAGCCTGCCGAAAAAATGTACGAAATGATTGAAATCGTAAACGAGATACTACCTACAGATAAACCACGTTATTTGATGGGGGTTGGAACGCCTCAAAACATACTCGAAGGTATTGAGCGTGGTGTTGACATGTTCGACTGCGTAATGCCTACTCGAAATGGCCGAAACGGGATGATGTTCACATCAGAGGGCATTATCAACATGAAAAATGAGAAGTGGAAAAATGACTTTTCGCCCGTTGACCCCAATGGCACATCCTATGTTGACCACGCTTATTCAAAAGCATATCTACGTCATTTATTTATAAGTAAGGAGTTTTTGGCGCTGCAAATAGCCTCTATTCACAATTTAGCATTCTACCTTTGGTTGGTAGGCGAGGCGCGCAAACAAATACAACTAGGTAGTTTTAAACCTTGGAAGGACGAAATGATGGTTCGTCTGGGCAGGCGTTTGTAATACTACAAACGCCCAACAAGACATCTAAAAAACCATTTATTTTTTGACTAAATAAATATAGGTTGGAAAGTGATCAGAATATCCATTTTGGAAATGCCCTCCACTAAACGTACGAAACGGATATCCTTGATATTTACCAGTTTTCTGAATCAAGAAATCACGATTAAACACTTCAGCTTTGTAGAACCTTAAATTTTTGTGGTCGTTTCCCAACAGCGAATGACTTACAATAATTTGATCGAACAAATTCCATTTACCTTGATAACAAAGTGAACCAATACCTTTTGCGTATTTGTCCCACATGGTATTATAAAGCTCTCCAGCTTTAACATCGGCTATGTTGCGTTTAGCACCAAGCACAACTGCACAACTAGGATCAACAGGGTCATCGTTTAAATCGCCCATAATCACCACATGGATATTGGGCACAGCATTCACCAATGAATCGTGAATATGCTTTACAACCTTCGCCGCCAATTCGCGCGAAACCGAAGATTTATCGCCACGGCGCGATGGCCAGTGATTAACGAGAATTGACACACGCTCACCAGCGATTTTGCCATTTACCAACAACACATCGCGCGTACGGAAGGTAGAGTCGGTTACACCTTGATTAAGCCCAAGCGCATACGGAAAAGGATAGGTTCTGCTTGAAATAAACTCAAAACGAGTTGAATCGTATAGCAAGCCCACATCGATACCACGCCAGTCGGGCGAATCGTGATGCACCACTTTCAGCCCACTACTTTTCAGAGGTTTTGTGGCCACCAAATCGTCCAACACTTGGCGGTTTCCGATTTCAGAAACACCAACAGCAGCTAAACCACCAAAGTCTTTGGCCATTTCGCTTAATACAAAGGCCATATTTGCCAATTTCTTTTCGTACTTTTCCATGGTCCACGCATTTCCACCTTTAGGCGAAAACTCCACATCGCGAAGCGAATCGGTACTTAAGGGATGGTACAGATTCTCGAGGTTGTAAAAACCCACAGGAAACACCTTAACACGCTTACCAGTCTGTGCAAATGCAACTACCCCAATAAACAAAAAGGCGCTAAGAAGAATAATATTTTTTTTCATTATAAACTAATTTTCTTGTAAAAAGAAACTTTGTGAATGATAAGAGGCTGCACCAAAAGAGATATTTTTGACACAGCCTCTTTCATTTAATAAGAGATTATTTACCTACAACAAGGTTTTTCACCTCCCATGTAGCACTTGCAGCATCTGAACTGATGTATTTAAATGCAATACGAGTATTTGCTGAAATAGCACTTGCTGGAATTGTAAGTCCGCCTGAAGTTACAAATCCCCAAGCACCTGTCCCATGATATACACCAGTAATCTCTACCCAGGTTGAAGTCGCAACATCAACATAATTAGCTGTAGCATAAACCTTATACCAACCTTCCTGAATACCTACAGTAATTGAACCAGCAGGACCTCTTGCATGATCAAAAGACATTTTGACATTAGTTTGACCAGTCAAATCTATTTTTGGAGAAACAAACCAGTCTTCGTTTTTATGACTAGCTGAGTTAGCATATCCACTCATCACGGCACCATATCTTGAATCAAACTTCCATAATTCAGCACCATCAACACTTACCGCTGTAAATTTATCATAACTAGCTTGAGTTAATAATGTTTCATCTAAAAATTTAGTCGTGTAAGTTGGAGTAGTAGGAATAACTGGTGGTACATAGCCTTCAAGCTTAAAATCCATTAAATCTAACACACCAGGCACAGCAAAATATCGAGCTAAATTACCTTTTACAGTGAGCATTTTTTTAAGGTTACTAGCATTATCTTTTAAATTAACTACGTTTCGGATATTACCAGAAGGTAGATTTACAATAACACATTTTTTATAATCTGTTTCATCCTTAGAAAGAGCTACAAGTACTGAAGTATTTCGAACATTTGCACCAAACACTACATCTTCAGGTCCATCAATTGCTGTAGTAGCATAGTCTGTTCCTCCAGGTGTCTTCGGATCATAAACAACCCCGCCAACTATATATCCACTTACCCAAACTGAATTTGGCAAAGAGGCTTGACTTTCAAAAAAAGCAATAGCTTCCGTAACGCTGTACGGTTTAGCTTCAGTACCAGCACCATCACCTGTACTTCCACCACCAATAGTAACCGTTACAGCACATTTAGCAGAGAAAGCACCTGCAGTAGCAACAACGTCTGCTTTTCCACTTCCAACTGCGGTAATTACAGCAGTTTTACCACTTCCTTCTACCTTAACAATGGCATCATTCGAACTTGCCCATATTATTGTCACATTGGCATCTGCTGGCGCAATAACAGCTGTAATAGTATCTTTTTGATCAACTTTAGTTAATGTACTTGTTGATTTATTAAACGCAATTCCAGTTACGGCAGCGTCTTTTTCGCAACTTGCTAGCAGCACAATCGCTACTAACGAAAGAAAAAAATGTTTCAATTTCATAATGTAGTAATTTTTGAAAATTTAGTTATTAAATATTATTTGTTATTGAAATTTAAATCATTACGGGTTCTAATCGTAATTTGAAGGTTATCAAAATACTGGCTTAATATCGCAGTCATTGAACCAATTCCACTAGGAATAATGTCTCCAGCAAAATTTGCATAACCTGAGGTCCTTACATCAATTTTAGCCCCATTCACATTAAGCACGACAGTTCCTGTTGTAGGTTTGCCATTGACAAGAGGCGCAAACTGTTTATTACCTCCATCATCAAAACTGACATTATCCAAATGTACTAAAGTATTACGAACAGACTCAGAACTAGGTGGAATACTAGCATATGTTTTACAAAGTGAATTAACTTTAGCTGTATCAGGAAGCCCATTTCGATGAATATTTTCTTCTAAAAGGCGTGACGTAAGTCTACTCATCCCATAATTTATTTTACCACTTGAACTTACAGACATAGATATAAGAGGTGCACCTATTTGATATGCTCCATAATACTTCCCAATACATAAATTATCTAACTCTATAATAACTTCTTGACCAACTGTAAACTGACCAAACAACCCAGTCAAATTGACGATTACAAGAATACCACCCGTTTCATCCTGCAAATAAATTTGCTTATAAATATTTCCACTTTCGTCATTCCCTACAACAAATGCTTTCAAGTGTCTTTTTACAATACCTACTTGGGAGAAAGAAACAATTTTGCGAACATTATTTTCATCCAAATCATTACTACTTCCGGGCTTCTGTAAATAACCAAAGCTGTTGCTAGTTTCTGAGCTAGTACTTCCTAATATCATTGGCTCTGCTAATAACTTTAAACTATCAATACTTATCAACTTACTAGATGTTTCATACAGGGGAACATCAATCTCAGGTACATCATACTTTCTTTTATCACATGCACTAAAAACAACAGCCAGTAGAAGGCTATATATATATATATATCTTTTCATAAACCAGTCAATTAAAATTTGTAACCTACATTTAAGAACATATTAATCCCTTGCATAAAATAATATTTAGCGGGGAACTTATTCAAATTATTTAAATCGATCTCCTTCTCGGGCGTCAACGGGATACGACCTTGCTCAAAACCACCTGTACGCACGTTTTTATTATTTAAAACATTCACGGCATTCAGATTAATGCTTAACTGACGGCCACCTTTAAAGTAAATCAATTTACTTACCGAAATATCCATTGTTATAGCGTTATCGAGTTGCGTTTGAGCCTTCCAATTATTTAAAATTGATACTCTTTCTGCATCAGTATACTCAGTAGATAAGGCTAATGCTGATTCAACATCTTTTACAACTGATCCCTTTCGTTGAATGTATGATGGATCTAGGTAATTATTTGCAATACCATTTACACTGACTTCGAACCACCAGAAGTTCCAAAAATACTGCAAACCAATCGTACCAGCTATTTCTGGAGATCCTCCGACATGAAATCCTTTTATATTGACCAACTTATCTTCTTCAGTCTCAGAATCTGTCGCATTTAAGATATTCTCATTTTCGTAGCGCACTGTACCCATCGGGTTTTTGGTGTAGGTGAATTTTGAATAGCTACCTGCAAATGACAGATTCAAGTTTTTCATTACATTGTATTTAAATGCAGCCTCGGCACCATAATTCAACTTAGCTACACCCGAAATGCTGTGATGCACGAAGGTGCCATATGAATCGTTGTAATACGATATTTTTTGCACCCCATCCTGATATCCGGTGTAGAAAGCCGATACGCGACCATTAAATTTAGGATACGTAAACACATAATTCACATCGGCAGTCATAATCTTTTCTGATTTTAGGCCTGGAATCTCTTCATCCGAAATGCGAGGTGTAGTGTAAGCGTCGTAAGGAAGCGGAGCTTGTGTTTTAAACATACCGTTTACCGAAAACAAGTTACGACCATCCAATTTGTAAACCACACCTGCTTTAAGTGCAGGATCA
>Ga0114938_1001495_pt1 | contig 15764 bp, 6 predicted proteins | sample AshMeaBigSpring_FD_88675 | JGI IMG/M metagenome (GOLD analysis project Ga0114938, IMG submission 88675) | Groundwater microbial communities from Big Spring, Nevada to study Microbial Dark Matter (Phase II) - Ash Meadows Big Spring | ecosystem: Environmental > Aquatic > Deep subsurface >...
GTCAGCTTCAGCGTGCCGCCGGTGACTTTGGTCAAGCCGTTGTGGGTGTTCTCACCGGAGAGAACCCATGTACCCTCGCCCGATTTGGTCACGGTACTGACGATCCCCGTTAAGAGGTTGCTTGAAATGGTATTGTTTCCAACATTGGCACCCGTGAGAGTCAAGGCGCGACCTGTGCCAGCGGCGGAAGTGGAGAACGCGCCGGAAATGCTGATGGTGTCCGAACTGGTCGCCCCCGCAGCCTCGATGAACGCGCCCCCGCTGGCTCCTTGAATACCAAGGTTGGTGAATTGAGCCCCGGTTCCGATGAACTTCAGCGTGCCGCCGTTGATGCCGATGTTGGCACTGGAGGTGCCGATACTGCTGTTCTGGCCGCCATCGCCCAGTTTGGTGACGGCGAGAGTGTAACCAGCGGCGATGTAATCAGAGTTCGCGCGCCCGGCGTAAGTATTGGTTGTGTTGGCGAGGGTCAGTGTGCCGGAGGTCAGGCCATACCCGGGGCCGAAAGCAATTTTGGAAGCCCCCGTGCCGGAGATCACGCCATTGATGACAACGTTGCCGCCGCGGAAGTTCATGGTCCTGGCATTCAAGTTCATGCCGTTGTTGATCGTCAGCGTGCCGCCGCCCTGCGCTCCGACCGAGTTGCTGCTGGAAAGGGTCAGAATACCAGCATCGCCACTGTTGCCGATGGTGACATCTCCTGCCGCTCCGCTCAAAGCTGCGTTCCCGTCCGCTTTGACGTTGATGGCGAGGTTCGCGATATTGGTGTTGCTTGCTCCTGTGCCGAGGAGAACCGTGTAATTCGTTCCAGCGCCTGCGCCGACGAAAAAGGCACTGGATCCGGAAGTCCAAGTGGTGGTGGCAGCAGTGCCGTCATCGCCGGTCGCGTCGGTGAGGGAGTTCCAGAGGCCGGTTCCCAACCAGTCGTAAGAGCCTGCGTCAGCCACGCCAAAACCGCTGGCGGTGTCGTTGATGTCGAACATCCTGGCATTGGCGTTCCCGCACAACATCAGACTGAATGCGAGGGTTGAAGCGGAACTGAGGAGATTGCGGAGGAATGGATTGCGGGAGGGTTTCATGGATTTCTTTGCGAGTTTCTGGATGGGGCGAGCAGTGACCCGGAGTTCAGGCGGACTTGGAATGGCCGCGTGAAGGAAGGAGCGGGTGGAGGGAGGGGGTGAGAACGTTGGATTTTCCGGGAAGTTACGGAGCATTCAGAGTGCGGTATTGCCCAGAAGCTGTAGAACACTGCCTGAGAAGTGGAATGGCTGTCCACGACATGAACATGTCCTTTCCCTGCCCCGCTGGTGGTGCAAGCACCGGGCTGGCGGCTGACCTAACGGTTAGTTCGTAGAGATTGAGAACGCCCCATTCACGCAAGTTTGAGCAACGGATTAGACATCCAAAAAATATCCCGTTGCCCACCCATGAGGGACAACGGGATGATGGAGGATACGGGGGCGGCCCGTCAGTTCGGGTTCACCAGCAGGCGGACGAAGGTCTTGCCGGCTCCGGTGGGCAGCGTGTAGGTGACGTTGTTGCCGGAGAGGAGGTAAACCGTGCCGGCGACTCCCGGGTTGCTATCAGAGGGAGCGTCGATCCAAGTGGTCAGATTGGTCGAACTCTGGACCTTGAAGTGGGTGCCGAATGTTCCGGTGTAGCTGGCGCCCTTGACCCAGGTGACGGCACCACTGGCGGGCGCAGGCAGGGCGGTGAAGCCGGTGGTGTTGGTGTTTCCACCGAGGAAGTATTCGACGCCGTTGTCCACACCGTCGTTGTCATGATCCTGATCGACCGTTTGGCTGCCAGCTCCGTTGGCGGTTTGCCAGGAGGAGTAGCCGGATGCGGGTGCAACGACGATGCTGCCGGAGCCGGTGGCAAGAAAGTAGGACCCGTAGGTGGGATGGCTGGCGTTGTAGCTACCGGCAGGCACGGTGGTTCCGCCGAGGATCAGCGTTCCGACCGAATCATTGCCGGAGAAGGCGATATCGATTTTTGCTCCGGGGGCAACGGTGACGGTTGAGGTCTCATTGTTCGCATTGCTGGCACCCAGTTTCAGCGTGCCGCTGTTGACGGTGGTGTTGCCGGAGAAGCCGGGGGCGCTGAGCGTATAAACCGAACCGGCATCGCCTTGGACGGCCACTGCGCCTGGGCCGCTGATGGCCGCACCTATGTTGACGGTCTGGGCTGCCGCAGTGCTACCGGCAGGGTAGCTGGCGGGTTGAAGGCCGAGGCTCAGGACGCTGCCTGTGTTGGTGGTGATGGTTGTGCCGTTCAGCTCAAGTATTGGAGTGATGTTGGTGGCCGTGCGGGCCGTGGAGATTCCGACGATGGCTCCGGAGGCGACGTTGATATCGCCAGTGAACTGCTGGGTGAAGGCTTTGTTCTCCTGACAGTATCCGGTGAGGAATGCGTTGCCAGAGAAGGAGAGCGGCTCGTCCACAGCGAATGTGCCCGCGGTTTGACCGAAGTTCTGCATCAGCAAGACCGCGTCCTGAACGGTGGTGCCGGAGGCGGTGTCGCCCAGGGAATCGGTGTGGCGGATATCGAGTGTGCCTCCGGTGACTGTGAGTGTGCCGGTGAAATCATTGGCGGGGCTTGTGTCGCTGAAGCGACCCAGCGAGAGGATTCCGGTTCCGGATTTCACCCAATTTCCAGATCCGGAAATCTTGCCGCCGATGCGCCACGTGATGTTGGCGGGGCAGTCGGTCTTAATGCCGCTGGCACTTGAGGCAATTCCAAAGGTCTGGGTGTCGTTGGTCATCGTGGAGACTCCGGTGTAGGCGATGGTGCCACCATTGAGAGTCACTGGCTGAGTGTTGAGCGATCCGGCGGGGGTGCCCGCGAAGCGGAGTTCGCCGCCATCGAGGTTGAGACCACCGGTGAAAGTATTGGAATTGCCGACGGTGAGTGTGCCGGCGTTCACATCGATGCCTCCGGTGTTGGCAAGCGAGCCGTTGAGCGTGACGCTTTCTGATCCGTTCTTGGTGAGCAATCCGCTGCCGCCGATGGAACCGCCACTGACGGTGTAGGCATTGGACGAGTTGTTGAACACGATGTTACCGGGTGAGACCGTGCCGCTAAGCGTGACAGCGAATGCGGAGGCACTGTCTTCAAAGGTGACCGCGTCGCCGGTGTAGAAACGGTCCGCGCCCACACCGTTGAACCAGTTCATGGCGGAGGCAACGTCCCATGCGCCGCTGATGTTTCCCTTCCAGACCAGGGAAAGCGGCACTGCGGCGGAGGGGGTAAGGGTGATCTCTGTGTTCCCGCCGGTTAGGGAGAGGGTGCCACCACGGGAGCCCAAGGCGAATTTCGCAAGGTCGGTTCCGGTGAATGTACCGGTGGTGCGCTTGATTACCACGTAGGGAGTGCCATTGGTAACGGCTGCGGTAGGAGTCACCAGGATCATGGTGGCTGCCGATGGATCGATGGAGGTCGCTGTGACCGCGCCGGTTTGAGTGGCCGGGTCGAAAGCGATTGAGGAAGATCCGATTCCGAATGTGAGTGTGTTATTGAGAGTTCCTTCACCGCCAATGGAGCCTCCGGCGTTGATCGAGACCGCGCCGGAGGTGGTGCCGGTAATGTTGAGCTGGCCGCCTGATTGGACGGTTGTTGCGGACACGATGTCGCCCGATAGATCAAGCGTTCCGCCTTCGACGGTGGTGGTGCCGGTGTAGCTGTGTGTTCCACTGATGGTAAGAAGTCCTGCTCCTTGTTTGACGAGTTTGAGGTTGTTTTCGTTGGTGCCATCTCCGCCGATAACGGTGGAGACGCCGGTGTTGAGGTTGGTTCCCGAGGAGAGCTTGAGTGTTCCGGGGGTCGGGCCGTTGCCCACGATCTTGCTGCCGGCCAAGGCTCCGGTGGTGAGAGCTCCGGAGAAGGAGGCAGTGCCGGAAATCTTGAGATTTCCAGTGTAGGTGCTGTTACCGATCTTGAGCGTAGTGGCGGAGAGAACCCCTGCAACCTCGATCGTTGCTCCGGATGAACCGGCGGGACTTGCGACTGTCGCGATATCAATGCCGCCGGTGAGCGTGGCGGTGGACTTGATCGCCAAGGTGGCGTTCTGGTTTACCGTGGAGCTGCCCCAGGACTGGATATCGGCGGTGCTTTCGCCAAGTTCCAGACGGGCGGTTGAGGAAACCGCACCAGCGCCGGTGCCGCCGATGAGGACGGCAACGTTGCCAAGCGCCTGGTTTCCGGCGATGATGGCCGTGCCGGCAAAGGTCTGACTGAAGTGCTGCTGGATTCCGGAGATCCCGGTGATGGCGCCGGAGACCTTGGTGCTGCCGGAGCCGCCGAAGCGGAGGTTGAAGGTATTGGCAGTGGTGGCGGCGGCAATGCCGCCGGTGATGACGAGGCTGGGAGTGGAAGTGTCGGCCTCGCCGTTAGGGATGTTGAGAAGTCGAGTGCCGGTGGTGCCGGTGGTGTAAACCTGGAGCGGGGCATTGATGGTGGTAATGCCATTGGCGGCCGTGTTCGAGACGAGGAGATTCTGGGTGCTGCTGACGCCCGTGATATTGACGGAGAGAGTCGAAGCGCCACCGATGGTGAAGCCCGCCGCGTCATTGCGGTTGAAGGTGAGCGTGGTGAAGCGAGCCGGAACATTCATGGTGGCCGAGCTGCCGGCGGTGGCGAAGGAGGCGGCGGTGGTGCCGTCGATGGCGTTGACGACGCCACCCCAGTTCAGAGCATTGTTGATGTCGGTGGTGCCCCCCCCACCAGCGTCCCAGATCGTGCCGGCGAAGGCGGGGAGCGCGCCGAATGTGATTGCGGCGAAGGCGAGGTGAGCGGCGCGAAGGAATGGATTAGCGACAGGTTTCATGGACTTTTTCTGGATTGGATGGGTTGATTTGTGATTCGGAAGTCAGTCTGCCCAAGGGCCGCATCGGAAGGTGGGAGATTGGAACGGTGGCGGCGAAAACGTTGGTTTTTCCGGGTTAGAGAGCATTCAGGGCGCGCTACTGCTCCGGAGCTTTCGAAGGCTGCCTGAGAATCGGAATGGCTGTCCACGACATGAACATGTCCTTTGCCTATCCCGCGGGCGGTGCAAGATCCGGGCTGGCGGTTGACCTGGTGGCCAGCCCGCATAGACTGGAAATATCCGACGGCGGAGGAGGCCTTGCTCGGCATTGTTCAAACAAAACCGGAAGTCGTTCTGGTGGATATCAACCTGCCCGGAATGACTGGCATCGACTGCATCGCCAGGCTGAAGTCGGTCGATCCCGGCTGCAGGAATTTGCTTTCGGGGTGAAGGCCGTTGAAAGAGCCGGTGGCGGGACCGGAGGGCTGGGAACAGGGGTTGCAAAGGGCTTTTCCAGAAACTCGGCGTGCATGACCGCGCGGGGGCCGTTGGCCTCGCCCTCCAGCGCGGCTTGCTGCGGCTGGAGTGAGCGGGCCGGACACGAAAAAGCCCGCCCTGAAACAGGACGGGGTTTCCCGCTGAATCGAACGGAGCTTATGGCTTCGTCACCTTGAGGCGGCCGAAGAGCTTGCCACCGGGCTGGTTGGACGGAAGCGTGAAGCTGATGGAGTTGTCCTCCGGAGCTGCGACGACGGCGTTGGTCCACGAACCAGTCTGAAGACTGGTGGAGGTTTCGATGGTATAGGTCACGTCGTCCGCGGCATTGGCCTCGGAGCCTTTGTTATAGGTCAGCGTGTTACCGCTGAAGGTTCCCGGCGCCGGATTTCCCACCTGCGGATTGAGTCCGAGGGCGTATTCGACGAGGTTGATGATACCGTCCTTGTCGTCATCGCCGTTTTCGCCTTCGAGCACGAGGTTGGTGGAGGCCCAGGAGGCGTAGCCGGCGGCGGCGGATTGGACCAGTGCGATCTGGGTTCCGCCGTTGTAGGCGTAGTCCAGCGTGTAGCCTGAAACGGTAGGAACGCTGAGGAAGGCGGTCCCGGTCAGGTTGCCCGCGCCGTAAGTTGCAAGGACATAAGCGGCATCGTTGAGCGGACCGCTGATATTAAAGGCGACCGTGGCATTGGTGATGTCGAGGCCGGCGGCATTGATCTGGCCGCTGGAACCTGCGTCGGCACCATTGAGGGCGAAGGTAACCGTTTGGGATGCCGGAATCGCATAGTTCGTCTTGGCGGTGGTTTCCAACACGGCACCGGCGGCAATACTAACGGCGGAGCTGGTGTCGATGGTCCCCGTGGCACCCAGTGCCAGCGTGCCGGCCTGGATGGAGGTGGTGCCGGTGTAGCTGTTGGTGTTGGTGAACGACAGGGCTGCCGTCGCGTTGGTTGCACTGGCGTTTTGGGACAGCGTGAACGAGGTGGCGTTGATGACCGCCAGAATGGTCGTGTCTGCAGGGATGCCGGTCCCCGTGACCAGCATGCCTGGGGCGAGGGCGACGGTGCTGCCGATGGTGACGGTCGCGCTGTCCAGAGTGATGCCACAACTGTGGGTGGTGGTCAGCGAGCCAAGCGTCTGGGTACCGCTGCCGATTTTCACGAGCGAGACTTTCGCTGCCGGGCTGGTCAGAGCGGCGGTGTTGCGGATGCCGCCGCCGAAGGTGGCAGTGGCGTCGTTGTCACCGAGGGTGAGCACCGAGGGCGTGGTGGCGGCGATGTTGTCAACTCTGCCGTTGCCGGACAGGCCGTTGATCGTCTCGCTGAATCCGTTGAGGTCGAGGTTGCCGTAACGACCGGAGTTGAAGTCGATGGTCATCGAGACATTGCCTTTGTCAGCGCCGTTGGGGATTTGGTCGTTGTTGCCCAGCTTCAGCACGCAAGCGCCACCGCGGATCACGGTGTTGCCGGTGTAGCTGTTGGGCGTGGTGTTCGGGTTGGCGAGAGTGACGACCATCGACAGGCCATCGCTGCCAACCGCAAGACCGGCTGCCGGGTTGTCGCCGGTGGAGATGGGGCCGCTCAGGGTAACTGATCCCGCGCCACCGAAGGGTGCCCAGTTGCTGCCGAAGGTCAGTGAGGCCTGATTGGCGATGATGGCACCGCTGATCGTGTTGCCGAGGCTTTCCAAACGGATGGAATTGCCGACGTCGGTGGCAAGCGTAGTGTTGACGATGATGTCGTTGGCGATCACGCGGTTTGCAGCATTGAAGTAGATCTGTGCCTTTTGAGTGGGATCCTCGCCGATGGTGATCGGTCCAGTGCCGTAGGGGCCGTTGAGCACTACTCCGTTTCCATCCACATTGGTGGCGGATGCGGAGGGGAGCATACGGACGCCGGTGGTGGCGTCGCCCTGCAGGGTGAGACCACCGGAGTAGGTGTTGTTGGCGTTGTCAGGCACATTGCTGGCGTTGGCCGCCATGCATTTGAGGGCGATCTTGCGGCTGGAGGAGCCATCGAGGACTTCGCCAAGGAAACTGGTGGTTCCACCGGTGATGGAAAGAGTGTCCACCTCCGTGCCGGTTCCGGTTGCATTGGTGGTGATGGAGCTGCCGGAACTGCCTGCGGCGAGGCTGGTGATGCTGACATCGAAGCCGTTCATGTCGAAGGCCGATGTGCCGGACAGGGCGAGGCCGCCGGTTCCGGTGAATGCGCTGGCACCACCCGCTTTGAGCGTGCCATCCACCACGGTAATGGTTTTGTCAAAACCGTTGGATCCGGACAAGGTCAGCGTGTTCGCCCCCCGTTTCACCAGGGCCCGGGTGCTTGTGCCGAGTGCCTCGGTGAGGTCGAAATCGCTGGCCGTGGTATCAATGCCAACGGTGTATGTGTTGGTTCCGGAAACACCGGGAAGCGTGCCCGCTAGAAGCGAGACCACATCCGTTCCCGAGAAATAGTCTCCGGTGCCACCGACTCCCAGCGCGACAGTGGCCGCCGCTGCGGCTTCCACGGAGCCGGTGGCAGGCAATGCCGCCTTCTTGAGGAATGTGAGAGTGCCGGCACTGACGGTGGTGCCACCGCTGTAGGTGTTGGTGGTTGAGAAAGCGGCCACTCCGGTTCCTGATTTGATCAGTTTGCCCGAGCCGGAGATTCCGCCCGTGCCTTCGAACAGATAATCATTGGGACTGGTGTTGTTGATCTCGAGTTGAACGGGAGAAAAGGTGTCCGTGACGTTGACGGTGCCACCGTTAGTGATGTTCGGGAAGATGGCGAGCTGCGCGTTCGATGTGGAATATGCCGTGGTGTTGTTATTCCAGTTCAGGGTCGCGGGATTCGTGTCCCAGTCGCCGGTGCCAGCGGACCAGGTGAAGATCGTTGCTGCCTGGGTCACATCGAGGTAGATCAGGCCGTTGCCGTCGTTTACTAGCGTCGCCAGAACTCCAACGGGAAGGGTGGCCTCATTGAGGTCGAGATTGGAGAAGCCGGTCAATTTGCCGGGAGTTGCTCCATCGTATTTGATCAAGGGAATCTGTCCGACGACGAACTGTGAGCCGGTGACATTGACGGTGATGGGGCTGTTGAATGTGACGGTGCCAGTACCCGCCGTTGTGTCTATGGCGGCGAGGTTCAGCGGATTGAGAACACCCACATTGAAGTTCAGGAGGTTGCCGCTGTGGGTGAAGGATGTGGGTTTCCAGGAGTCGGTCAAGGTGCCGGCTACCACAGCGAGGCCGCCGTTGGTGATGTTGGCCGCGCCCGTGGTGGTGGAGAGTGCGCTAAGTGTGAGCAGGCCCGTGCCGTTCTTGGTGATGCCACCGCCGAGACTGACGGTATCCGTGCGGACGACATTGCCGATGACTACGTTGTAAATGTCGGTGTCAATGATAGCACCGTTGCTTTTGACGAAGACGCCGGAGAGACCGGCAACGAAGGCGGGCTCATTCTGGCGGGCCTTGAGGGTGCCGCCGTTGAAGTTGAGTATGCCCGTATTGCCGGCATTCGTGATTTTGTTTACGGCGAGCGTGCCGCCATCAAGGTTGATGGTCGCGCTATTGGTGTTCATGTCCAGTGTCGCGCAGGTGGCATTACCCGCGAGGATATCGAGAATGCCTGTGCGGTTGGTTCCCCCGCCGATGCCGATACCTGTTCCGGCATTGGTTCCGATGTAGTTGCCGCCGTTGATGATGAGGCGGCCGGTGGCGTTATCCTGGTTGCTGATGGCGTCGCCACCGGTTGATCCAAAAGTGGAAAAGGTGCCGCCGGTGATTTCCAGCGTGCCTGAGCCGAGCGCCCCGCTGCCGATGACCAGGCCGCGACCTGATGCGTTGGCATAAGTGGTGGTTCCAAAGGCCGCGGTGTAAACCGCTTTACTGGCGGCGGCGTTGTTGACGTTGAGCCGGTGAGAGGCGGTTAGGGGTGTGCTCACGGTGCCAGTTGGGGCTACGCCGACTGCTGTCCAGTTGGTGGCGGTGGTCCAGACGCTGTCGGTCGTGCCGGTCCACTGGTAGGTCGCGGCGAAAGCTCCGCCAGCCGCAAATGCCGTGATGGTGGTGACGAGGGCGAGGGTGCGGATGGACTGAAGGCCGGCGAAGCGGCTGATGGATTTTGGTTTCATGGCTTTTTGGGGATGATTGGTTCTTTCAGTAAATGCGGATGGGTGCGAAAAACCGGAAACGATCACGGACTGGAGCCGCCGACGAACGACGACACTCTAGCGAGCGAATTTCCGGGAAGAGACACGGCTGGGTTATCAAGGGTTTAATCGACCGCTCCGATCCATCATGGATCACAGCTGCTAGGAATTTGCTTTCGGGGTGAAGGCCGTTGGAAGAGCCGGTAGCGGGACCGGAGGGCGGAGAAAGGGGGTTAACTGGTTTCCCTGTAGCGTAACGGTCGGGGCGATGCCCGATCCGGGACCGGCGTTGGTGAAGTTCAACTGATTGAGCTTGAAAAGGGGGCACATCGTTGTTCGAGACGATGGCGACGCTGGCGGTCAGGGTGCTGGTGGAGTTGAGGATGGTGTCAAGATCGCTGACCGGGTCGCATTCCAGTTGGTGCCAGAGGCCCAGTTGTAGGTTCCAGTGGTGGTGCCGGTCCAAGTGGATGTCGCCGCTTGGGCAAGGGCTCCGAGCGTAAGCATGGAGGCGAGCGTGAGCTGAGCGGCGCGGAGGAATGGATTGCGGGATGGTTTCATGGATTTCTCTTTTCTGTTTTGGATGGGTCAATCTATGATTCTGAAGTCAGACGGACGGGAAATGGACGCATGACGGGAGCCGGGGGACTGGAGCGCTGGAGGGGAGATGTTGAATTTTCCGGGATGTTGCGGACCATGCAGAGCGAGCTTGCTCCGAATCCATGGAACATTGCCGGAGAATCAGAATGGCTGTCCACGACATGAACATGTCCTTTGCCGGTCCTTCGGGCAGTGCAAGATCCGGGCTGGCGGTTGACCTGGTGGCCAGCCCGCATAGACTGGAAATACCCATGCACGAAAGCCCGAGCAAACGATGAGACGCCTCCCGCTATTGTCCGCTTTATGGTTGGCGTGGGGGGCAATGTGTCCCGTTCATGCCGAGGAAAATGGGCCGCTCACCCGGGTTGCCGAAATCCGGGCGCTTTCTCGCGAGGAAACGGCGAAGGCGCTGCCTGTGCGACTCGACGGCGTGGTCATTTGGCAAAAACCGGGTGGCTTTGTCATCTGGGATGGCGAGCGCAGCATCTGGGCGGATTATTTGATGAGCGAGCCGGGCACTCTTAGAATGGAGAATTGCGGAGAAAAAGACCTCTTGCCTGGTGCCCACCTTGAGATCGAAGGCTCCACCGTCCCCGGTCGGTATTCGCCGGTGGTTGTCCTTAGAAACATCCGACTCATCGGCAAGATGGCGCTGCCGAAGCCGGCGACGGTGCCGTTGGCTCAATTGCTCTCGGGCAGTGAGGCCACCCAGTTCATCGAACTCGAAGGGGTCGTGCAAAGCGCGGAAAGAAACGATCAAGGTGGCATCACGGCTGACATGATGGTGGACGGTCACTTGTGCCGGGTGCGTGTCATCCAAAAAGGGAGCATTGATCCGGCCGGGCTGGTCGATGCCCGGATCCGCGTGCGCGGCATCTTCACCCCGGACACCAATTTCCGCTCGGAGGCCGTGGGTTTGAACATGATGGTGGATCTGGCGGACAAGGATATCGAGGTCATCACCCCGCCGCCCCCTGATCCCTTTTCCGCCCCGCGGGTCACGCTCAACGAATTGCTGCCCTTTTCCCCAGATGCCCAGCCCTACCATAGGAAAGTGGCATCGGGCACGGTGATCTTCGCTGTTCCCGGATGGTTCTTTTTTCTTCTGGATGGGAAAACGAGCGTGCGGGTGAACTCGGCGGCCCGTGATGTTAAGGTGGGGAGGCTGGTGGATGTGGCTGGCTTTGTGAACACGTCGCACACTTTTGCCTCGCTTGGCAACGCACAAGTGCGCGACCGCGGCCCGGCAACGCTTCCCGTGCCGGTGTCCACCACGGTTTCCATGCTGCTGGACCCCGCCGCCAAGAGCGGCCTGCGCAAAGCAGAATCCGACGACTTGAGCGGCCAGCTTGTCACGATCAAGGGGAAGCTTCTGCGGACCGAATGGAAACGAGACGGCGTTCCCGCCGCCGTCCGGATCGGGGCCGACGACCGTTCCTTTCCCGCCTTCTTTCCGGTGGATCAGAAACTCACCGAAGCACAGGCGAAATCCTGGGTGCCCGGTGCCGATGTCGAGTTGACCGGGATCGCGGAGTATGACTTCGGGCTGGAGCGCGGTCCATTAGGAGAATACCCGCTGGTCGCTTTTCACCTCTGGCTCGCCGATCCTTCTGCCATCCATGTTCTGAATTTACCGTCATGGTGGACGCCGGCCCGCCAGGGCATCGCGCTCGCCGTCACTGGTGGCGTAATTGTCCTCTTGCTGGCTTGGACGTGGACGCTCCGCCACCGGGTCAAAACCCAGACGGCCATCATCCGCGGGCAGATCGAACGGGAAGCGGTGCAGGACGAGCGGGTGCGCATCGCGCGGGACATGCACGACGAGGTCGGCGCGCGTCTCTCACAGATCGCAATTCTTCAAGACATCTTCGCACGCGACCACCCTCATGCCGAGACGGCCAGGGAAGATCTCTTGCGGCTTTCGACTGGCATGCAGGAGGCCGTCACCGCCCTGGATGAAGTCGTCTGGACGGTGAATCCGCAGAACGACACGCTCGCGTCGATGGCGGAATTCATCGCGCACTACGCCAGCAGTTACCTGGAACCGGCCGAAATCGCCTGTCGGATCCAGATGCCCATCGAATGGCCCACCCTGGAGGTCCGTTCTCAAACCCGCCACGAGTTGGTTTGCGCCTTCAAGGAAGCGCTCCAGAATGTGATCAAGCATTCTCAGGCCTCCGAGGTGGCAATAAACATGGGCATTGCCGGCGAATCTTTCATTTTGGATGTAAGCGACAATGGGTGCGGCTTCATTCCTCAGGAGTCCGGTCATGGATGCGATGGCATCCACAACATGAAATCCCGGCTTGGCCGAGTCGGCGGAACTTGCGAAATCACGAATCGCGTTCCTGCGGGCACCCACGTCGCCATCAGCCTTCCGCTCCACTCCTGAAATTGCCTAAACTCAATGCCTGACATCCGTATTGCGATCATCGAGGACAACGCCACGTTTGCGCGGACCATCCAAAAAATTCTCCAGCGCCCGGGCTCTGGAATTGAGTGCGCGGTCGTCTATCCGACGGCGGAGGAAGCCTTGCTCGGCATTGCTCAAACAAAACCGGAAGTCATCTTGGTGGATATCAACTTGCCCGGCATGACCGGCATCGAGTGCATCGCCAAGCTGAAGTCTGTCGATTCCGGCCTGATCTGTCTGGTCCTCACGACATTCGACAACAACGCGATGATCTTCGATTCCCTGAAAGCGGGAGCCTGCGGATACCTGCTCAAGCGGACTCCTCCCTCGGATATCGTCGCCGCCATCTTCCAAGCCCGCGCCGGCGGATCGCCGATGTCCCCGCACATCGCCCGGCAGGTCGTCAGCTATTTCCACCGGACACCGGTGCCACCTAACGAGACGCGCCTTGAAAACCCGGAGCGTGAGGTGATTGACTTGCTAGCCCAGGGACTGCTCTACAAGGAAGTGGCCGAGCAACTCGGAATCACCATCGATGTCGTCCGGCGCAGGGTGAAGAAGATTTACGAGAAACTGCACGCCCACACTCGGATGGAAGCAGTGAACAAATACCGCGAAGGACCGCCCGCGTAAGCCTCTTCATCCCTCGTCATCGAAATCCGGCAAAAGGCTCCATTCTCCAAAGTTAAATTTCAGCCGAATGAGGTGTGATTTCACAGACAATTCGCCATCAGGTGGGCTTTACCAGTTCATTCCGCATCCGGATATCCCACATCCCTAATTCACCAGATACTCCCACCTCTCATGAAATCAAATAGCTCTTCGCAACGAACTATCCGCACGATTCTTGCCATCGCATTCCTCATCGCCCTGTTGGCAGTGATCCTCGTCCAGCAATCACGCATACGGGAATTGCAGACAAGCAAAACTGAATCGAATGACCGAGCCACCAGCACGCATAGCACCCGAAGCAAGTCCGCCTCAGGCGATATGCGGGAATTCTCTGCTGCGACCAACCGCAAGCGCCCTGATGAAGACCTGCTCGCCCAAGCGAGGGAAGAACATCTTGAAACCGTGGAGAACCAGCTCAAGGAAATCTCCGCTCCTCTCGCTGAGGACATGGCCAGCACGATGTTCAACGCGGAGATCAAAGAGGGTCAGTCCCTCGTCACAGGCGGGTATCAGACAGCCGATGGCAAGAACCAGTTCACTATTCTCAAGCCGAGCGTTATCCGCACTCCCAATGGCAGTCAGCAGATCCAGATTGCTTCAAAACTAATCGCCTTGAGTCAGGACGACACCAAGAATACCGGATTGGATACCTTGGCAACCAACGCGAAGAACACCCTTCAACACGCCGAGTCATGGGAAGAATCGGATGTTTCCAGCACCATGGAACAAATCCAAAACTCGCAGGGCAGTGACTATCTTGGCGAACCCACCGCCATCGTCGCACCAGGCGAAAAATTCAACATCGAGATGACATCGGACGATCGCAATTCTTACACGCTTGCGGGCACCGCCGAGCTTTCGCCTACTGGATCCGGCGTCATCCTGAAAGCTCGAATCCAGCAGAAGGAGGCGCCGAAAGATCCGTGAACCCGCAAGCTGCACGGTTGCTGATCCGCTTTTCCAACAAGATCAGAATGTCAGCGCTTGGGCGACAGCCGCCGGGTCAACTGGGCTTCGTAGAGATTCGCGGGCGAGAGACTTGATGCGGGGATCGCTTCCAACCAATTCTTCACAGGATCCATGGAAGATGGGCCGGTGGTGGGCCAGCCGATCACATTCACTTGCGGCCAGGATCGAGGTATCGGCTTTGCGTGGGATCCAGGCACGGCCGTGATGTTCCAGAATGTTTCACGGGCTCCCGTGGTGGCCGAGCCGCTGCTGTTCCACATGCGGTCCGCCTTGCCGAGGTGGATCTCGGTGAAGAGGTTTTCGTAAGTGCCGCCGCCATGATGGTCGAAGTCCATCGAATTCGCGGCGGATCCCTTCGTGAACACGCAGCCGGTGGCGTTTTCGATTGAGAGGTAGTGGTAGAAGTGGGCCGACGCGTCGAATTTGAAATTCCGATGCAAATTGTCGTCGCTGTTGCGGGATTGGATGCCGTGATGTCCGGTGTAGAACCAACCCGGCTTCGCCTTTTTCCACGGGAAATGTTTGTGCGAGGCGCTTGCCGTCAGGGTCACTGCGTCCACCGTGCAAAAGGCGGATTTTTCGAGCAGGACCCCGCTTTCACAATTGTGGATGGTGACGTTTCGCACCCAGCAGTTCCATGTACCGAACAGAAAGATTCCATTGAATCCCACTTCCTTGAAGTGCCCGAGATAGGGCACATCCGGGAATTCCATGGTGAATCCTTCGATGCCGACCTCGGACACCAAACCGGACACCGTGAGAATGCGGGGCTTCCATTTCGTGCGGACATGCAGCCGCAGCGGCCGCTCCAGGGTGATCTTATTGCCGGAGATTCTGGTGATCCTGCTGTGGAAGCGGATTGACGGCTGGGTGCCGTTCATTTGATCCGCGTATATGTGGCGGTTCAGGGATTTGTCGGGAGCATCGGACATCGAAAGGCGGATTGTCTGTCCGACCTTGAGGCCGGCAGTTCTCGATAGCGCAAGCACCCGGCTGCCGCGGTCGGCATCGGCGACCACATCCGCCTTCTTGCTCGTGGTCACCCAGTTGCCCGCCCAGATGAGTCCACCGCTGTAGGTCCAGTCCGAGGCAACGCCGTAGCCGGGGCGGCCATAGATTTCTTGCAAGCTCTTTGGAAACACCAGGGTTGTCCGCCCTTGGCCTGCCCCACGCAGCACGATGTTGCTTTTCTTGATTTGGATGACGCGGGTGATTTTGTAGCGGCCTGCCGGAATTAGAATCGCACCCGACTTCACGTTGGCGATGGCCTTGATGAAGGCGTCGGAATCATCGGCTACCCCGTCGCCGACCGCTCCAAAATCCTTCACGTTGGCGCTGACGGCGGGACTTGGAATCGGTGTTTCACCGGAACGATAGCCAGCAAAGGAAAAGTCCGGCAGGCGGCTTGACGGACTCCAAAGCTCACCCTTCGCGCCCCACAGTTTGCTGGTTTCTGCCGTTGCTTGGGAAAGAGCGCTTACCGCTAGAATGAGGAGTGATGTGGAAACGAATTTTGTGATCATGAGATTACCAAGTGATTTTTACCACATCCACGTTTTTTGTCCGCAATGTGGCTGGAAGAGTGAGTCGCAGGGTGCCGTTGTCGTATTGAAGTGGAATCTCGGCCCCAGTGCGCAGTAGGATGGCTTTCGATGGCTTGCGCGTGGTTTTCCAAACCAA
>Ga0114938_1001496_pt1 | contig 15762 bp, 13 predicted proteins | sample AshMeaBigSpring_FD_88675 | JGI IMG/M metagenome (GOLD analysis project Ga0114938, IMG submission 88675) | Groundwater microbial communities from Big Spring, Nevada to study Microbial Dark Matter (Phase II) - Ash Meadows Big Spring | ecosystem: Environmental > Aquatic > Deep subsurface >...
AGTGATAACAAGCGTTTCAATATTATTTTTACAATTAGGCATAATATAAACATTCATTATTTAGTAACCAATCAACTATACAAGCTTGTACATTTGTGTAACAAAACAAAAAGTTCTTACAAATACAAATTGGTCTAATAAAATTGATAGTGTGTAAGTGAAATTATGTAGACTAATTCATAACAATAATTTTTGAAGATTTTTCATATGGCAAGCAATCGTTAGAGGTCGTTCCGTTTCTACGGAAGGACCCTTTTTATTTTTAGGAAGTTCTTGCTAGATTCTACTTAAAAAAATCCCCTGCTAGTTTAGCAGAGGATTCGTTTCAATGTTTTCTAAAGGTACATTACTGTAATCTCTAATTTCGTTATAAACCGTATCCCTTTCAATTGGCGTTCTTTTTACTTGTTTAATTAAATTCACTAATTCCACCGTACTCATGCTTGGGGTTTGTTCTTCACTGCCAGCCATTGCATAGATTTTTGTGCTATCATCAATTGTTCCATCAATATCATTTACACCAAATCCTAGAGTCAATTGAGCATTTTGTCTGCCCAACATTGGCCAATACGCTTTTACATGTTTAAAATTATCTAAGTACAATCTTGCCACAGCGTAAACTTTCATGTCTTCAATAGTTGTGCTTTCGGCAATATGACTCATTTCATTGTCCTTATTTCTAAATTTCAATGGAATAAATGTGTTGAAACCTCCAGTTTCATCTTGTAATTGTCTCAATCTTTCCATGTGGTCTATTCTGTGCCAAAAACTTTCTACATGTCCATACAACATGGTTGCATTGCTATGCATGCCTAACTCATGTGCAGCTTTATGAATATGTAACCAACCATTTGCATCTACTTTATCTTCACAAATTTGTGTTCTAATTTCTGGGTGAAAAATTTCTGCCCCACCGCCTGGTAAAGAATCTAAACCTGCTTCATGCACCATTTTCATTCCTTCTTCAACAGAAACTTTTGCTTTTCTAAACATATAATCCAACTCAACAGGTGTAAAGCCTTTTATATGTAATGAAGGACGATGTGCTTTAATGGCTTTTAATAAATCCATGAAAAAAGTCAGGTTCATTTTAGGGTGAACACCGCCTACAATATGCACTTCTGTAACAGGTTTTCCATCGTAGCTTTTTACAATATGCATCATTTGTTCAATACTCAATTCCCATCCTTCTTCTTTATGTGCATACAAACGAGAATACGAACAAAATTTGCAACTAAATACACAAACGTTGGTAGGTTCTATATGAAAATTTCTATTAAAATACGTTTTATCTCCATGTTTTTGTTCTCTTACATAATTAGCCAAAGCTCCTAAATAAGCCAATGAACCTTTTTCGAATAACAAAACACCATCGTCAAAAGCTAAACGTTCTTGATTCAATATTTTACGACCAATAGCTTGTAAAGCCGCATCTTTTTCATGATTTATAATTTGCTGTATTCCTGTATTCATGTTATATTTTCTATTTATAGTATTCATAACTAACAATTCTTCGATTGCTTAGTTGTGCCAAATGATGTAAATGGCGAAAATAAACAAAATGGTTTTGCAAAAACATGATATTGATTCTTTAATAAATGTTTTCAAATACTTACCAAGCAATTTTAGAACTGTATAAAAAGTTAATCCTAGTTAATAATTGCTTGAATTGTGTGTAATTTGCAAATCTTCAATCGTATGTATGAATAAGATTATTGTTTTATTGTTTATAGGGTTACAACAGTTGTCTGCACAATCGCCTTTAACGAAAGAAAATAGAAGGCAAATTCAACAAATAGAAGCCAATATTAAAGGTGCAGGGGTAGAAATGATTCAAGATAATGAATGGTTTAATCGATTTAGAGCCGATAGTTTTTTTACAAGAGGTTTGGTACAAGCATTAAAAGTGCCACATTCTTTCGAATATAATTTCGATTCACTACAAACTATTTCTAAACTATATGCTCCTGATAGTAGTTTTAAAATTTTTAGTTGGCAAGTGATGAAAGATTTTGCCTATTTCCGTCAACGAGGAGCCATTCAGATGAAAACAGAAGATGGAAGTTTAAAACTATTTCCATTAATTGATGTATCTGATTTTACAAAAGCCCCCAACGATTCTATCAGAGAAACAAAAAGATGGATTGGTGCTATTTATTATAAGGTTTTACTAAATTATGTTGGTTCTAAAAAAGTGTATACATTATTGGGTTATGACGATAACGGAGCAAGAAGTAATAAAAAATGGATTGAAATTTTAACGTTTAATCAAAATGGATTACCAGAGTTAGGTGGTAGATATTTTCAATACATAAATGATAGTATTAAACCCAAACAGCCAGCTTTTAGATTTAATGTTGAGTATAAAAAAGATGCAAAAGTGAGAATGAATTATGATGCTGAGGCAGAAATGATTGTGTTTGATCATTTAATTAGCGAAACCAATGAAGTAGAAAACAAATACACTTTAATTCCTGATGGAACGTATGAAGGATTTAAATGGTTAAATGGAAAATGGACACATATTCCTAAAATTGCAAATCTTGCTCTTGGTAACGGAAATGCACCGTTAGAAAATCCTTTATTTGATGAAAAAGGAAATATTAATCAGAAAAAAATTGACGAACAAACCAAGAAAAATAAGAAGCAATCGCCTGTAGAAACAGAAAATCCGTACAAACTCAACGATAAAAAGAAAAAAGTAGTTAAGCCTGAAGAAAAAGTAGATTATTAACTTAGGGAGACATTTATTTTTGTTTCGTATTCTTCAAGCCCTACTTTTGTAATCTTCTTTGAATTTTAGGGGAATTAGCTCAGTTGGTAGAGCGTTTGCATGGCATGCAAAAGGTCAGCGGTTCGACTCCGCTATTCTCCACTTAAAAAAACTGAAAGCCTTGCTATCATTGAGTTTCAGCTATGCAAAAGGTCTATGGATATTTTTCCTATAGACCAATTTACATACAAAAACGGCTCAAAAAAGGGGTAGTTACTTTTATAAAAACAGCACATCAGCTCATTTTCAACACTCTTTTCATCCAAATAATAAGTTTTGTGTAAGTTTGAATTATGCGGAAATTATTTTCAATTATTCTTGTCATTTTCATTTCTACAGGCATTGTAGCTCAAAAAGCTGCTAAAATGGATAAAAAACTTTTTCTAGAAAATTTAATGGCTACACAGCCTCAATTTTTTAAATCGCTAGTTGCTGAAAAAGACCAACTTAGACTTCATATTATTTACACACAGATTCATAGAAATAAAAAGAATAAACCCTCCTTTTCGAATTATTATTTCAACCAAAATCCACCTGCATATTTTTATCCTGCAAGTACTGTAAAAATGCCCATTGCTTTTTTAGCATTAGAAAAGTTGAACGAATTAAATATTAGTGGATTAGATATGCATTCTACCATGATTACAGATGCTGCAAATAGCTATCAATCTGCTGTATTTACGCATCCAATGGCAAAAGATAGTAGACCAACCATTGCACATTACATTAAACAAATTTTTTTAGTGAGCGACAACGATGCCTTTAATAGGTTGTATGAGTTTTTAGGACAAGAATATATTCAGAAAAAACTGAAAGAAAAAGGATATGGCAACGCTGTAATTCGTCATCGATTACAGATTAGTTTGCCTACAGAACAAAATAGCATTACAAACCCCATTCGATTTTATGATACGAGTGGACGATTACTGTATGAACAACCAGTAACGTATAGCAATGCCGTTTTCACTTCACAAAAAATCAGTTTAGGAAATGGGTTTTATAAAAATGGGAAATTGGTAAATGAACCTTTTGATTTTTCTGAAAAAAACAATGTACTGTTGGCAGATTTACATTCAATGTTACAATCTGTTTTGTTTCCAGAATCAGTGACTGCTAAAAAGAGATTTAAATTAAACACCAACGACTATGCATTTTTAAGAAAATGGATGAGTGCTTATCCTGCTGAAAGCGATTATCCCAATTATCCATCACCAGAATATTGGGATACCTACTGTAAATTTTTATTTTATGGAAGTGAAAAAGTAAAACCACAATCGAATATAAAAATATTTAATAAAGTAGGCGATGCTTATGGCTTTTTAACTGATGTTGCATATATAACAGATTCAGTAAACAATGTAGAATTTATGTTAAGTGCAACAATTTTATGTAATAAAGATGGCATTTTTAATGACAATCAATACGATTATGATACGATTGGTTTTCCGTTTATGAAACAACTCGGAAAATTAATGTATGATTACGAGTTAAAAAGAAAAAAACGGAATTAACCAATTTTAATGACATTTGCATAGCTAATACAATAAAAAAAACACAATCACGTTTTTCATTTATATGAATACAAGAAGGTACTTTTCCATTTTAATATGTTTCATCATCATATTTGGTTGTACCAAAGTAATTAATTATTCCACAACAAGTAGCAGCAGTTCTGGCTCTGGAAGTTCAGGTGGAAGTAGTGGTGGTAGTGGCGGTGGCACAAGCAATCCTTCTAATCCATCTTATACGCCTCCTGTAAATGGTGGTATCGATACAGGATCATCTTCAACTGGCGTTTTAGATTCATTAAAATTAACAGCAACAAGTTTAACACCTTGTGCAAGTGATAGTGATGTTGTAGAATTTAAAATTACAGCAATCAATATTCCTGCTGGAGTCACTTATGAATGGTATTTTGGAGATGGAAATTTTACCAAATCGGGTAGGCAAACTGAAAGAAATGCTTATAAAAAAGCAGGAAATTATACCATTACAGCAAAAATAAATTTAAGCGGTAAAACCATTGCTGAGCGTACATTGGGTATTTCTACCAATGCTGGTAATGGAAGCGGTTTAACTCCAAGTTTTACTACTGCTTTGTTAAATCCTACTGTTGGAAACAGTTATTCATTTAATAATACATCAACTATAAAAAGTGGTAGAATCGTAAAATTTTTATGGGATTTGGGGGATGGTAGAAAAGACAGTAATACGACAACTGTTTTACATTCTTACACACAAACAAATACAAATCAAAGTTTTTCAGTAAAACTTACCGTAACAAGCGATTTAGGTTGTACTGCAACAGCAACACAAAATGTGAGTGTGTTGCCTAAATAAAAATTTACGTAAGAAATTTAAAAAAACTCTCCTTTAATAATACAAGCATTTTATTTATGAGAAAAACGTTACTTCTAATAAGTTCTTTCATTTTTCTTATTGCTTGTAGCAAGGTTGTAGATGATACAAACACAAATAGTAATACAGGTGGAACAGGATCGAACAGCACTATTGTACCGAATATCAAATTTTTTAATGTAATGGATTATGGTGCAGTATCTGTTAAACTGAATAATGTAACAATTGGTAGCACAAGCTTATATAACCCCACCACTTATAGAGTTGGAGTTATTGGATCGAATAATATTTCTATTACTTTTAATAATAATCAAGTTTTAAACCAAACGGTAGATTTATTGGCAGAGAAATATTACTCCTGCTTTTTTTATAGAGTAGGTTTTGATTGGAAAATGTCGTTGGTAAGCGATGATATTACCAATATTGCAACCGGAAAAATAAAAGTTAGAGTGTTAGATTTTAGAACACAAGGATATTTTGATTATGTAAAAGTTAGATTAATTAGTCCTGGCGGCGATCAATTCGATTATGCAAATAGAAATTTCTTAGACCATCACACCTACGATTCTTATGCAAGATTTACAACATTAAACACGGGAAAATATAATGTAACCGTATTTAATGACACTGCTAATTTAGCTTCAAAAAGAGACTATACAATGGCTTCTGGTTCTGCTTATTCTGTTATTATGACTACTCCAGCCGATAATACAAGAAGTCAAGCTTTATTCAACATTACACCAGATATACAAAAACATTAGTTTTTGGTGCTTGTATGTTTGTTTTTCCAACCAATGAGTACAACACCCACAACAACAATTAAAGTGCCTACTACTTGTAATGCCATCATTTTTTCTCCCAAAACAAAATGAGCTTGCAAAATGGTACTCACAGGGCCAATACTTGTAATGATAGAAACATTATTGCTGCCAATTTTTTTCATGGCATTTGAAATTAAAAACGATGGAACCACTGTTGCAACAATGGCTAAAGCAATACCATAACCTATTAGTGATGTAGAAATTTCAAATGTAGATACGTTTTTTGTGATGATGAAATGAAGGAATACACCCATTGTGGCAAATAACATTGCATAAGCGGTATATCTTGTTGAGCCAACTTGTTGCACCAATCTACCTGTACCTACCAAATAAATAGAATACGTAACGGCACATAAAAAAATCATAAAAGAACCATAAAAGAAGTTGGAATTAGCTTGATCAACTTGTAATTCGGCAAAATATGCCAACCCAATACCAATGTAGGTAAGTATTAGTGCAATTACCTGTTTTTTACTTAAATGACTTTTAAAATAGAAAGTATTAATCAACACAGAAAAAGTTGGATATAAAAACAAAATCAACCTTTCTAAACCAGCAGAAACAAATTGTAAACCAATAAAATCGAATAAACTGCTTAAATAATATCCTAAAATCCCCAAACATGCAATTTGAAACCATTGCTTATTTGATAGTTTTTCTATCCCTTCTTTTTTTGAAGAAAACCAACCGATAGCTACATAAAATGGCAAAGAAAACAACATACGTAAAAACAAAAGTGTAACCGCATCTACTTGTGTAGATTGAAAAGCAAGTTTTACAAGAATAGCTTTTGTAGAAAATAAAATGGCTCCTGCAAGTGCAATAAAAAAACCTACAATACTAATTTGGTGTTTGTGATCATGACTCATGTAAATACAATTCCTACATTATCTGTAAAATATTTTAGCTATTTTACTATTACAAGTTGCAAAGAAACAGAACTTCGTAGGTATAAACTTAATAATTTATAGCATGTCTCTTAAAAAATGCTTTTTTAATGTAATATTTTGTGTTGTTACACTGAATACTGTGATTGCTCAGCAAAAAATTAATTTACCCATAGGTGTATTTGATTCAGGAACAGGTGGATTAACTGTTTTACAAGCTATGCTTACTTTAGATGCATTTAACAACACAACAGGAAAAGAAGGTGGAGATGGAAAACCAGATTTTGAGAAAGAATATTTTCAATATTTAGCAGACCAAGCCAATATGCCTTATGGTAATTATGCTGCCGAACAAAAAACAGATTTATTAAAAGAGCATATTTTAAAGAATATGGATTTTTTATTGGGAAAAACCTATTCAACAGTACAGCAGCAACAAACAAAGAGTCCTGTAAAAATGATTGTAATTGCTTGTAATACAGCTACAGCCTATGCTTTAGAAGATATAAAAAAAGTATTACAATCGACTAATACAGGGGTTGCTTGTATTGGAGTTATTGAAGCTGGAGCTAAAGCCGCTTTATTGCAACAGAAAAGAGAAAATGGTACAATCGGCATTTTTGCAACAGCAGGTACTGTAGCTTCTAATGGCTATCCTAGAACATTGCAACGAATGGCAAAATCAATGGGAATTGATTTTGTAGAAACAATTAGTCAAGGGGGTGTTGGTTTGGCAGAAAGCATTGATAGAGATTGGAGTTATTTTGTAGATACTTTATCGGTTGTAAGAACAAGTTATAAAGGACCATCTATTAAAAACACAGTGTATACAATTGATACGAATTTATTAGCAGCATACCATTTCAACCAAACAGCAAATCAAGTTTTATGTGAGTATAATGAGCAAGGAAAATGTTTAGACATGCAATTAAACGATCCTGCAAATTATACAAGATATCATTTAGTTAGCATGTTAGAAAAACTATTGAAAACACCGCAACAAAAGCCTTTGAATACGCTCATTTTAGGTTGTACGCATTATCCATATATGAAAGATACCATTGCTAAAGTGTTACAAGAATTATACAACTTTAAGCAAAATGGACAATACAAATACAGACAATGTTTAAGTGAACAAGTAACATTGATAGATCCAGCAATTGAAACTGCTAAAGAAGCATATGTACAATTGCGTTTACAAAAACTTCAACAAACTATTATCAATCAGCAAACAATGCAAAACCAATTTTTTATTACTGTTCCAAATAAACAATTAACAGAAATAAAACTACAACAAGATGGTTGGTTTACATACAATTACAAATATGGAAGGGTAGTGGGTGCTCATAAAAATGATGTTGAATTTGTAAAGTTTGACACCAAAAACGTTTCACTTGCAACTTATTTACGCTTTAAGCAAGCATTACCGAATGTATATCGTTTGCTACAACAATCGGTAAAAGGATTATAAAAAAAGAGGCTATTATTTGAAAAATAGCCTCTTTTCTACAATAAATATTTTGTACATCTATACTAAACACTAACATTAAAATCTCTTAAAGCATCATTTAAACTTGTTTTTAAATCGGTACTAGGTTTTCTTGTACCAATAATTAAAGCACAGTTTACATGGTATTCACCTGCTGGAAACTTTTTAGCATAAGTGCCAGGAATTACAACACTTCTTGCAGGAACTCTTCCTTTATATTCAATAGGTTCACTACCACTAACATCAATAATTTTAGTGGATTGTGTCAATACCACATTTGCACCTAAAACTGCTTCTTTTTCTACAATAACACCTTCAACTACAATACTTCTACTTCCTAAAAAACAACCATCTTCAATAATTACAGGGCTAGCTTGTAACGGTTCTAAAACACCACCAATACCAACACCACCACTTAAATGTACACCTTTACCAATTTGTGCACAGCTACCTACAGTAGCCCAAGTATCTACCATGGTTCCTTCATCTACATAAGCACCAATATTTACATAGCTTGGCATTAAAACTACATTTTTACCTAAAAATGCACCATAACGAGCAACTGCATGTGGAACAGCTCTTACACCCATAGATGCATAATCTTTTTTCAACAACATTTTATCGTAAAACTCAAATGGTTCTAGTGTGTAGGTTTTCATTTGCTGAATTCCAAAATACATTAAAATGGCTTGTTTTACCCACTCGTTTACAACCCAACCATTTTCTGTAGGAGATGCAGTTCTTAATCGTCCTTTATCTACTTCTTCAATTACCGTTCTTACTGCATCTGCATAAGTAGCATCTTTTAATAATTCTCTATTGCTCCAAGCAGCCTGAATTAATGCTTGTACATCCATAAGTTTTAAAATTTTTGCAAACATAAGCATACCACATTGTTAGAAAAGAGATTATTAACAAAATCAAATGGAATACTTTTGATTCTTAGAAAAATTTTTATTGTAAAATGAAGTATTTTAATAGGCATTCTGTGCAAACTATTTTACTATTTGTGTGTTTTAAGTTTAACACAAACGGTAATTAAATGCATACAAGTTGGTTATAAATACCTATTTTAGTTGCATCAAGCTAAACGCCAAAACTGTACCTTAATTTATTTTCATGATAGCAACCCAACAATCTGCTTTCTTTCAAAAAATTTTTTCTGAAGAATATTCTTTTAATCAGTTGTTGGCTTCGGGTAAAAATTTGGACGATTTTTGGAAAAAGTTTTTCAGTTCATATGCACACTTAGGAGAAGCTGAAATTTTTGATAGAAGAGCCGATATTCATCGTTTTTTAAAAGAAAACGGTGTTACATACAATATTTACGGAGATCCTGCAGGGTTAAACCGACCTTGGAATTTAGATGTTATTCCCTACATTATTGAGCAACAAGAATGGCTTACAATTGAAAAAGGACTTACACAAAGAGCAGAACTGTTTAACCTTATTTTAAAAGATATTTATGGCGAACAACAACTGATTAAAAAAGGTTTGTTGCCAGTTGAACTTATTTACAATCATCCTGGTTTTTTAAGAGAATGTGCAGGCATTTCAATGCCTTGGAAGCGACATTTAGTGTTGTATTCTGCCGATATTGCTCGTAGCCCTGATGGAAAAATTTGGGTAATTAGCGATCGTTCTCAAGCACCATCTGGTTCAGGTTATGCACTAGAAAACAGAACTGCAATGGCTCGTATTTTACCTGAACTTTTTGCAGATATTAAAGTACAGCAATTATCGCCTTACTTCAACGAATTACAAACTGCTTTCAATGAAATTGCACCTGCAAAACAAAATCCAAGAATTGTTATTTTAACACCTGGACCAAGAAATGAAACCTATTTCGAACATTCTTATCTCTCTTCATTTTTAGGTTATACGTTGGTTCAAGGAGATGATTTGATGGTGAAAGACAATTGTGTTTGGCTAAAAACTATTGGAGGTTTAGAAAAAGTAGATGTTATTTTAAGAAGGGTAGATGATGTGTACTGTGATCCATTAGAATTAAAATCAGATTCTCAATTGGGCGTTGCAGGTTTGTTACAAGCTGTTCGTTCTGGCAATGTAAGTATAGCTAATCCTTTAGGCAGCAGTATTTTAGAAAATCCAGGATTAATTCCTTTTTTACCAGCTATTGCAAAACATTTATTAGACGAACCACTTATTCTACCAACAATTGCTTCTTGGTGGTGTGGTCAACCGAAAGAATTAAATTATGTGTTGAACAATATTCAACATTTAATTATCAAAAGAATTTATAGATATTCTAATTCTAGCTCATCAATAGATGGTTCTAAACTTTCGAAAAACGAATTGAATCAACTAAAAGAAACCATCAAAACACATCCATATTTATATGTTGGACAAGAAAAAGTGTCTTTTGCAACTTCTCCATCATTAAACGATAAAAAAATTCAACCCACCAATGCTTTGTTTCGTAGCTATTTAGTAGGCACTAATGATGGCTACACCGTTATGAAAGGAGGTTTAACTAGAACTACAGGTGATTTATCGAACATATTGATTTCGAATCAGTTGGGTGGAATGAGTAAAGATACTTGGGTAATTAGCAACGATATTGAGCAAGACGTTCATGTTCGTCATCATGCTATACAAGTAGATACAGCACCTGCATACAACGATACATTACCAAGTCAAACTGCTGAAAATTTATTTTGGGTGGGCCGTTATGCCGAACGAATTTTAGCAAATGCTCGTTTTCAACGTACAGTAATGCAGTTTTTAACCCAAGGCAATCAGTTACAAGCCAATGATCATATTTTGGCAGAACATAACTTGTTAATGGCTTTAACCCACCATACCTGCACCTATCCTGGTTTTGTGGGAGAAAATAGTGCTACTAAACTTAAATTTCCTTCCAAAGAATTGGCCTCTATTTTATTTGATGCCAGTAGACAAGGCAGTTTGAGTTTTAATTTAACACTTTTTTTAAGAGCTGTAAATGCTGTAAGAGATCATTGGAGTACCGATACTTGGCGTGTATTAAGAACAATGGAAGAAGATTGGCAAAATATTGCAGATAATACACCCAATAGTTTTAAAATGATTACCATGTTGAATCATTTAATTACATCGATGGTGGCATTTATTGGATTGAACAGAGAAAGTATTTCTAGAGAACAAGGTTGGACAATTTTAGATACAGGTAGAAAAATTGAACAAAGTTTATTATTGATAAGTATGCTTAGAGCAACTTTGGTAAATAAACAAGACGATTTAGTAGAATACAATTTACAAGAAGCTGTTTTAAAAAGCAATGAAACGCTTGTTAACTACAGATATAAATATAGAGTGCATATTCAGCTTTCGTTGGTATTAGATTTAATGTTGTTAGACGAAAATAATCCTCGTTCTTTGGCCTATCAAATTACTAGAATAAAAAGGTATTTATCTATTCTTCCTAAAAAACAAAAAGACAATAGTTTATTAGAACATGAACGTTTAATTTTAGAAGCGTACACATTGCTAAAACTTTCAGACAAAGACAGTTTAAGTATGTTAGATAGCAACCTTACAAGTTATCAACAACTAGATACTTTTTTATCGAAAATGTATGCATTGTTATCTGCCATACCAAATGCCATTTCTAAAACCTATTTTAAACATGCACAAACGCAAAAACAATTGTTTACAGCAGCAGACGACATTGTATAAAAACAGGATTATTTTGGAGTAAACAATGGTTTTTAATTTAACATTTTTCGAAATAATTTATGCAATACCGAATTATTCATAAAACAGAATACATTTATCACGAACCCATTAGCATTTGCCACAATGTTGCTCGTTTATTACCTCGTTCTACAACGGTGCAAGATTGCAAAAATGTGTTGGTAAAAATTGACCCTTTACCAGATGTGATGAACGAATTTGAAGATTTTTTTGGCAATAAAGTATTGTATTTTGCTATTCAACGTGAGCATAAAAAACTATCTGTTACCGTTACATCAGATATTGAAAAACAACCTGCTCAAACCTCTTTAGACCTTGAATTATACGGAAATTTACCATGGGAAGAAGTTCGGCAACAACTCTATTTACCTACACTCGAAAATATAGATGCACGTCAATTTGTACCAGAAACACCTATTACTGCATTTAACCATGAAATTATCAATTACACCCTGCAATGTTTTTCAGCTGAAAAACCAATGCTAACAGCTGTAAAACAATTGATGCATCAAATATTTACCGACTTTCAGTTTAAACCTGGTTTTACAACCATTGCCACACCTGTATCTGAGGTAATGGCTCAACGAAAAGGTGTTTGTCAAGATTTTGCTCATTTAGCCATTGCATGTTTACGATCAATTGGTTTACCTGCTAGGTATGTAAGCGGATACATAGAAACCATTCCACCCAAAGGCGTAGAAAAATTAGTGGGTGTAGATGCTTCTCATGCTTGGTTTTCGGTATATATTCCCAATGTTGGTTGGATAGATTTTGATCCTACAAACAATATCATGCCATCAGAACAACACATCACCATAGGATGGGGAAGAGATTACTACGATATTACACCCTTAAAAGGCGTTATCTTAAGCAGTGCTCCACATAAGTTATCGGTTTCAGTTGATGTTCGTAGAAAATAGTTGTTTTATCAATATTTTATTGTCTTAATTTCTAAACTCAACAGCTAATCTTAATGGCTATTTTCTATCTTCGCCATCAATTTTTAAATTATGCCTACAATAGAGCTATCAAGGGTGCAAAACGATTATGGTTTTGAAGCGAAAGACGAATATGGTCATGTGGTGAGAATGGATACAAGCACCGAAAGTGGTGGACAAAACTTTGGAGTTCGTCCCATGCAAATGTTATTAATGGGTTTAGGTGGTTGCAGTGCTATTGATGTAATCATGATTTTAAATAAACAACGCCAAGAAGTTAGAGATTATAAAATGATTATTAAAGGCGATAGAGAAGCAGGCAAAGAACCTTCTTTATGGAAAGATATTAGCATTGAGTTTCACATTTATGGCAATGTAGATCAAGAAAAAGCACAAAAAGCAGTTGATTTATCTTTGGGTAAATATTGTTCTGTTGCTGCTACTTTAATAGGTGCAGGTGCAAATATTACAACTACCACTTTTGTACATCCTTAGTTTTTATTCTTTTTAATATAAGTTTAAATAATATATCCATACATGTCTTTACATAAACAAACACAGGCAATTAGAATACAAACACCACAGAGTTTTGAAATGGAACATTCTACGCCTTTGTATTTAACAAGCAGTTTTACGTTCGATACAGCAGAAGATATGAGAGCTGCTTTTGCCGACGAAACAGATGATAACATTTACAGCCGCTATAGCAATCCAACAGTTGATGAGTTTGTAAAAAAAATGTGCATTTTAGAAGGTGCAGAAGCAGGTTTTGCAACAGCAACAGGAATGGCAGCTGTGTTTAATTCTATTTTTGCATTGTTAAAAGCAGGCGATCATTTAATTTGTAGTAGTTCTGTTTTTGGTAGCACTTATGCTTTGGCAACCAAATTTTTACCACGTTATGGAATCGAATGTACGTTGGTAGCTGCCAATAAACCGGAAGAATGGGAAGCTGCTGTGCAACCAAATACCAAGATGATTTATTTGGAAACACCTACCAATCCTCAATTAGAAGTGATTGATTTAGCTTGGGCCGGAGAATTTTGTAAAAAACACAATCTTATTTTTAATGTAGATAATTGTTTTGCTTCACCAATTCTTCAAAATCCGATTGAGTTTGGAGCCGATATTGTAAGCCATAGTGCTACAAAATGGATTGATGGACAAGGAAGGGTTTTAGGCGGCGTTGTTGTTGGCAGAGCCGATTTAATTAAAGAAATTTATTTGTTTTGTAGAAATACAGGACCATCAATGAGTCCGTTTAACGCTTGGGTTTTAAGCAAAAGTTTAGAAACCTTAGATGTACGAATTGAACGTCATTGTAGCAATGCATTCACCATTGCATCTGCATTAGAAAAAAATGAAAAAATTGCTTGGGTAAAATATCCTTTTCTACCTTCTCATCCAGAGTATCATATTGCCATTAAGCAAATGAAAAAAGGTGGTGGTGTTTTATGTTTTGAATTGAAAGGTGGAATAGAAAGTGGTCGTAAATTTTTAGACGCTCTTGAATTATTATCGATGACACCTAATTTAGGTGATACAAGAAGTATTGCTTCTCATCCTGCAAGTACTACACATTCTAAATTAACAGAAGAACAACGTTTATCTGTAGGTATTACACCCGGATTAATTCGTATTTCAGCAGGTTTAGAAAACGTACAAGATATTCTTGCAGATATAGAACAAGCACTTGAAAAATGTTAATTCATTACATCATTATCACTAACGATTTGCTTCCTTAATTTATACATCACTCAATTTTACACAATACAATACAAAATGAAGCAACAGGTAGGTTTTATATTCGATATGAATGGAACTATGGTAGATGATATGGCTTACCATGCAAAAGGTTGGTTCGAAATATTAACCAAAGATCTTGGTGCAAACCTTACGTTTGAAGAGGCAAAAAAAGAAATGTATGGTAAAAATAGTGAGCTGTTGGTTCGTATTTTTGGTGCCAATCGTTTTACGGATGAGGAAATGAATTTTTGGTCAATAGAAAAAGAGAAAAGGTATCAATCTGCATATTTTCCACATTTACAATTAATTGATGGTTTAGCTCAATTTTTAGAAGATGCTTATCAAGCTCAAATACCGATGAGTATTGGTTCTGCAGCTATTCCATTTAACATAAATTTTGTGCTCGACAATTTACAACTACACCATTATTTTAAAGCCGTTGTTAGTGCAGATGATGTAGCAATAAGCAAGCCTCATCCTGAAACATTTTTAAAAGCAGCCGAATTAATGCAAGTGCCTGCTAAAAATTGTATTGTGTTTGAAGATGCACCAAAAGGAGTGGAGGCTGCTGCAAATGCAGGAATGCAATGTGTAGTAATTACAACCATGCATCCAAAAGAAGAATTTACGCAGTATAACAATATCATTTCATTTGTTTCAGATTACAATACTTTACAAGTAGGTAACTTTTTATAAATTCAAATAGTATGAAAATAGATAGCCATCAACATTTTTGGCAATTTGATGCCGTAAGAGACAGTTGGATTACCGATGATATGAAAGTAATTCAACGTAGCTTTTTACCCAAAGATTTGCTACCTATTTTACATGCAAATGGTTTTGATGGTTGTGTTACCGTTCAATCGGATCAATCTGAAAATGAAAATGAGTTTCAGTTGAATAATGCTGCCCACAACGAATTTATCAAAGGCATTGTAGGTTGGGTAAATTTGCAAGCCAATGATATTGATGAGCGTTTGGCTTTCTACAGTTCTTTTCCTAAAATGAAGGGTTTTAGACATGTATTACAAGGTGAACCTGTAAGAGATTTAAT
>Ga0114938_1001497_pt1 | contig 15756 bp, 5 predicted proteins | sample AshMeaBigSpring_FD_88675 | JGI IMG/M metagenome (GOLD analysis project Ga0114938, IMG submission 88675) | Groundwater microbial communities from Big Spring, Nevada to study Microbial Dark Matter (Phase II) - Ash Meadows Big Spring | ecosystem: Environmental > Aquatic > Deep subsurface >...
AGGCTGCCGTCGCCGAGCCACTCGCGCATCAGCCGGATCACGTCGGCGGAGACGCCTTGCAGATTCTCGGCGACCTTATGCACCTCGTCCAGGATGACGTACTGCACGTTGGCGCCCTGCAGGAACATCTCGATGGAATCGACGTCGAAGCCGCCCTTGCCGATGGCGGAGCCAGCCTGCGCCAACGCGGTGTAGGTCATCAGCAGCACGGCCGGATGGCTGCCGGTGCGTTGCTGGAAGCGTTCGAGCTGGCTGGGCGTGCCGGCAAAGACCATCTCCGGCGAGAGGCGCAGGCCGATGGGTTTGTAGCATAGCTCGCCCGCCCACTGCTGCAAATAGTTGCTCGTAGGCACCAGGATCAGGATCGACTGGCCGGCGCGCAGGCTGCGCAGCCAATCCTGGACGCACAACATGCCGATCATCGTCTTGCCGCTGCCGGTGGGCGCCTCGACGAGTTGGCCGTGATAACCGTAGCCGCGGAAGACGGCGTAGGCTTCGTACTGGTAGGGGCGCGGGTAGGGTGAGCCGATCAGGTCGGTGTACGTCCACGCGCTGCCCGTCGCCGTGCGCTGTTCCAGCAGCGTCTCGGCCAGGTCGACAAAGAGCGCGGCGCTGGCCTGGCTCAGCCCCGTGAGCTGGCTGAAGGCGGCGCGGAAGGTGCTCTGCCGTGCGACCACATCACTCAGCCCGGGATAACCCGCAGCGGTCAGGTCGGCATAGCGTGCGGCGCCGACCAGCGCGCGCAGGCTGGGCGCGTCCACATCCATCTCGGTGTAGGTGCGCGGCGTGCGGGCATACAGGGCCGGCCGCGGGCTGGCCAACGCTGCATAGCCGGCGGCGACCAGGTCTTTCAGGTGGCGCTGCACGGCAGCCTTGGCGACGCCGAGCACGTCCAGGTTGTTGGCGCCCAGCAGGATGCCGTCGAGGTCGAGGGGTTCCGTACTCTCCTGCAACGCGCGCACGACCAGGTCGCGCGCCAGTTCGTCGCGCCCCGCGCGATCCAGCACCAGCGCGACGGGCGCGTGGTGCGGCGCCTGGCGGTGCATCTGCATCATGGCGCGGTGCAGCGTCGCCAGGTTGCGCATGGCGGCCTGCGCCAGCGCCTCCTTGCCGTCGTGCAGCGCGGTGCGCAGGATGTAGAGGGTGCGGGCGTGGTAGACCGCCAGCCGGTAGTAGGCGCTGCGCAGGTGCTCGCTGTCGTCGCGCGCCAGCGCGTCGGCAAAGGTCGCCTGCTCCAGATCGACCAGACTCTGCGCCTCCCAGTAGGTGCGGCGTGCGGCGGCGTCGGCGATGAGCGTGGGCGCAGCGGCCTGCGTTTCGCCCGCGCCCGCCTCCTCCGGCTCATCCGCGGTCGCGTCCACGACCTCGTCTTCGTCGCGGATGAACTCGGCGGCTTCCAATTCGCGCGCGGCGGCCAGCTCGCGTTCGGCCGCCAGGTATTCCTGGAGTTCCTGCTCCTCGTCGGGCTGCAACTGTTCGGCGTCCATTATGACTCCCCGATCAGCGGCTGCTTGCCCGCCTTGACCAGCGCCACGTTGACGCGGGCGATCAGCTCGCGCGGGGCGAAGGGCTTGACGATGTAGTCATCGGCGCCGCCCATCAACCCCTGGATGACGTCGTTCTCCGCGCCCTTGGCGGTAAGCATCAACACGATGGGCGCCGGGCTGCACTCGGCTTTGATGACCGCCGTGGCGGTGGGGCCATCCATCTTGGGCATCATCCAATCCATGATCACCACGTCGGGCTGTTCGGACTTGGCCATCGCCACGCCTTCTTCACCGTTGGTGGCCGTGATTACCTCGAAGCCAGCCTTCTTCAACTTGACCTGGATCAGCCGGCGCACATCATCTTCGTCGTCGACGGCTAGCACTTTAATTGACATTAGGTTTTCTCCTCTTTGATCGTTGCGAGTAGGTGCGGTCTCAGACCGCACGCTATCTCCGGTCAGAACGTACCGTTGCGAGTAGGTGCGGTCTGAGACCGCACGCTATCTCCGGTCAGAACGTATCGTTGCGAGTAGGTGCGGTGTGTCACCGCACATTCCTTTGAAACCGAGCGCGCATCGTACAGGCAACACGTGCGGTTGCAAACCGCACCTACAAAGGCATAACAGACTCTCACTTCGTAGGTGCGGTCTGAGACCGCACGTCGCCCCTGGTCAGGACGTATCGTTACGAGTCAGAACGTGCGGTCTGAGACCGCACCTACTTGAGCGATGTCATCCGGCGCGCAATCCAGCGGCACGGTGAACCAGAAGGTGGAGCCGGCGCCGGGCGCGCTGGTGACGCCGACTGCGCCGCCCTGGAGTTCGATCAACTGCTTCACGATCGACAGCCCCAGCCCGGTGCCACCCACTTCGCGCGTCAGTTCGGTGTCCACACGGTAGAAGCGGGTGAAGAGCCGCGCCTGGTCCGCCGGCGCAATGCCGTGGCCGTTGTCGATCACGGCGACGCGGGCAAAGCCGTCTTGCGGCGCGACCTCGATGCGGATGGCGCCGCCGGTCTGGGTGTACTTGTGCGCGTTGCTCACGTAGTTAGTGAGCACCTGGACAAGTTTGTCGGGATCGCCCACCACAGCGGTCGCCGCCGGATCTATCTCGACAGTCAGCGTTTGCGCCTTTTCGGCGATCTTCTGGCGCAGCGTCACGACCACGTTCTCGACCACGGTGGCCAGGTCGACTGGCTCCGACTTGAGCTGGACGCGCCCCGATTCGATGCGCGAGAGGTCGAGCAGGTCGTTGACCAGCGCCACCAACCGGTCGGCATTGCTGTGGACGATGCCCAGGTACTCGGCCACCTCGTCGTTGATCTCCCCAGCGTCGCCGTCCAGCACCATCTCGGTGAAGCCCTTGATCGAGGTCAGCGGCGTGCGCAGTTCGTGGGAGGCCAGCGAGACGAACTCCGTCTTCATGCGGTCGACCTCGCGTTCGTGGGTGACGTCGCGGAAGACGTAGAGCCGGCCCAGGAAGCCGTCGGCGCTGTGTACGGGCGTGGAGTAGTGGAGCAGTTCGCGCCGCTGCGGCCACTGCTGCACGATCAGCCGCGTGAAGGTCTGCTCGGCGTCGGCGCTGGCGGCCACGGACGCAGCGTAGAGCGCCGCGGCGTCCTCGAAGACCTGGTCATACAGTGTGCGCACATCTTCCAGGCGCTGGCCTGCCACCCGTTCCACCGGCACGCCGAAAAGCTCGCCGAAGCGCCGGTTGACGGTGAGCACGCGCTGGTCGGGCGCAATCAACGCCAGCGCTTCGCCAACGCCGTCGGCGATGGCGCGCAACTGCGCCTGCCCGGTGCGTTCGGCGTGCAGCGCCTGCGCCAGCCGCTGCCTGCTCTGCTCGAGCTGGATGGCGATGAAGGCAATCACGCCAGCCACCACCACGAAATCGACCAGGCGGAACCAGTCGGCCACAATGTCGCGGACGCCGGCCGCTGGCGCGATCAGCAGGAGGAAGATGGCGACGGCGCCCACGCTGATGGCAAGCAAAGCCGGCCCCAGCCCGCCGCGCCAGGCGCTGAGCAGCACCGCCAGATAGAAAATCGAGAAGATGCTTGGGCCGGTCGCGGGCAGGAAGATAATGAAGATCAACAACGCCAGCAGCGAAGCCACCACCGCCAGCGTGTAGCCCTTCAGCGCACCCAGGGGCTGTGCGCCCGTCCGGGACAGGGGCGGGAACCAGGCGCGCAGCGGTCGCCACAGCAGCCAGGCGGCCACGAACGAAATCACCTTGTCCAGCGGGTCGCTGATCAGTCCCTGCAGGGTGGTCAGTTGGAAGATGGTGGCGCCGGTGGCTTCCAGCAGCGTACGCAGATAGGCGGCGCCCTTGTCGGTCAACCCGCCAAAGACATAAGCGGCGATTGGCGCCGAGATGAGCGCGGCGCCTAAGCCCACCAGCAGACCGGCGAGCACCACGCGCCACAGGCGGTCGAATGCGCCAAGCTGCGCCGCAAAGCCGGCCGCCCAGCCGATGAACGCTGCGGTGATGGTAAAGGGGAGCGCAGCGTGGTTGTCGGTCACGACGCCCACGAGGAGGTTGGCGGCGACGCCGGTCGCTGCGCCCGCCAGCGGGCCGAGCAGCGCGCCCACCAGGATCGTGCCGATGGAGTCCAGCCAGAGCGGCAGCCGCAGGATCTGACCTGCCAGGTATTCAACGCCGATGTCGAGCAACAGCGCCGCGCCGAGCAGCAGTGCGACGCGCCGCCGATGAGTGGCGCGTTGGTTGCCGACCTCTGCTGCGGTCATGGGCGAAGCACTCATGCGCTTTCCTTCAAGATGTCAAGATCAGTCAGCACTTCGTCCAGGGTGGCATAGCGTTCCGACCGTTCCGGTGCGCACATGCGGGCGATGACTTCCGTGGCGCCGGCAGGGTCGACCATGAAGTTGGGGCTGTCCGTACGGCTAAGTTCGTCTTCAAGCCGTGCAAGATCGATGGCGATGCCTGCGCCACCCAGCACTGCTTCCACATCGTGGCGGGGCGGTTCACCGGTGATCAACTGATAAAAGACCAGCCCCAGGGAGTAGATGTCCGAAGCCGGCGCCACATCGCGCGGATTCAGCCAGACCGCCGGGGCGACATAGCGCCGGTCAAAGTGTTCGCGCACGGATTGGGCGATGCTGAGATTAGGCGCGTTGGGGATGAAGGCCATATCAAAGTTGCCCAGCTTGACAGTGTGCGGCGCAACCAGGATGTTGCGCGGGCGCACATCCCGGTGGATCACTCCCAGCCGATGGGCATATCCCAGCCCCGCAGCAATGCTGCGAATAATGAGCGTCTTTGTCTGCCAGGTGAGGGTCTTCCAGATTTGTCTGTCCAACAGGGTTTCGAGCCACTGCCCGCGATCCACGTACTCCTCCGGTTCAACGAAGCTGTCGTCGCTCCAGGCGAACATGTCGCCGGTGCGCAGCAGATTGCGGTGGGCGCCCAACAGTCGCATGGCATCCTGGCCGTGAAAGATCTCGCGGATGCGATACTGTTTCTCTTCCTCACGGGCGTAGACGTCGAAGTGGTAGACCTTGAGCAGTGTCTTCGGCTGCGTCTCGATGTAGCGGTGTCTGGCCAGGAAGAGCGTAAAGCGATCATCCTGGTCAACTTTTTCGATTACGTCGTACAGACCAATCTTTTGAACGCTCGTGGCCGGTCGCGCCATGGACATCGCCTCGAAGACCAGCTTGTACAGCGGTGTGATGTCATTGGCGGCGACGGGGAGCTGGTCCGGATCGACGACCCGGCGCAGCGAGTCGCGCAGGTGAACGACGCGATCCGCCTGGTCGTCGCGGATGTGGATGTGGGCATGGTCATCGGTCAACAGAATCAGTGTGTCGACAAAGACTTCATCCAGACGCCGCGAGTAGTCGCGCAGCTTGCCGGCCAGGATCTTGGTCTTCTTGTTCGCCAGCGGAATGGGGCTGGGATAGATGCTGCCATTCTCGAAGACCCATTGCAAATTGTTGCCGCGGATTTCGCCCTGGTAGCCCTTGACCTCGACGTGATAGAGCGCGTGTGGGGCGAGCACGGCAATGTCGTATTCATAGGGCAGACCGCGCCCGGTGGTCAGCTCGAAATTGTGAAAAATGATATAATCATCGGGCAGCCCCTTGACAAGGCGATTGATTGCGCGCTTTTCGCTGTCATTCTCTGGCATACCTACGCGGCGAACTACTGCCATTGCTCTCTACCTTTACATGATTGAAGGTTTGACTGCACACGACTCAATCCAACAGAAAAACGAGCCAGTTACTGCTTCGTAGAAGACGGCGCTGCCAAAGCTGGCCTGGCTGGGCGGGCCGTAGGCCGCCTGGAGGTCGGTCACATTGGCTGGCGCAGCACCAGGTGCATTTGGTCATGACGCTTGCCTCCGCCGCCACGATCGGGCGGCAAGCAGCGAACACGGTCAGCGCCGCTGCGATGATCAAGAACTTTACAAACTCAGTCATTGACGATTTTTCCTCACGCGAAGGCGCGCAGCCGCGAAGTTGAAGATGAATTTCTTCGCGTGCATCGCGCCTTCGCGTGAGATTCATGAAGGCCTGAAGCCTGCACCGGTTCACGTGTTACTCCGTTCCTGCACCTGTACACCCCGCGCGCCAGAGACCGCAGTCATCGAGGCGTGCGTTGGGCAACTGAGCTTCGTGGTATCCTGGTGACGCCAGAAGTAGGTGACGCCACCGCGACCATCTCGACGCTGGCGAAGGATCACCGGCGCGCCACAGTGCGGGCAGCGACCGAGGGAAACGCTGTCCGCACTGGCTTCGATGAGCTGGCCGGTGTTGTTCAAGGCATGTTTCATATCAAGGCGTCACAGGTTCCAGCGCCAGCGCAACGACGCCGCCAACAGGGTCTAGCCCAAGCACCAACTGTGCGCCGTCAACTTCGGCATTCCGCACGGCGCCGAGATAGCCCAGGAACGCATCGCTGCGTGAGCCATCAGGACAGGCGGCCAGTGTGACCGGCCCCAGCGTAATGGTCAGCGCGCCCGCCTCGCTGATCGCATAGACGCCAGCTGCCTGGTTGCAGTCGGCCTGGATCGCCACCGTGCCATCTTCGGCAAAAGCGATGGTGTAGCTGTCTGGCGTCTCCACCGCCGTCATGGCGCCAGACGCATCGATGGCAAGCGTCCACTTCCAGGTTGCGCCTCTCAATTGGGCGCCGCTTGCGGCGAGACGCTCTAACTCGGTCAGAGCGGCCTCCAGCACCGGGTCTTCGCCGCGCAGCTTCGCCTGCTCTGTCTCCAAGGTGACGGGCACGCGCACGTCGGGGACGACGCCTTTCGCCTCCAGATTAGGCTCCTCCGTTCCAGCGAAGGTCGTCCGGCCTATGGTGTACTGGAACATCAAGCCGCCGGGCAGCTTGATGCGATCGATCGGCCCGCCGGCGCCCTCGGTGCTGTATTGGCCGACGACTGTCGCTCGCCCCAGCGTCTCCAGGTGCTGGCTGAAGTACTCGCAGGCGCTGGCGCAGTTTTGGTCGACCAGCACCACCAGTGGCCCGGTATAAGCCAGCTCCGGCTTGGGCGCGCTCAACGTATAGTCCGTGGCATACTCCTTGACCAGGCCGCCGGCCGCCTCATCGTAGTAGTACCAGTCGAACACCATCGAGGGCATGGGCTGATCCGCCGCAAAGAAGTAGGAGGCCATGGTCATGTAGAGCGCGACCGCACCGCCCGTATTGCCGCGCATGTCGAGGATAACGCCGGGATTGTCGCGCCCTTGCACCCGACCTAGCGCCTCTTCGAGCACAGCAATCTTGACAGGCATGTTGTCCGCAAAGTTGTCCCAATGCAGCACAGCCGTGTCGCCAAGCTGTCGATAGGTGATGGGCAGCGGCGACTCGGCGGCGGGGGGCGTGGGCGCGTCCCAGGCATAGTCGCCGGCGGTCATCGTCGCAGTCATGACCTCGGCGGAATCCGGCAGCCGGTAGCCGATGACGACCGTCTGGCTGATCGGGAAGCGCAACACGAGCGGCGCCAACTGCACGCGCGCACCCTCTTCGGTGCCCACGGACTTGATCAAGGGCAGGCTCGCGTACCGTTCCGCAACGGGTTCGCCGTCGATCGAGACGATTTCCGTGCCTGGAACCCAGCCAGCTGCGGCTGCGGGGGTATCTTCCCCGACAAGGCGCACCACGGTTTTCGCGGCCGGCCCGGCCGCGGGATCAGTCGGGTCAGAGATCGCGATCGTATCTGCGCCCACGTTGCCGCTGATCCGCGCGCCGAGCGCCATCGCATCAGCCATGATCGCCTCCACATTCGCACCCGGAATAGCCGCAACGTGCGCATCCCGGATCGAGTGCGCCAGGGTTTTGAGCGTCACAAAATAGGCGGCGGTGTCATTCGCGCTGTCAGCCGCCTCGACCGCGGGCAGATACCGGGCGCGGATCTGTTCCCAGTCCAGCGCGCGCAGCTCCGTGTAGGCATAGCGGGTCTTGAGGACGTCGATCAGCGCGTTGTAACTCTCCAGGATGCCCTGCTGCGAGAAGTCAGGCGAAGCCACCTCCTGGCGCTCGATGGTGTCGATGACCGGCGCGGGCGCGCGGTCTGCCGTCATCTGGCCGTCTGTGCCCAGCCGCACCACCGTATACCCTTGTGCGATCGGCGCGCTGGGATCGTCGGCGGTGAACCATGTCGCGTCGGCGCCGTACCCGGTCGGGAAGCGCTGGTTCGCATCGGGCGCATAGACGACGAACGCTCCCTCGGTGATGGCGCCGGTGACCAGGTCGGTCAGGTACGAGGACATACCGCTCTGGTCGAGCTGCTGCAGATACGAATCGCCAGTAAAGTTGTTGGCCACGATGAGGGCGAACACCTGCACGCCCGTGTCGGTCATGCCGTTGTTGTCCAGGTCCAGGCTGGCGCCGGTGGGACGGATCGGCAAGTTGATGCTGTAGCTGGCCGGCAGCGGAAACATCCCCGTATCGAAGGCGCCCAGGATCTGGCCCTCGACGTCGGCAAAGACTGGCTGCTGCGCGATGGCGTTCGTGACATCGATCAGGGCTACGACCGGCTCGGGGAAGGTGTCCGGCGAGGCGTAGAAGTTGGCGGAACCGGCCGCTCCAACAATCGCCACCGGGCCGCTGTCGGCGGTCGTCGCGCTCCCACTGTCGGCAGCCGCCGCCGGCGCAAAAGCCAGCGTGCCGCCGTCGGCGAAGAGATCGATGTTGAGCTGGCCGTCGCGGAAGAAGTACCGGGCGGCGCCGCCCAGCAGCTTCAGGAACTGGTCGCCGCGCGATTCCGGCGGGCAGGCGTCCGTGGTCCTGGGCGCGACCGACATCGTCAGGCTGCCGACGTCTGTTTCACCAACTCCATAGCTGGCGATGGCCGTGTTGCAGTCGGCGACGATCTCGACGATGCCATCCTCGCTGAAGGTCAACTGGTAGCGTTCCGACGTCTCGACGCCGAACTGCTCCACTGGGCTGGTGAAGGCGACCCACTGCCAGGTGTTGGCGGTGAGCGCGTCGTCTTCACCAGCCTCGGGCGTAGCTTGCGGGGCAAAGAGCAGCGGGACGTTATTGCCCTGGTCGTCGGTGTAGGCAAGCGCCAGCCGGCCATAGGCATAACCCCACCGGCTGACCTGTTGCAGCGCCGCAAGGTAGGCGCTTTCCTGGCTCTGAATCGGCTCTTCGCAGGCCATTGCTGTCGTGGCGAGCGGCCCGAAGGTGATGAGGAACGGGTTGACGTCACTCATGCTGAACGCGCCGCTGTAGCTGTTGCAGCCGCCGGAACCGCTGACCTGACCCGCCTCGAAGCGGATGGTGACCTCCACATCTGCCAGCGCCGGCTGACCCTCGCCCAGTCCGACCAGGGTCCAATTCGTGCCGGCCAGGTCTGCCTCGGAAATCCGCACAGGCTCCTGCACATTGTCGGCCACCAAGACCAGTTGGCCATCTTCGACGGCATAGGTACGCTGTGTCTTGTAACTGGGGCAGCAGGCGACGTCGCCCGCGCCTGAAGTCGTAAACGCCAGCTTGAGCTGACCATCCTCGACGGTTGCCGCGAGAATCTGCGTGCGGTCTTCGAGCAGCACCGCACCGGCATCGACCGGCGCGCCGGCGCGATTCAGTTGCGCCGCGACGTAGGTGAAGGCCCCGCTGCCGCCGCCCCGCTCAACCAGGAAGACCACGGCATCCTCGACGCCGTCGCCATCCAGATCGCCGTAAACTTCGGCGTCGTCAACATATTCCACTGTGGGGCGGGACGCGTCGCCGGCCACGAACGGCTCGCCTTCATAGCGCCCGTCGCTCAGGGTGATCGGTGCGTCGTAGATGCCGCTGTAGGCAGTGTTGCGCAGCGCATCCACCGCAATGGGCGGCGCAGCCTCCGGCTGCGCCAACGCAGGGCGGACAGCAACCACTGTGTACGCCGCCATGAGCGCGGTGATGAGCAAGCAACGAATTGAGTTTGGTTTCACGTCAGGTGTTCCTCGATGAAATAGATTGCCGAAATAGATTGCCTTGTCCATTTGTGCAGCGCCCATGATGGGCGCTGCACAAATGGACAAGGCCGGTTTACTTAGCGCATGACGAGCGGCATGAAGCTGCTGCTGGCGCCACTCCTGTTAGCGATGACGGGAAGATAGAGGCGCTCTGACAAGTTCGAGTTCGTGAAGGTGCAGGTAACTGTCTCGCCCGGGTCCAGGTTTGCCACGGCCCCAGGACCGCCGGCTCTGGCGACTTCCTCAGACGGCGTGCCGTTGGGGTCACTGTCGGTGCAGGCCACACGGATCACAGCCGAACCGTCCGGCGTCAGTTGGCCGATGTTATAGGCTTGACCGGCGACCAGACCGCTCGCCACAAATTCGCCACCGCTGCTCAGCGTGAATGTAATGGCTTCCGTTGTGGATCCGTCCGAGACGCGGAATTCAAAGGGGCCAGTAGGTCCACTGTCGACCGTCTGGCGAATACGGATTTCGCCCCGTTTCACGTTGGTGTAGGTGCAGGTGACATTTTCCCCAGGCTGCAACTGGAGAGTGGACGTCACCGTTGCGCCGGCGGTCACAGCGCCCTGGCCGTCCACACACGCGTAGCCCTGGAGGTCATACCCCTTAGCAGTCGGGGCGCCCTCGATAAGTGTGTACGCGCCCGGCTCCAGGTTGGCCACGACGACCGGCGCACCGGCCGCAACGCTGCGGGTATACGGCCCGCCGGCGCCATTGAGCGTGAAGTCGAAGCTGTCATTACTCGCCGGCGTCGTCGCCTTGGCGATGGTTACGCTGGCGCGTTGAACGTTGAGAAAGGCGCAGTAGATCAAGTGTCCGTCTGCAGCGTCGAAGGTCACGCTGCGCGCTGCCAGGTTGCCGTCGAATTCAACATTGCTAAAGGTGTCGAAGCAGACCAGTTCGACCAGGTCATAGGCCGGCGTGGGGTCGGCCATGGTCACCGTGTAACTCTGACTGCCGACCACTCCTGTGATGACTTTCAGCTCGCCGCTCTGCAGGGTGAAGGACGCAGCGCCGGGCAGATCGCTGCTGAACGCAAAGCCTGTCGTCGTATCGTTCCCCGGCAGGGTCAGGTTCTGCACAATGACCGCGTCGTTTTCGACGTTGGTGAAGGTGCAGGTCACGGTTTCGCCCGGATCCAGGTTGACAGTGGCTGTGCGGGTCCCCGGACTGCCCACCGAAGCCTTGCCGCCCTTGCCGCTGTCGACGCAGAGGATGGAACCCAAGCGGATATCATCTGTGCTGGCCAGTTCCTGTATCGTGTACTGGCCCGGCTTGACATTCTGGAATTGCTCTTGCTCACCGTCGCTCAGGTCGAAGGCGCTGCCGCCGCCGACGCTCGTCACGAAGTTGAAGACAGGATTGGCGTCTGGCGGCTGCACCAACTTCTTGACGACGATGGCGCCGCGTTTCTGGTTGGTGAAGGTACAGTCGACGACATGGCCGGCCTGGGGCGTAAAGGTGACATTGCGTGCCGTCAGGTCGCCCTGGAAGGTCTGCCCGCTGCTAGTGTCACGGCAGCTCACGTCGACGAGATCGTAGCCTGGCGCAGGGTCGCCTTCGTTCACGGTATAGGCCTGGCCGGGGATCACGCCTGTGACGGTGATCAAGCCGCCGCTCTTGAGTGTGAAGGCGCCAGCGCCGGGCAGATTGCTGGTGAAGGCGAAGTCAGTCGTCGTGTCGCCGCCAGGCCGGGTCACTTTGCGGATGATGACCGTATCCGACTGAACGTTGTCGAAGGTACAGGTCACGGTTTCACCCGGATCGACGTTGACGGTGGCCGTACGCTGGTCCCGTATCGGAACCGAAGGCGTGGCGCTGTTGCCGTCATCACAGGTGATGTTGGACAAAGACACATCGCTACCCGGCCAGTATTCGGTCACGCGGTACGCGCCGGGCACGATGTTGTTCATGCGCTGGCTTTCGCCGTCCTTGAGACTGAAGCTCAGGTCGGGGAACCCACGCACCGGCACGGTGGTGCTGAAGGCGAAGTACTGGCTGAGGGCTGGCTGCGTCGATTTTTCGATGACGATGCTGCCCAGCAGCGTGTTGGTAAAGGTGCAGCTCGCCACCAGCCCGGGCGCGCCCGTGAAAACCACCTCACGTTTGGCCAGGAACACATCGTAGGAAGTGCCGCCCTGGTTGTCCGTACACGATATGCCGGTAACGGCATATCCCAGTGACGCTGGGTCGTCTTCGACGACCGTGGAGCTGACGCCGGGCGCCAGGTCGCGGGTGAAACTTTCGCCGTGTTTCAGGCTGGTGTCCGGCTTGTCGAAGGGAAAACTTGGGCCGCCGCTCTGCGGGGTGGGCACGACAACCTTGTGGATGGTGATATGCTCACGTTTGCTGTTGGTGAAGGTGCAATCCATCGTGTCGCCCGGCGCCAAGTCGACGGCCAGGGCGCCACTGCTGAGGGTTGGGGTATAGGCGCTTGTCCTCAGCAGCGAGGTGCAGGTGAGCGCGCTCAACTCCCAGTCACCCGGTATGGTCTCGGCGATGGTCCACGCGCCCGGTTTGGCATTGGCGATGGTGTGTGAGCCGCCGTCCTGCAGATTGGGCACCGACGCCGCGCCGGCGGGCCCGTTGGCGCTGTAGGCAAAGCTCTGGGGATCGCCGTCGGGTAGGGTCTCCTTGTGCAGGACGATCCTGCCCCGTTGGGTGTTGGTGAAGGTGCAGTGGGCAGCCTCGCCCCCCAAGCTGTTGAAGGTCAGCACGACCGTGACGCCATTGATGGCGGCGCTACCGCCGCCGGTGCATGTCACGTCCTTGATGTCAAAGCCAGGCGGGAGGGCCGTCTCGCTGATGGTGTAGACGCCGGTGGCGTCAACCGTGTCGGTGAACAACTGCCCGTGGCCCAGCGTAAAGCTGGTGGGTGCGCCCACGGTGTCAGTGATGACAAAGCCGAACCCGGCGCCGCCGGCGGGTTCCGTCACCTTCTCCACAATGATGAAGTTGTCCTCACTGTTGGTGTAGGTGCAGGTGACGGTTTCGCCCGGATCGAGATTGATGGCGGCCGTACGCGTGGCCAGGTCGCCGGTGGACGGCGTTGCGCTGCTCCCGTCGTCGCAGCGCAGGCCGGTGAGCGCATAGCCGGGAGCGACGCCGCTGGGGTCAAGCTCGGCGACGGTGTACGCGCCGGGTAGGACGTTGACAAAGGTCTTTCGGTTGCCGCCGGCCAGGCTGAAGCTGTTCGGCGCGCTGATCGTGTCGGTGAAGGCAAAACTGCCGCCGACGCCGGCAGCAACCACGGTTTTTTCAATCACGATGGTGCCGGTCGCGACGATGTCCAGTGGGTGATCTTCCACCTCACCCTTGCCGCCCGGACCCAGGGCCGTCAGGCCGGACTGATCCGCCAGGCGCAGGCGCAGGTAGTTTTGGCCTGCCGCCAGGCCGCTGAGACCGGTCCAACTCAGGCTGGCCGACGTGGCGCCATTGGCCACGGGCGCGGTGGCGCGTTCGCCCGCATCAAACGCGCCGTTGCCGTTGAAGTCGACCCAGCCGTAGAGGGTGGCTGGCGCGCCCGTGTTGTTGGTCACGGCAATGTTGTCGATCGTATAGGCTGTGGCAATTGTAGACAGCATGGGCAATGTGCCCACGGCGTCTTCGTCGTCCGTATTGTCCTTGTCGTCGCCGTCTGCCGGCGAGCCGGGCAAGCCGTCGCCCTCAGCATCGATGGCAGCGCCCAAACGCAGGTTCGTTGCGTCGACCACATGATAGGGGCCGTTTGCGGCCGAGGTCGAGCCGTAGCTGTCAGGCGCGTCGCCGAAGTCGACGGGCACAGTCTGGAAGGTGGCGGTCACCGTGCAGTCCGCGGTGATGGCGGCGGTGGTGTAGGTTTGGCCGTCGCTGCTCAGCGTACCGCCACACCCCGTGACATTGGTGACCCGGTGGAGCGGCTGCGCTTCTACGGTGAAGGTGAAAGTCTTTCCGTCTTTCACCACTTGGGCACTGCTTGGCCGCAGGGCGCCCCCTGGCCCGGCCACAGGGGTCACGCGCTTGGACGTCAGCAGGTCCAGCACGTTGGCGCCGCCAGAATATTGATAGGAGATGGCAAAAGCGTAGCCGATCACCTGGATGCCATGGCCGTCCGGCGAGCTGGTCGTATGTGTGCCATCTGAGATCGCTACGGTCGCCACCGAGTACTCCGTGCCTGCGATGGGCGAGAAGCCGGTGGCCGGACTACCATCCAACAGGACACTGTTCGCCTGTACGTCACTGGTTTTGGCGAAGATCTGGACCCAGTTTTGCTTGAAATAAGGCCCTGCAGTGGCAAAAGTATAGGCGTTGAGGAACTGGTCTGGGGGGATGAGATTGCTCATAGAAGGATCGCCTGCAGTGCCATCCGGGCTTGAAGTACCCCCGGTGATATACTGCACGACCGCACAGGGCGCGCTGCACTCAAACACATGGTTGTCCGGTAGAGGCCCAATGTCTTTGAACTCACCGCGCCCCAGTGTAGCAATCTGAGTCCCGTCCTGGCGGACAATCGTACCGTCAGTGGCGGCCAGGACGCGGTAGATTGATCCACTCGGCCGCAAGGGAGAGCTGGCGACCAGGTAGCGTGTACCCCATGCACTCACGGGTTGTGCTACCTCGAAAAAGGCATCGCAGGCCCCCACGTTGTTCGGCACCTGGTTACACCGGCTGCCGTTGGTGAGCGAGACCGGTTTGTCGGCCGTCACCAAGGTGCCGGTCAGGTCTTGATTGCCGCTTGCCGCCACGCCCAAGAAGCCCTGGCCGCGGTTCAACGTGACAGATGTCGGTGTGTTGGCGGAGAATCCGCCGGCAAGCGCAGCTTTGGGCGTAATCGTCACCGTCGTCGCATCTTCCGTTGCCACCACTACAAATGCGCTCTGTGGGTTGATTGGCGACCAGGCATTGTAGTTGATGACCAGATACTCCGACCCGACGGAACTGGTAGGGACGAGGATCGCCGCATCCGCCGAATTAGGGGTCAGTCCGTCCGTAGTCAGATAGTAGGCGGCAAAATCGTTGCCGCCGGTCGATGCAAGCCGGACGGCATTCGCGGTAGCCTGACCTCTTGTCCAACCGTGCGCCGCATTGTAGGGGATGTCTACCTTTGTAACTTGACCGGGTGTTAGTGCGACCGACTGCACAAGGGTACCCAGGGGGTACTCGACATTCACGGTGGTCGCGACGTCGCTGGTTAGGAACACGGCAACTATGGTTGCAGCAGACCCCGCGTAGTTGTAGATATCCATAACACCAAAAATAAACTCATTGCCAGTAGTGCCCGTATTCACGGCGGCTGGATTGGCGGTCTGGGCGCGGACCGCCGCCGCGCCGACAAAGAGCATGACCGTGGCCGCTGCCAGCGCGACCAGCCAGGCTCGATGGTGTTGGAATACCCCTAAGAGTGTTGACATCTCCTTTCCCTCGCTTTTGATCAGTTTATGTGTTTGCACTGCTGAGTGGGTTGTGATCGAATCCATTGACTTGCTCCTCTCAGTCCATCAAGAACAATAAGAACACGGCCTCGCCGGTCGTGCGCCGGCCGGCTACCAGCACGCCTGACATAGCCGCGCCGTCGCCGAGATTGAAGACGACCACCTCGCGCATGGCTGGGTCGTCGAAGACGCCAGCCAGCGCCGCGCGCGCGCCGACACGGGCTCCTCGATGTTGTCGAGGAGCATCGCCACCGACCGCGCCGCGTCCGCATCGTCGATGGCGCGCAATTCGGCCACGATGTCGGGGGCGGCGCCGTCGGGCCGCCAATAGACCTGCCGCCACGGCCCCAGCCACGCCGCCTCACCGTAGCGATCCCACAGGGCGCCGGTGAAGTACTTGTATTTCTCCAGCGCCCACGCC
>Ga0114938_1001498_pt1 | contig 15755 bp, 13 predicted proteins | sample AshMeaBigSpring_FD_88675 | JGI IMG/M metagenome (GOLD analysis project Ga0114938, IMG submission 88675) | Groundwater microbial communities from Big Spring, Nevada to study Microbial Dark Matter (Phase II) - Ash Meadows Big Spring | ecosystem: Environmental > Aquatic > Deep subsurface >...
CCGCAGAGCGAGTCGCGGTGCGCGGCCTGCCACGCGCCGGGCACCTACTACGCCGCGCGCGATACGGCGCTGCCGATCAGCACGGCGGCCGGTGCAAATCCGCTCGCGGTGAATGACGACACCTGGGACAGCGCGACGGCGGGCACGTGCCGCGGTTGCCACGACTCCGTGGCTGCCAGAGCGCACATGACCGGGAACGGCGGCGCGCTCGACGTGGCGGGCGGCAAGGCGCTGACGCCGTCGTCGGCCACCGAGGCGTGCGGCGTCTGCCACGGTCCGGGACGATCGCAGGATACTGCCAAGGTACACGGGAACTGATGCGCAGGGCCGGATCCCACGGGGTCCGGCCCAAGCCCCGACGAGGATGGGAGTTCGACACATGACATTGATGAACGACCGGGCGCTGGCACGACCCAGCCCGCGATGGGTTGCGTTGCTCGCCTGTGCCGCGCTGGCACTGGCCGCGTGCTCCGGTGATGACGCGAAGACGGCCCCGGACGGAGGCGCTGGGCCCGTCGATCCCCCGGTGCAGCCGCCAACCGGCGGCACTGGCGTGCCGGTCGCTTCGGCGAAGTTCATCCGCTCGTCGATCGTGAGCGCCACCATTCCCGAGGACGGCAAGCCGATCATCGAGGTGCGCCTCGAGAACGAATCCGGCCAGCCGCTGATCGGTCTCCAGGCGGCCAACATCAGCTTCGTGCTGGCCCGCCTCGAGCCCGGCATCAACGGCAAGTCGAGCACGTGGCGCGCGATCACGCGCCGCACCGAGGCCTTCCCGGGGTCGCCGGCGCCGGTGCCGGCCAGCGCGGTGACGGGCACGGGTCCGACGAACCAGGCCACGACCGAGCCTGCGACGCGCGGCCAGTGGGTCGAGGGCAACCAGGCCAACGGCCAGTACTTCTACACCTTCGCGCAGAGCGTGAAGGGCATCGACGACATCCCGTTCGACCCGGCGCTGGTGCACCGCGTCGGCCTCGAGATCCGGCTGAAGCCGGCGGGCGCGGCGGACTACATTCCGGCGAACAACGCGGTGCGCACGTGGGCACCGACCACCGGCGGCGCCGTCGACTCGGGCCGCGAGATCGTCGACAACGACACCTGCAACGCCTGCCACGACAACCTCGCGTTCCACGGCGGCGCGCGCTTCGACTTGCAGTACTGCGCGATGTGCCACGAGTCGTACTCGTTCGACGCGCAGACCGGCAACACCATCGACCTCAAGGTGATGATCCACAAGATCCACCGCGACACACTGCCGGAGGGGCCCTACGGCATCTTCGGCTTCAACAACGTCTGGCACGATTACTCGGATTTCCAGTTCACGCAGGACCAGCGCAACTGCCAGACCTGCCACGAGGAGAGCGACGCCAACACGCCGCAGGCGAGCAACTGGCGCCTCACTATCAACCGCGAGGCCTGCGGCTCGTGCCACGACACGGTGAACTTCGACACCGGCGTCGGGCACGGCGGCGTGGCCGCGACCGACGACCAGTGCGCCACCTGCCACGGCCCCAGCTCCAACTTCGGCGCGCGCCCCGACCAGGTGCATTTCGACCCGTTGCTGCGCGCCGGCGAGAAGTTCAGGTACGAGGTGCTGAACGTCGTCGACAGCGCGCCGGGGCAGACGCCCACGGTGACGATCCGCGTGACGGATCCGACCAACAACGACGCGCCCTACGACATCCGTGCGGCCGGCGGCCCATTCCAGGTCGGTAGCGCCTCGCTGCGCGTCGACGTCGCGTTCTCGACGCAGCCCGACTTCACGAACACCGGCAGCGGCTCGGCGACCGCGACCACGGGCACGCCCGCGCAGCCGATCAGCATCGACTTCAAGGCGAACGGCGTGCCCGACCCGGCCGTCCCGGGCGCCTTCAGGGCCACGGCCGCAGTCGCGATCCCGGCCACGGCGACGGGCTCCGGCAGCGCGCTGCTCGAGGGACGGCCCAACGTGATGATCGACGGTGTGCTCACCGCCGTGCCGGTCGTCTCGACGGGCAAGGCTTTTGCGATCACCGACGCGACGCCGGTGCCGTACCGCGCGGTCGTCGACATCACCAAGTGCAACGACTGCCACAAGCAGCTGTCATTCCACGGCGAGAACCGCGCGGGCAACGCGGAACTGTGCGCCGTGTGCCACAACCCGAACGCGACCGACATCAACCGGCGCGTCGCGGGCTCGGACTGCGAAACGGTGACCGGCACGCTCGACGACCAGACCATCGATTTCAAGGTGATGGTGCATGCGATCCACGCGGGCGCCAAAGCCGGTTACTCGGTCTGCGGCTACGGCAACCGCGGCTACGACTTCAGCGACGTGCGCTACCCGGGACGACTCGAGAACTGCGAGGGCTGCCACCTGCCGGACACCTACTATCCGCCCGATTCGACCGTGGCACTCGCCACCACGCTCGACGCCGGTGACCGTTCCACGCCGCTCGGCGACGTCGCCACGACGCCGGCCACCGCGGTGTGCTCCACGTGCCACGCGAGCCAGGACGCGCGCAACCACATGCTGTCGGCTGTCGCGGGCGGTTCGGTCACGGCCGTGAAGGATGCGACCAGCCGCACGCCGGGCACACCGCCGGAGAACTGCGCCGCCTGCCACGGCCCCGGCCAGCCGATCGACGTGAAGAAGGTCCATGGCGTGGCCGAGTTCACCTACAACTGAGGCGGATATGAAGCACTCAACACGGTTCGTCCGCCTGGCTGCCCTCGCCGCGTTCCTGCCCGCGATCGCGTTCGCGGCCGAGGACGCAGCCAAGGCCGCCGCGCCTGCCTACAGCAAGAAGGGCGCCGATACCTGCCTCAGCTGCCACGACGACGAGGTGACGCTCGCCGTGTTCCACGGCAAGCACGGCCAGCCGAACGACCCGAGCAGCCCGTTCGGCAAGGGCCAGCTGCAGTGCGAGGCCTGCCACGGCCCCGCCGGCGACCACACCAAGCGCGTCAAGAAGGGCGAGGCGCGGCCGCCGGTGATCCGCTTCGAGCGCGATTCCGCGGCGCCGGTGTCGGTGCAGAACGGCATGTGCCTCGCCTGCCACGAGGGCTCGATGCAGGCCTCGTGGCACGCGGGTCCGCACGCGGCGAACGACGTCTCCTGCGCCGCCTGCCACGACCTGCACGTGAAGAAGGACGCGGTGCTCGCGACGCGCACGCAGGCCGACGTGTGCTTCACCTGCCACGTGTCCGAGCGCGGGCAGTTCGACAAGCCGTTCGCGCACCCGGTGCGCCAGGGCCAGCTCGCCTGCAGCGACTGCCACGCGTCGCACGGCACCACCGCCGAGAAACAGCTGGTGAAGGCGACGCTCAACCAGACGTGCTACGAGTGCCACGCCGACAAGCGCGGCCCGTTCCTGTGGGAGCACGCGCCGGTCGCCGAAGACTGTGCCGCCTGCCACGCGCCGCACGGTTCCTCGCAGCCGGGCATGCTCAAGGCGCGCGGCCCGATGCTGTGCCAGTCTTGCCACTCGCAGCAGGGCCACCCGAGCATCGCCAACGGCCCGTCCGGCCTGCCCGGCGGCACGGGACCGACGGTGTCCTCGCTCGCGCTCGGCAACTGCATGAACTGCCACTCGCAGGTGCATGGCTCGAACCACCCCTCAGGCTCGACGCTGACACGGTGATCCAGCCATGCGCCACGCCCAGTCCCAGCCTCCGGTGAATTCCATGCAAAACCGCAGCTTCCTCGTCACGCTCGCGGTCGCGTCCGTCCTCTCGGCTGCCGGCGCCGCCGCGGCCGACCAGGCGGCGGGCCCCGACACCAGCGAATGGACCTGCAGCAAGTGCCCCTTCGACGTTGGCTACCGCAGCGAGGTCGAACTCGGCGGCGCCTACGTCGACGAAGACTCGGCGAAGTTCGGCGACTACACGGGACTCGACGAGCAGGGCGGCTACGTCATCGCCAGCGCCGAGGGCCGCGCGGCGGAGGAGTCGGGCTACGTGCTCGAGTACGAGCTGACCGACCTCGGCCTCGACTCGCGCGAGGTGCGCCTCGGCGGCGGCAAGCAGGGCAAGTACGAGTTCGACCTGTTCTACGACGCGATCCCGCATCGCATCTGGGACACGACGGCCACGCCGTTCCGCGGCAACGGCTCGAGCGAGCTGACGCTGCCGTCGAACTGGGTCGACGCCGGCTCCACCGGCGGCATGACCGCGCTCGACGCGAGCCTGAGCGACGTGGACGTGGGTTTCGACCGCGACCGCTACGGCGCCGCGGGCCGCTTCTGGTTCGGCGAGAACGTCGAGTTCGGCCTCGACTATCGCCGCGACGAGCGCGATGGCACCCGCACGCAGCTGGCGTCGTTCGGCAGCGTCTCGACCGAGCTGCTGCGCCCGATCGACGACGCCACCGACCGGCTCGATGCGACCGTGCGCTACCAGGCGAAGAACTGGTACGTACAGGCCGGATACTTCGCTTCGCTCTACGACACCAAGGCCGCGTACTTGCGCTGGGACAACCCGTTCACGGCGATGGTGGCGGGCGGGGATGTCGGCCAGATGGCGATGGCCCCGGACAACCAGTACCACGAGTTCGGCCTGTCGGCCGGCTGGTTCGGCCTGCCCGGCCACTCCACGGTGACGCTGTCGCTCGCCTCCGGCAAGGGCTCGCAGGACACCGGTTTCCTGCCCTACACCAGCAACCCGTCGCTGGTCACGGACCCGCTGCCGGCCCGCAACCTCGATGGCGAGATGGACGTGACGCGTGCCGACCTCACGGTCACCTCGCGGCCCATCGACCGCCTGCGCCTGCGCGGCTCGGTGGCCTACGACGAGCGCGACAACGGCACCCGGCAGTTCGCGTACACCTCGATCGTGCACACCGACCTGTTCCCGGTGCTCGACGATCGCGTGAACCCGGTGTACGGCTTCGAGCGCCTGCGCGTGTTCGGCAGCGCCGACTTCCGCGTCTACGACGAGCTCACGATCGGCGCCGGCGGCGAGTGGCGCACGCTCGACCGCACGGGCACGGCGCAGGAAGTGAAGAGCGAGGAACTCGCCGACGGCTGGGGCTCGGTGAAGTACTCGCCGACCGGGTTCTTCGGCATCGTGGTGAAGGGCGGCGCCATGGAACGCACGCCGGACCAGTACGACGAGAACGCCGCGGGCAGCGGGCAGAACCCGCTCATGCGCAAGTACAACATGGCGTATCTCTATCGCAGCTACGGCGAGGCGCTGGCCAACCTGACGTTCGGTTCGCTGCCGCTCACTTTGGGCGCGAGCGCGTTCTACGGCGACGACAGCTACACCCTCTCGACGATCGGCGCCACCACCGGCCTCGACCGCCGCTACGGCATCGACCTGACGTGGGCGATGACCGACGAGTTGTCGCTGTACGCGAGCGCGGGCGAGGAGAAGATCGACGCCAAGCGCCAGGGCAGCCAGGCCTTCGGCCAGCCCGACTGGCGTTTCGTGCTCGAGGACAACTTCGAGACCTATGGCGCCGGCCTGCGCGCGCAGCCGACCGACAAGATCGGGGTCGACCTCGACTACACGTACGCCAAGGGCGCGTCGAAGACCGCGCTGGTGGGCGTCAACGGCGGCAACTTCCCGGTGAACGAGAGCGAGTTCTCGACGCTCGAGGCCGACGTGACCTACGCGATGTCGGAGCGCATCGACCTCGCGCTCACCTGGCGCTACGAAAGCTTCGACAGCAGCGACTGGGCGATCCAGGGGGTCGAACCCGCCACGCTCGGCAACGTGCTCGCGCTCGGCGCCGACCCGTACGACTACTCGGTCAACTACATCGGCGCGTCGGTGCGCTACTACTTCGGCCCGCGCAAGCTGTCGCTGCCGGAGTGACCGGACGCGGCGGACGCGCGCCGCATGATGGCGCCCGTCAGGCCGCTGAAGATGAAGAGGTGCGCGGGCACCAGTGCGTACCAGTAGGCGAGGCCGGCCACGCCGGCCGGGTGCCAGTAAGCCGTCGAGGTTACGCTCGAGCCTTGGCCGCCGGGGTTCGGTTTCACGACGAATTCCAGCACGCCCGCGCCGGGTGCCTTCATCTCCATCAGCAGGGTGAGCCGCCGTCCCGACTCGAGCGCGATCACGCGCCAGGAATCGATCACGTCGCCCACGCGCAGCTCGGTCGGGTGGCGCCGCGAGCGGCGGAAGCTCGGCCCGCCGACGAGCCAGTCGGCCGCGCGGCGCAGCCACCACAGCACGTTGGCGTAGTACCAGTCGCCGTCCTCGCCGATGGCGCACACCACGCGGAACACGTCGTCGGCCGAGACCGGGCCGTGCGCGGTGCCGCCGGCGCGCTTCGCGTAGAACCCGTACTCGGGGTGGTAGTTGCGGCAGGCGATGGCGCCCTCGACCCAGCGGGCCACCGCGGTGTGCGCGCGGTCCGCCTCGATCGCGGCCCGTATGGACTCCTCGAGGCCCATCAGCCGGCGCGGGACCAGGGCCTTGAGCTCGGCATCGTTCGCGACGAAGTCGTGCTCCAGGCCCTCCACGAGCGCCCGGGCGACGCTGGTCGGCACCGAGGTGACGAAGCGCAACCAGTACGAGGACAGCCGGGGCGTCAGCACGGGCACCGCGAGGATCCGCGGCTGCCGGCCGACCAGGCGGCCGTAGCAGCGCATGATCTGCTCGTAGGTCACGGCCTCGGGTCCGCCGGCATCGAGGATCCGGCCGGCGGCCTCCGGCAGCTCGGCGACCGCGACCAGGTAGGCGAGCAGGTCCGGCAGCGCGATCGGGGTCGACACCGAGGTCACCCATGACGGCGTGACCATCACGGGCAGGTGGTTCACCAGGTCGCGGATCACCTCATACGCGGCCGACCCCGGGCCGATGATCATGCCAGCGCGGACCTCGGTGACCGGCACCGGGCCCTGGCGCAGCACGTCACCGGTCTCGGCGCGCGACTTCAAGTGTTGCGAGCGCGGGTTGGGCGGGATCAGGCCGCCCAGGTACACGACGCGGCGCACGCCCGCCGCGGCGGCCGCCCGGGCGAAGTTCGCCGCCGCCTCGCGATCGATCGCCCCGAAATTGCTTCCGGCCGCCATCGAGTGGACGAGGTAGTAGGCCACGTCGGCGCCGGCGAGCGCGCCCGGCAGCGTGGCGGGGTCGAGGGCGTCGGCCTGGGCGAATTCGACGCCGTGCCAGCCCCGGCCCTCGAGCACTTCGACGTTGCGCGCGGTGGCCCGCACGCGCCGGCCGGATCGCAGCAGCTCGGGCACGAGGTTGCTGCCGATGTAGCCGCTCGCCCCGAACACCACGTGCAGCGGCCGGGAGTCTTCGGACTTTTCCTGCGAGGGGATTGCCTCGGGGTGCATATGGGATCCTGCGGCGGGAGGGACGGGCGCGGCCATGCTGGCCACGCGAACGTTCGGCGGTCAAGGCGGAGCAGTTTCGCCCGGGTCAGGCGCGCGCGGCGTTGCGCACGCGCACGGCCTCTTCCTGGTCGAGCGCGTCGAGCTGTTCCTCGATGAAGCGCAGCGACTCGTCGATCTCCGGCAACACCACGTTCTCGAGCGCCCGCGCGCGACGCTCGGTGCGGACGTACTCGCGGATCAGGCGGCGCAGGCTCGCCATGCACGCGGCGAGCTCGACGTGCCGCGCGACCATCACGCGGTGGGCTGCGGCGCAGGCGCGCGCCTCGGGGGTCGTCGGGCGTGCCTCGGGCCCCGGCGCCGGGCCGCGGTCGTCGAGCGTCGCCTCGACGAGCCTGAGCCCGAGAAAGGCCTGCTCGTGCACGACGACCTGCGCGGGCGCGAGGTCGAGCTTCGGTTCGACGGTGAGCTTGTCGAAGCCGTGCATGCTCACCGCGCCTTCGAGCGCCGCCAGCGCCTCGCCCCCGAGGCGCGCGAGCTCCGCCTGCAGCGCATTGTGGCGGCGCAGCTGGCGCATGATCTCGGCGGCGAGCAGCACGCGCTTTTCGTCGAGCAGCTCGTAGCCTTCCTGGATGAGCCGCCGCTCGTCCTTCAGCTCGAGGAACGCGACGCGCGTCGCGAGGATCTCGCCGCCGTCAGGCATGCGCCGGCTCTTCGAGGTGCTTGCGGATCTGCGCGTCCGAGAGGCGTGCGAGCTCGTTGCGCGGCAGGCCGCGCAGCACGTCCCAGCCGGCCTGCATGCTCTCCTCGAGCGTGCGCGAGGCGGCCTGGTTGACGAACTGCTCCTCGAAGCGCGCGCCGAACTCGAGGAACTTGCGGTCCGCCTCGGGCAGGCCCTGCTCGCCCATCACGCTCGCCAGCGTGCGCACGCGCATGGCGCGCGCGTAGGCGGCGAACAGCTGGTGCGCGAGCGCCGGGTGGTCGACGTCCGTGTAACCCTCGCCGATGCCGGCGTCCATCAGCCGCGACAGGCTCGGCAGCACCTTGATCGGCGGGTAGAGGCCTTTGCGGTCGAGCTCGCGGTCGAGCACGATCTGCCCTTCGGTGATGTAGCCGGTCAGGTCCGGGATCGGGTGGCCGATGTCGTCGCCCGGCATGGTCAGGATCGGCAGCTGGGTGAGCGTGCCGGGCTTGCCGCGAATGCAGCCCGCGCGCTCGTAGAGCGCCGCGAGGTCGGAGTACATGTAGCCCGGGTAGCCCTTGCGGCCCGGGATCTCGCCGTGGCTCGCCGACACCTCGCGCAGCGCCTCGCAGTAGTTGGTCATGTCGGTGAGCACCACGAGCACGTGGCGGCCCTCGACGAACGCGAGGTACTCGGCGGCGGTGAGCGCGTAGCGCGGCGTGAGCAGGCGCTGCATGCCCGGCTCGTCGGCGAGGTTGAGGAACAGCACCGTGTGGCCGAGCGCGCCCGACGACTCCATGGCGCGGCGGAACTGCTCGGCGGTGTCGTGCGGCACGCCCATGCCGGCGAACACCACGGCGAACTCCTCGCTCTTGCCGCCGCGCAGCCGCGCGCGCTGCGCGATCTGCGTCGCGAGCCGGTCGTGCGGCAGGCCGCCCGCCGAGAACAACGGCAGCTTCTGGCCGCGCACCAGGCTGTTCAGCAGGTCGATGGTCGAGACGCCGGTCTCGATGAAGTCGCGCGGCAGCGCCCGCCACGACGGGTTGATCGCCAGCCCCTCGATGCGCATGCGGGCGCGCGCCGAGACGGGCGGGCCGCCGTCGATCGGGCGGCCGACGCTGTCGAAGATGCGCCCGAGCAGGGTGGGGCCCACGCCGAACAGCAGCGGCTCGGGCCGCAGCCGCACGCGCGTGCCGGCGAGGTCGAGGCCCGTGGTGGACTGCAGCACCTCGATGACCATCGACTGCTCGTCGAGCGCGGCGACGCGCCCGAGGCGCGTGCCGCCGTCGTGGCCCACGACCTCGACGGCCGAGTTGAGGCCAACCCGCGCAGCGCGCTGCGCGAAGAGCAGCGGGCCCTCGATGCGGGTGACGGCGCCTTCGAGCAGCAGGTCAGCGAACATGGGCGGCCACCGTGTGCAGCGAGTCGAACTCGTAGTCGAGCTGGTGCGGCAGTTGCGCGAGCTTGCGCAGGTCGCCCTCGCCGTATTCCTCGCCGAGGCGCTGCAGCTGGCGGACCACCGGCAGCTCGGCGATCCGCGCCGGCGCGACGCCCGACTGCACCGCGGCCTCGGCGCGGTCCATGAACGCGAGCAGCACCGAGATCATCGCCGCCTGGCGCCCGGGTGAGCAGTAGCGGTCCACCTTCGAGAACGACGACTGCCGCAGGAACCCGTCGTTGACGAGGTCGGCGCACAGCAGCTTGAGCTGCTGCTGCGCGGGCAGCGCGTCGCGCCCGACGATGCGCGCCATGCGCTCGAGGTGCGCCTGGGTCTCGAGCAGCGACAGCACGCGTTGCCGTTGCGTGAGCCAGTCGGGGTTGTTGCCGGAGTGCTTCCACCACTCGGCGAGCGCGTCGGCGTCCGCGCTGTACGACAGCAGCGGGTGGATCGCCGGGTAGAAGCGCGCCTGCGCGCGCTGCCGGTCGAGCGCCCAGAAGCAGCGCACGTAGCGCTTGGTGTGCAGCGTCACCGGCTCGGAGAAGTCGCCTGCCGGCGGGCTCACCGCGCCGATGATGGTCACGGAGCCTTCCTTGCCGCCGAGTGTCGTGACGCGGGCCGCGCGCTCGTAGAACTCGGCGAGCCGCGAGCTCAGGTAGGCGGGGTAGCCCGCCTCGCCCGGCAGCTCGCCCAGGCGGCCCGACACTTCGCGCAGCGCCTCGGCCCAGCGGCTGGTGGAGTCGGCCATCAGCGCGACGTGCAGGCCCTGGTCGCGGAAGTACTCGGCGACCGAGATCGCGGTGTAGATGCTGGCCTCGCGCGCGGCCACCGGCATGTTCGACGTGTTGGCGATGATGACCGTGCGCTCGGCGAGCGGCCGCCCGGTGCGCGGGTCCTCGAGCTGCGGGAACTCGTCGAGCACCTCGGCCATCTCGTTGCCGCGCTCGCCGCAACCCACGTACACGATCACGTCGGCGTCGCACCACTTGGCGAGCGCTTCCTGCAGCACCGTCTTGCCGGTGCCGAAGCCGCCGGGCAGGGCAGCGCGGCTGCCGCGCGCCACCGGGAACAGCGTGTCGAGGATGCGCTGGCCGGTGATCATCGGGCCGCTCGCAGGCAGGCGCGTGCGCACCGGTCGCGGCGTGCGCACCGGCCACGGGTGGCGCATCGCCACCTCGTGCGTCGCGCCGCGCGCGTCCACCATGCGCGCGATGGTCTCCTCCTCGCCGTACTCGCCCGCGGCCGCGAGCCAGTCGAGTCTTCCGCGCACGCCCGGCGGAACCAGGATCAACTGCTCGCGCGCCGCGGCGACGGAGCCGAGCACGGCGCCCGTCTCGAGCTCGGCGCCCACGCTTGCCTGTGGGACGAACCGGAAGCGGCCGCCCGCGCCGGAGCCGAGGCCCGCCTGGATCTGGAAGTCGTCGGTGCCGGTGAGCGGTCGCAGCAGGCCGTCGAAGATGCCCCCGAGCAGCCCGGGCCCGAGCTTCACGGACAACGCGCGGCCGCTGCCGGCGACCGCGTCGCCCGGCTCGAGGCCCGTGGTGTCCTCGTACACCTGCGCGACGAGCTCCTCGCCCTTGAGCTGGATCACCTCGCCGAGCAGGCGGCGCGGGCCGACCGACACCGCCTCGTAGACGCCGAAGGGTCCCGTCATGCGCGCGCGCAGCACGGGTCCGCCGATCCAGGTGATGACGGCCTGGCTCACGTCAGCTTCCTCCCATGCTGCTCGAGCAGCGCGTCGAGCTCGGCGAGCAACTCGGCCTCGATGCGCTCGCGCGAGGCGAGCAGGCCGGCCGTGGTGGCGTCCACGCAGGCGAGCCCGTGGCGGATGCGCAGGCCGGGCCCGAGCCCGGGCGTGCGGGTCACCGCCGCGGGTTCACCCTCGTTCGCCAGGGCTTGCCGCGCACGCTCCGCGGCGTCCTCCGGCGCGTCGACGTCGAGCTCGATGGTGAACGCGCCGCTGCCCATCACGATGCGGCGCGCGAGCGCGCAGGCGGCATCGCACCAGGCGCGCCGGGCCGCTCCGTCCCGCCAGTGCGCCTCGAGCTCCCGCGGCAGCGACGTCCACGCCTCGTCCATCAGCTTGCGCAGCAGCGACTGCTCGCGCTGCCGTGCCGCGGTCTCGAGCGCCGCCCGCCGGTCGGCAAGCGCGCGCTCGACCGACTGGCGCGCCTCGTCGGACGCCTGCCGCGTGCGCGCCCGTGCCTCGTCGCGGGCGCGGGCGACGATGCCGCGCGCCTGTTCCTCGGCGGCGTCCCGGGCCTTGCGCGACAGCATCTCCTGCTCGCGGGCGACGCGCCTCAGCAGCGCTTCCATCTGTGCCTGGACGATGCTTTCGGGGGCGCTCATGGTTCGATTCCCAGCGCTAGCCGCACTTCCCGCGCGACGTCGGGCGTCGCGTGCCGTCCGTGCGTGTCGGGCACGACCGCCACCAGCGGCCGGTCGCCGAGCAGCGCGGTCTCGAACTCGGCTGCGGGCAGCGCGTCGGCGAACTGGGCGGAGAGCAGGATCAGGTCGGCCTCGGACTCGCAGGCACGGCGGAACACGTCGCCCACCTCGGCGGCAGTCGGGACGCGGACCTCTGCTCCGGCGAGCCGGTAGCCCGCGGCCGTCGCTTCGTCGCCGATGTAGTAAACGCGCGCCACGTCAGCCCAGGCGATTGAGGATCAGGATCGAGACGATCAGCCCGTAGATCGCGATGCCTTCCGCCAGGCCCACCATCACGAGCACGCGGCCGAAGAGGTCGGGCTTCTCGGCGAGCGCGCCGAGCGCGGCGGTGCCCACCTGGGCCACGGCGTAGCCGGCACCGAGCGCGGCGAGGCCGGCCGATGCAGCCGCGGCCGTGAAACCCCAGCGCATCACGCTCGGGTCCACGGGCACCGCGGCGGCCTCGGCGGCGGCGAGTGCCGGTGCGGCGGCGAAGAGCGCGACCGTGGCGAGCGCGGCGGTGACCACGGTGAAGAACAGGATGGCGATCATCCAGCGGCTTGGACGTGTCATGGATTGCTCCGGGGAAGGGACGCAGGGGGAGGCGGGGTGGGCGGGGTGAGCGGCTCGAACGGCCGACCCTGCGCTGACAGGAAGCGGAGGAAGAACTCGAACAGGATGAGGCGCGTGGTCTGGATGCCGACCACGAGGCCCTCGAGGGCGATAATGGCCGCATTGCCGATCACGAGCACCGGCCAGTAGGCCGCGCCGGCCGCGTCGGCGATACCGACGACCGCCGTGGACAACCCGGCGTGCGCGAGCGCGAACGCGCCCACGCGCACGAACGAGACCGTGTTGACGCCCAGCTGGAGCAGCCGCTCCACCGATTCGCCGGCGGCGTGCCCGAGCGCGCCGAGGCGGTCGCCGCGGGCCGTGAGCGCACTGCCCGCGAGCAGCCAGGCGATGCCGAGCGGCAGCAGCCACAGCAGCCGCGCATCGACGAAGGCGCCGATGATGCCGGCATACGCCGCGAGCAGGCCGGCCTCGGTGGCGAGCCAGCGTCCGAGTTCGCCGCGCCAGTGGAACTGCAGCGCGTTCAGCAGCAACCCGAGCACGATGACCACGACGCCGAACCCGAGCGCCGTGCCGAGCACGGTGAGGGGCTGGCCGAGCGGATGCAGCCAGAGCGGGGGAATGAGGTCCTCGCGCGCAAACACGCTGCCGAACGCGAAGCCGAACGCGACGGCGAAGAGGCCGCCCGGCACGAGCAGCCGGAGCGCGGGCAGGCGGTTGCGCAGCAGGAAGCCGATCAGCGCCACGATCAACCCCTGTGCGACGTCGCCGAACATGAACCCGAACATCAGCGGGGCGACCAGCGCGAGCACGATGCTCGGGTCGGCCTCGCGCGTGCCGGGCACGCCCATCAGGCGACCGAACACCTCGAACGGCCGCGCCCACGCGGGGTTGCGCAGCACCGATGGCGGCACGGCGTCTTCCGGCGCGGGCGCGAAGCGCAGCAGGTAGTGCAGGTTACGCGCGTCGAGCGCCGCGCGCAGACGGCTGTCGTCGGGATCCGCGCACCAGCCCGTCACCCACGCGAAGTGCTCGGTGACCGGCAGCTCGGGGACGTGCGTTACGAGCCACGCGGCGAGCGTCAGCTCGCCGAGCGCCGCTGCGATGCCCTGCTGGTCGCTCAGCGCGTCGAGCTCGGTCCGCGCCGCGCGTTCGCGCGCCGCGATCTCCTTGCGGCGTGCCTCGAGGTGGCTGCCGAGCGCGGTCGGATCGGCGGGCAGGTCGGCAGGCAGCGGGACGACTCGCGCCTTGCGCGCCGCCAGCGCCTGGTCGAGCACGGCGATCTCGTCGGTCGGTCCGACGGCGAGCAGGAAGAGCCGCTCGTCGAGCGGCACGCGCTGCAGCAACACCTGCGGCGGCAGCGCCTGCGGCGGGCCGCCCTCCGGCACCAGGTAGGCGCGGCCCGCCAGCACCGGGCCGGCGCGCGCCACCTGGTCGAGGCGCGCGAGACTGTCGCCGGACAGCGCCTGCAGCTGCGCGAGCAGTGCCGTGTCCTCGGCGGACTGGGCGAGCTCCTCGAGCGCGGCAATCAAGGGGTCGGCGGCCTTGGCCCAGGCCCGCACCCGCTCGAGCGCGTCGCGGGGCGCTTCGAGCAGGTCGTGCTCAGCGGCGTGGCGCAGGTCGACCGCAGTGGGCCAGTAATGGCCGTAACGCCGGGCCAGCGTTTCGTACTCGGCGAGCGTCGCGCGCAGGTCGGGCAGCGCCAGGCGCTGCTCGGAGCGGCTGTAGGCTTCGAGCTGCACCGCGCCGGTGCCGGCGAGGCAGTCGAGGGTCGCGCCGAGTTCCTCGCGCGACGTGAGTAGTTCGAACCAGCTGGCCGAGGCGGGGCGCAGCGTCATGGCACGCCCACCGGGGCGTCGCGCAACGCGCGCACGGCGAGGAGCCCGCGCAGGCGCTGCAGGTCGAGCTGCATCAGGCACACGAAGGCGGCGCCCGCGGCCGCCGAGAGCGGGTGCCTGCGGAACATGAGTTCCAGGCGGCGCTCGAGCGACTGGATGGCGTCTCGCGACGTGGCCTCGGGCGGCGCCTCGGCGAGCTGCGCGCGGTGCACGCGCATCAGTGCGACGACCTGCCGTAATGGCCGGCGGGCGGACTCGCCGTCGGGCCACAGGGTCTGCCAGTGCGCGGCCCAGGCCCGGGCCACGTCAGGCGGCGTGCCGAATCCGCTCGCCAGCGGCGCGAGCGGCGTGCCCGCGAGCGACGGCCCGCGCTCGCGCGGTTCGCGCGCGACGATCGGGCCGAGGACCGAGTCGGCGCGCATCCACGCGGGCGCGCGGCCGCCGCGCGCGAGTTTCTGCAGCGCGGGGAGGTAGGTGATCCAGCGCATCCAGCGCGTGCCTGCCCGCCACGGCTCGGGTTGCCAGGCGGCGACTTCGTCCACCGCCCGCATCCATTCCTCGCGCAGGCGCCGCTCGAGTTCGTGCACGCCGGGGCGTGCGGTGATGCGGGCCGTCCAGCGCGCGAGCCGGCCGGCGCGGATCACCTGCAGCAGCGCGCCGAGGTCGCGCGTTGCCTCGAGGTGCTGCCAGTCGGACGAGTGCGGTCGTTCGCCGAAGCGCGACTGCAGTCGCGCCTGCGCGTAGGCGTAGGCGAGGTCAGCTCGGCTCATGACCCGCTGCAGTCAACCGCCGCGCGAGGCGAGCGACCGCCTGGCGGGTGAGGTCGTCGAGCGTGCCCAGGTCGATGCCCGGGGCGGTGGCGCCGCGCTCGAGCCTGGCGAGCGACCGCTCGAGGCGCAGCTGGGCGGCGCCGTGGATGCGTGCCGCGCGCGCGCGCGCGCGCTCGAGCAGCCTGCGGCGCTCCGCCCGCGCCGACTCGATCACTGCCTCGGCTTCACGCTGCGCCGCTGCGATGGCGTCGGCCGCTTCGCGCTCGGCCTCGAGAACCCGGTTGATTGCCCGAGCGATGGCCGTCTCGGGGGGATTGGTTGCCATTCGGACCCCCGCTGTCCATCGTCAAGATACGTACCGGCGCCGCGAGGGTCATCCGCAGAACTGCCTACGGAATCGTGACGGGAAAGGGGGTTTCCGCGACCGGCCGCGTGGCCGCCGCAGCGGTCGGCTCAGCCGCCGTGGCCTTCCATCATCAGGCCGGTGCCGCCGCGCGAGATGTGCGCGACCACGGCCGTGCGGCGGTGGAGCTTGGTGACCGTGCCGAGACTGATGGCGAAGGCGAGCTCGACGGTTTGCCCGCGCCGCAACCCGAGGTCGCCCGTCTCGACGAACACGCCGCTCGCGCTCAGGTTGCTCGCGCGGCACAGGCGTCGGCGCGGACCCGGCAGCAGCACGTACACCGTGGTGCGAGCTCGATGGCGGGTCGTGAGTCGTCTCTCCACGGGCATGGTCTTCGTGTAGTTCTGCGTACC
>Ga0114938_1001499_pt1 | contig 15749 bp, 10 predicted proteins | sample AshMeaBigSpring_FD_88675 | JGI IMG/M metagenome (GOLD analysis project Ga0114938, IMG submission 88675) | Groundwater microbial communities from Big Spring, Nevada to study Microbial Dark Matter (Phase II) - Ash Meadows Big Spring | ecosystem: Environmental > Aquatic > Deep subsurface >...
GAACGAGGCTCAGCGGAACGGTTTCTAAGAAAAACGCCTCCGCACGACCCGCCGTAAACGACGGGCCTGGGACCGCTTCGCGGAAAAGCCCCGTCAACGGGGCTCATACCGGACCCGGCAGATACTTACCGCAGGCGCCTCCCAACCGATGACGCGGGGCGATCGCCCCATTCATGCTGGGGGGCGGTCTCCCGACCGCCCCCCACTCAGAGATTCCGTTCTCGCGTCTCAATCCAATTTTCAACTCCCAGTTGCCAAATCCTCTTCCCTGCCTTGAAATGCTATCGTCTACAAATACAAACCGCAGGCTGCACCCGGGGGATGAGCCAGACTCCGGCTTGAGAACGGTTACTGGGACCGGCTGCCTTCTGCGTGACAGCTGGCTGCGCGTGGCGCGCAAGCAATGCCGCGGCCACCAACGGCAAGGGGCAAAGCAGAAAATCCAGCACGATTACTGGCCTTTACCCGGTGCGCGGTTCTCGGCACAATACCGCCTCGCAGAACAGGGCCGGGCGCCGGGCGCGGCGCGTGGGCGCGCCGGCATGCTCACAACCGGTCACGGACGACCAACCCCAGCAAGGAGTGCTGAACGTGAGAACTTTCTTTCTGACTGCCCAACTCGTCCTCGGCGTAACGCTCGCCTGTCTCGCGGTCCCCTCCGCTTCGGCCCAGGCCCCGCCTATCGCCGCGCCCCGCCCCAGCACGGGCACGGCCGTCGCCGTCGTGGATATCAGCCACATTTTCAAGAACCATGTCCGCTTCAAGCAGCAGATGGAAGAGATGAAGGGGCAGGTCAAGGCGTTCGAGGAACATCTGCGGCAGCGTCAGAAGAATCTGACGGACCTGCAGCAGAAGCTGAGCGAGTACCGCCCGGGCACGCCGGAGTACAAGCAGGTCGAGGAGGATGGCGCGCGGCTGCAATCCGAAGTGCAGGTGGAAGCGCAGCTGAAGCGGAAGGAGTTCCTGGAGCGCGAGGCGCGGGTCTACTTCAACGTCTACAACGAAGTCGTCAACGAAATCTCGTATTTCGCGGAACGCCACGGGATCGCCCTCGTCTTGCGGTTCAACATGGACCAGATCGATCCGGAAGATCGCCGCTCCGTGCTGGAAGGCGTCAACCGGGCGATCGTCTTCCAGAAGAACCTGAACATCACCTACGACATTCTCGAGCGGATCAACCGCGGCACGGCTCCTCCCGCCGCTCCGGGCGGGGTGACGCGGGACCCGCGGGCCACGATCCCGCAGCCGCGTTAAGCGGTGACCAGACGCCTCCACGCTCCCCCTCCCGCTCGTCCATCGAGCGCGGAGGCGGGGCGGCTGCCACGCTTGTCCTTCACGGCGACTGCGGGTGGGTCGCCGAGTCTTCCTCACGCGGAATCGCCGCCTGTGACCACTGCGGATCGCCAACAGCGCACGCTCGCCGCCCCGGCACACGTCGAGGGATTCGGCTTTTGGAGCGGGCGCGATGTGCAGGTCGAGTTCCGACCGGCCCCGGCCGGGAGCGGCGTCGTCTTTGTCCGCCGTGATCTCCAGCCCGCCCGCCGCATTCCGGTGTGCGCGGCCAACCGGATCGAGATTCCGCGGCGCACGTCGCTGGCCCACCAGGGAGCCCGCGTCGAGATGGTCGAACATATTCTCGCGGCCCTCGCCGGCCTGGAGATCGACAACTGTGAGATTCGCGTCGATGCCGCGGAGATGCCCGGCTGCGACGGTTCGAGCCTGCCGTTCGTCCTGGCCCTGCAGGCCGCCGGGGTCGTGCTCCAGGATGCCCCACGCGGCCAGTTGATCGTGCGGGAACTGGTCCGCGTCGGCAGCGACGACTCCTGGGTCGAGGCGCGGCCCGCCCTGCACGGGGGCCTCCATGTGCAGTACCGCTTGGATTACGGCCGCCAGGGACCGATCGGGCGGCAGACGTTCAAGACGCGGCTGACGCGGGACGTCTTTGTGCGCGAACTGGCCCCGGCCCGGACCTTCATCCTCAAGCAAGAGGCCGAGTGGCTGCGCAGCCAGGGGCTCGCCCAGCGGGCCAGCCAGCACGACGTCCTCGTGTTTGACGAGTACGGAGTCATCGACAACCAGCTGCGGTTCGAGAACGAGTGCGTCCGCCACAAGACGCTCGACCTGATCGGCGACCTGGCCCTGGCCGGCTGCGAGATCGTGGGGCAGATCGTGGCCCACCGCAGCGGGCACCGGTTGAATGCCGAGCTGGTTCGTGCCCTCCTGACGGAGGGCGAACTGCGGCAGGCACGGCGCGTGACCGCCTGAGGCAGCCGGCCACGCGCAAGGGGTCAGACGAATTAGGGGTCGGGACTCCATGCCACATGGTGCATCGTCCAAGTCAAGTTTTTCGGATCAGCCGCCGGGCGCTCGCAGCCCGTTGAAAAAAATCGACTACCAGCACGAAGCGCGAGCGAGTGTGCCGGAATCACAGGGACCTTTTTTGTCGGTCGACCCGCTCGCTTGCGCGTCGCGCTCGAATTTCAACGGGCTGTTAGCCCGCGGCTGAGCCGGGGGAAACCGGGGGCTAGCGCCCTCCGGCTGATTTGCCGCACCCGAACTTTCGAAATGGACAGTCGCACGAAAGACGCCAGTCGCGCGAGAGACGCCTGACCCCTTTTTCGCGGGCGGGGCCTGCGGCGGGGTGCGCCACGGAGCAGCCAGGATGAGAACGCACGCGGGCCAGCACGCGGTCATCGATCCGCGGGCCCAGATCGCTGAGGACGTGGAGATCGGACCGTTCTGCGTGATCGGACCGCAGGTCGCGATCGGCCGGGGAACTCGGCTCGAGAACGGAGTGACCCTCGCCGGACGGGTGACGGTCGGCGAGCACAATCATTTCCACAGCGGCGTGGTGATCGGGGGCGAACCGCAGGATCTCAGCTACCGCGGCAGCGACACGCAGGTCGTGATCGGCGACTACAACGTGCTGCGGGAGGGTGTCACGATCAACCGGGGCACGGAGAAGGAGGATGGTGTCACGTCGGTGGGCAGCCACTGCTACTTCATGGCCTGCTCGCACGTGGCCCATGACTGCCGCGTGGGCGATCATGTCGTGATGGCCAACGCCTGCCTCCTGGGCGGCCACGTGCACGTCCACGACCATGCGTCCCTCTCGGGCGGCGTCGCCGTCCACCATTTCGCCACGATCGGCAGCTACAGCTTTGTGAGCGGGTTGAGCCGCGTGCTGCACGATGCCCCGCCGTTCATGCTGGTCGACGGCATGCCCAGCCGGCCCCGCTGCATCAACATCGTGGCCCTGAAGCGGAACCATTTCGCTCTCGAGTCGATCAACGCCCTGGCCGAGGCCCACCGCCTGCTCTACCGGGCCAAGGTCGGCCTGGACCACGCCCGCGAGATTCTCCGCAGTGACGGCAATCTGGTCCCCGCGGTCAACCACCTGCTGAACTTCATTCAGCACCAGCAGGAGGGACGGCACGGGCGGGCGCGCGAGCGGAGGAGGGCAGCATGAAACGGCTGCGGCTGGCCGTAATCGGAGGCGGGCACCTGGGCCGCATCCACGCGCGGCTGCTGAGCGGGTTGGACGACGTCGAACTGGCCGGGGTGGTTGATCCCTCGGCCGAGGCCCGCCGCGAGGTCGAGCAATTGTGCGGCGCGCCGAGCTATGCGAGCCACCACGAGCTGCTCGGCCGCATCGACGCGGCCGTCCTGGCTGCGCCCACGCGGCTGCACCACGAGCTGGGCCTGGAGTTGATTCGCCAGGGCGTGCACCTGCTGGTGGAAAAACCCCTCGCCTCCTCCAGCCACCAGGCCGAGCGGCTTGTCCAGGCCGCGGAGGCCCGCCGCGTGGTCCTGCAGGTGGGGCACGTCGAGCGGTTCAATCCCGCCTGGACAGCGGCCCGCGCACTGGTCCACGCCCCGCGCTACGTGGACGTGGTGCGGTGCAGCGGCTTTACTTTCCGCTCCACCGACATCGGCGTCGTGCTCGACCTGATGATCCACGACCTGGACCTGCTGTTGAGCCTGACGGAGGCCGAGGTGGTGGCGGTCGAGGCCCTGGGGGTTTCGCTGTTCGGCCCGCACGAGGACCTGGCGCAGGCCCGCCTGACCTTCGCCGATGGGTGCGTGGCCAACGTGGCCGCGTCCAGGGCCAGCTTCCAGCCGCAGCGCAAGATGCACATCTACGGCGCCGAGGGCTACGTGGGGATCGATTTCGCCGCCCGTACCGCGCGGGCCGTGCGCCCGCAGCCGACGCTGCTCCGCGGCCGCTTCGACCCCGATGCCCTGGATGCCGCCGAAAAGGCGTACCTCCAGGAACATCTCTTCCAGGAGCTGCTGCGCCTGGAAGAAGTCGCCGTGGACGATCGCAATGCCTTGCTGGACGAACTGCGGGCGTTCGTCGCCAGCGTCCAGCAGTCGCGGACGCCGCCGGTGACCGGCCAGCAGGCCTGCGCGGCGCTCCGCCTGGGGGAGCGGATTCTCGAGCAGATCCGCCTGCACCGCTGGTCGGCCGGTCCGGGCGCCACCAGCGGACCGCTGGCCGCAGCCGGCGCGCAGGTGCTGCCCGGCCCCCACTTTCTCCGCGCCCCGGCCGCCACCCCCGGCGGCGAACGCAAGGCGGGCTGACGGCAGCCCTCGCTCGCCGCCGCCGAACCCCGCGCCACCGCTCCAGCCGCCGCGTGCGCCGCGGAACCCGCCCCCCGGCGTCCCTTCCCGCGCGGGCAGCCACGGGCCATCTCGCGACTCAGGCCAGGTCCCGATCCTCGAACAATACCAGAGCCAGCAGCATGGCGATCGTGGTGTAGAGGATGCAGTAGACCAGGGCCATGCCCAGGTAGTCCAGCGGCACCGCCACGCCGGCCGCCACCGCCGCCTGGATGTTGAAATGGTCCAGCACCGGGAAGATGGTCGCGATCAGCTGGCCCATGAACACCACCGGCTCGAACTCGCCCACCGACGACTGCACGATCAACGGCGTGAGGTGGCCCAGCACGTAGATCGAGAAACAGATCACGAAGTTGGCCAGCATCGGCAACCGGGTGGCGATGGCCACGCTCAGGGCGGCGAGCACCACGGTCTCCAGGAAGGCCAGGACCAGCCCCGGGACGGTACGCACGACCTCCTGGTAGCACAAAACCCAGGTCGGCTCGACGTTGGCCGTTTCCCGCGCGTCGTAGACCGGCTTGTAGGCGATCATCACCAGGAACACGAACCCCAGCAGGATGAACATCAACCCCACCGACCAGATGATGCCCAGGAACTTGCCGAAGATGAACTGCCGCCGGCCGATCGGCTTGGAGAGCACCGTGAGGGCCGTCCGGCCCTCGATCTCATCGGCCACGGACGTGCTCGCCCCCCACACGGCCTGGATGATGCACAGCACCAGGATCAAGGTCAGGCCGGAATCCTTGAGCATCTTGATGTCTTCACCGAACGTGTTGTACGGCACGAAGACGAACAGGATCAGCAGAAAACAGCCAAGGGCCAGGTTGATCGCGTACAGCGGTTGCGCCATTTCCGACTTGGCCGTGGCCAGGGCGATGGCCGAGGTTTTGGGGACCAGGCCCGCCTGCAGGAGGTACAGCAAGAACACGCCGATCACGCCCAGGGCCGTGACCGGCATCGCCACCACCTCGGGGTACGGCGGCGCGGTCTCGGCGGTCACCCTCAGCCGGGCTGGCCGCTCGGCCATGTTCTGCACGTACAGCCGCGCCACCGGCTGATGGCCGAACGGGCTCCTCCCTTCCTCGCCCCGCACCCAGCTGAAATCCTTCCCGCCGCGGACGTCCAGCAGGGGATCGACACCCCGCTCGGGTTGGAGCGTCGTGCTGACCACCAGCGGTTCGTCGCTGCTCAGGCGAAACCGCCGCAACTCGCGCCCCTGAAAGGAAACGTCCACCGGATGGCTGACGTTTTCCGCGGCGCCAGCCGCCGGTTGGGGAATATCGAACTGCCACTCGTACGAACCGGTCGCGGTCAACCGCGTCAGCGAGCGCAACATGCCGCCCGGCTCGCGCACCAGCAGGGCCCCGACCGCGGCAAAGGCGGCCATCGCCAGGCACACCCCCAGGATCGGAAGCAGCACTCCTTCCTGCACCGCCAACGGCACCCCTCGCGCGGCATTGCGCGCCACCAGCCACAACAGTCCCCAGAGGGCCAGCAGCACCAGCAGCCCCAGCACGACGCCCACCGCGAGCACCCAGATCGGCGTCAGCCACGCCGACAACCAGGTGGGGGCCACTCCCAGCACGATCGGCAGTCCCGCATGCACGTTCATCGATCACTCAACCTCGCTTCTGTGGAACCGTTCGCAGCCTGGGGGCTGGTTCGCCCCTCCGCGTTAACCGTTGGCCGGTGGGCGGCCGTGCCGAAAAACCTGCCGGACGCCCTGGGCGAACCTTCAGAATCGAATCTCGAAATCCTGGAACTCGCCCGTGGCCGGCGTCTTCTGGACGCCGGTCCGCCGGACGTAGCCCTCCATCGCCCGTCCCAACTCGGCCAGGAAGCCATCCAACTCGTCCGCCGCGCCCTCGACCACCAGCTGCACCCGCCCGTCGTAAAGGTTCCGGACAAAGCCCGTTACGTCGTACCGCGCGGCAATCGCCCGCGCGGTGTAACGAAATCCCACTCCCTGCACATGGCCCTCGAAGTGGACCTCGCGTTGCTCGCCGCCAGCCAAGTCGGACCTCCTTGAGCCGAAGACCGCCGATCGGAGCGCTGCGGCGGCCCCCGGCCCGCTTCCCACAAGCTGAGTATAGCGCCCGCCCGGCGAGTCTGCCACCGTTGTCCCCCATCGGGCCAGCCGCGCCCGTCGTCCTGTTCGCGAGCGATAAGCCTCGTGCCGTGCGACCGTTTGAATCTCGGGTCGAAGTCATCAGCCCCAACGCCGACCATCGCGGCCACGCTGCGCAGGGTGCCGCGACGGTGCCCGCGTCCGGTACTCCACCGGGGCGAGCGCCCTGCGGCCAAGCGTGCTGACCCTGAATCCTTGATGTCACGAAGCACCAAATCGGGATTCGTGATTCCGGGAGGGCGAGGCTCCTGCCGAGCCGAGAACCCGCTGCACGCGCCGGCTCGGCAGGAGCCTCGCCCTCCCAGGATCGCGCAACCCTGGTTCGCACGTCCCGCATTTTCCCGGAATCACGCAAGGCCATTCAGCGACGGGGGCAATGGCCCTTGAGCGAACGCAGCACGCCAGGCCGCAAACCGCTTGTCGAACTCGCCCGGCCGGTACGCGTCCCCAGGGCGGGGCTTGGCGCACGACTTAGGCGCTGCACGACAATTACCTACCGGTTTTGTGGATCAGCCGCGGGGCGCTAGCCCGCGGTCTTTCGCGGATGAACCGCGGGCTAGCGCCCGGCGGCTGATGAGTGATTTCCGTAACTTATTGTTGAACAGCGCCTTACCCGATAGACCGACGATCGCTTCCGCCCAACGTGTCCGAACGACCGACGCGCGTTGCACCTTGCGTACGAGGGGCCGGCATGAGCGGGCCGTCGACGACCTGGAACCGTTCGGGGGTTCACCGATCCAATCGCGGTCGGCCCTTCCGTCGCACGGCGGCGGACACGTGTCCCCTTTCGATTCACCGGGCCACGTCGCAGGCGACCCGGAATCCCACCCCCGCGTAGCTGAGCTGCGCCTCCTTCCCCAGCCGGTGCGCCGAGCGGCATTCGCTGCCCGTGGTGCCAAAATCCCCCCCGCGAAAAACCCGCACCCGGTCCGATTGCGCGGGCTGCGGATCCACCACCGGCCCCGAGGGGTAGTTCGCCGTGTACCGGTCGGCCGTCCACTCCCACACGTTGCCGTGCATGTCGTAAAGCCCGAACGGGTTCGGCTTGTACGAACCAACCGCCGCAGGCCGGCCCAGCGCCGGCCCGGCCGCCGCGCCCCCGTACGGCAGCGCGCCGTTGAAGTTGGCCTGGATCGAACCCAGCGAACTGCCGAAGGCAAACGCCGTGGTCGTGCCCCCGCGGCAGGCAAATTCCCATTCCGCCTCGGTCGGCAGGCGATATGTCCGGCCGGCCTTCTTCTCCTCGGCCACGTCCGAGAGCCGCCGGCAGAAGCCCACGGCCGCGTGCCTCGAAACGTTCGTCACCGGGTTCGCCCCGTCCTTCACCTTCGAAGGATTCTCACCGATCACCCGCTCATACTCGTCCTGCCGCACCTCGTACACGCCCAGCCACAGCGGCCTGGTCAGGGTCACCTCGTGCTGCGGGCCCTCGTCCTCTTTCCCGCCCGATTTGCCGGCAGGCCTCCCCATCAGGAATTTCCCCGGCGGAATCAGCCGCAGCTTCATCCCCATGCTGTTGGCAAGGTCCGCTGAGGTGCCCAGGTGCGCCCCACGCCCGCTGGGCTTCCTGCGGCTGCCGCTCGTCGAACGGCGCGGCGGCCGCCGTCGGCGGCGCGTTCGCCCTTGGCTCAACAAGCTCCGGCGGCAGGGCGTTGATCTGGCGGATTTCGATGTTGCGGAATTTGGCGGTTCCTTCGCCGTCGGACCAGAAGGAAACCGGGGAGTAATCGAGCGGCCGTTCCGCGGTGCCGCGGGCGTCGCGCAAGCTGGTGACGGCCCCAACGATTTGCCCATTCATCAGAAACAACAGCGCATCGCCGAGGCGTACCATTTCGATCCGCTGCCACGGCGATACGGTGTTGAACTTGAAGTGTGTGAAGTCGATATACGCGTCTTTGCCGATCTTTGGCCCGCGCGGGACAAACGCTCCGCCTTGGAAGTCGGCCTGCTGGCAAGTGATGCCCCAGACATGGAATGCCAGGGTAGGGGTGGCTCGCGTCAGGGTAACCATTTTCAGTTGCACGCCAGCCCCGGAGGCGATGTAGACATTCATGCCGCCGCGGCTGCCCTGCTGCACCTTGTAGTCGAACCGCAAGTGAAAATCGCGCGTCGCCGTCGTCGACAGCAGCCCAGACCGCTGCGAAAACTGCAACACGGGCTCGCTCTCGTCAACGACGACCTCGGCCTTGCCGGTATTTCTCGGGTCGCTGGACTTCCACCCCGTTAAATCCTTGCCATTGAACAACGGCTGCCACGCGCCGGCGATCGGCACGCGCGCGACGCGGAGACCCTTGAGGTTGTTCTTGTCGGCGGGGTCGCTCTCTCTGCGCTCGGCGGCACGGCATGAGTGGGAACTGCCGCCCCAATCGCCGCCTCGCACGGGCCGCTTCGCAGCGCCGTGCTTTTCGGCGCACCACTCTTCGACGTTACCGTGCATGTCATACAACCCCAATCGGTTGGGAGCAAACAGTCCGACCTGGCAGGTTCGTCTCGGCTGGTTTCCGAAATTTGCCGCCGTCTGGAGCAGACTATTCGTTGGCTCGGCGAAGTAAAAATCGAAACCGCTGTTCGCCTCGTCTTGCACGCCGCCCCGACACGCATATTCCCATTCCTCTTCCGTTGGTAAACGATACACCCAACCTGCCTCCTGCGCGCGTTCGTTGAGCCTTCTCACGAACTCCTGTGCGTCGTGCCAAGAAACCATCTCGACGGGGAACCTCCGCATCTCGTCGTCTGCGACGCCGGAAACTTGCCTGTGCCAACTTGGATTACCGCCCATCACCTGCTGCCACTCGCCCTGCGTGACTTCGAATTTGCCAAGGTGGAAGTCGTCTTTGAATTCAACTTGCCGCGTTCCCGGCTTCCCCCCGCCGCCGCCGAGCCACGACTTGCCGGCGGGGACGCGGACGAACTGCATGCCGAGGGCGCTGGTAAACGTGCCGCTGCTTTCGGCCCCCGGCACGTCGATCTCCCAAAACTGCCGGCCGCTCGCCTCGCTCCCCGTCACGAGGGTATGGCCCGTCGGCAAAAACGCGACGCTGCCGGCCATTGCCCCTTCCAGCACCAGGGGCTCGCCGCCGGCCACCAGGTCGAACACCCGCACCCTTCCTTGGCCGAACTCACAGGCCGCCGCCAGCAGCCGGCCGTCGGGGCTGAACGCAACCGACCCCACAATGTACTCAAACCCGGTCAGCGTCTCTTGGATTTGGCCCTTGACGAGGTTTCCGATCTTCACGCTCCCTTCGTACGAAATTGTCTCGCTGCCTTCGTCCGATGCGCGCCGGATCTGGGTGCCGCGGTCGCCCGACGCCAGGTACAGCCCGTCCGGGCTGAAGGCCACGGCGTGCACCGGGTTTTTCACATCCAGGGCATAGCGCTCGTTCGCCCCGTCCACGTCGTACACCCGCAGTTTGCCGTCGCTGCCGCCCGAGGCCAAAAGACTTCCATCGGCATTGAACGCCACGCCGCTGGCATAAGCGCCGGGCGGGTCGCCGTGGCGGCCGAGCACCTTCACGTCACTGCCGCGGCGCAGTTTCACGCTGGCATCTCCCTTGCCGCCGCACGTGGCCAGCCTTCCCGCGCGGGAAAACGCCAAGTTCAAGAGCACGCTGTCGTGCACCTTTACGCCCAGCAGCCGCGAACCGTCCGTTGTGTTCAGAAACACCAGTTTGGCATCTTCGCCCAGGAACAAAAACGGCGGAGCCCCGAACGCCAGTGCGCGGAATCCGTCGGCGGTGGTGTCCCACTCCTGCTTCCTTTCGCCCGTGGCCAGGTCCCACAGGCGAACCGTTGCCGTGCCGCGGTGGCGATCTGCCAGCAGCTTGCCGTCGGCGCTCACGGTGATGTAGGACGTCGCACTATCGGGCAGCGTGGTGCGCAACCGTGCCGCCAGCCGCGCCGCAGGCGCAGGCACAGGCGCAGGCACAGGCGCCGTAGCAGCGGCGCCCATTCGGACGTCCCACAGAACCACGTCGAGATCGTGGCCGGCCGTGGCCAGTGTGCGGCCATCGGGGCTTACGGCAATGGCCTTTACCGGTTTCGTATGCTCCGCGAGAGTGGCCACAAGTCTCTGCTCGCGCGTGTCCCAGATCTGCACCTCCGAAACGCCCGTCATCGCCGCAGCCAGGTAGCGGCTGCCCGGCAGCCACGCCAGGGCGGCGAGTTCCCGGCCTTCGGCCATATTCCCCAAGTGCTTCACCCCGCTTGCCGGCGCAGAAACATCCATCAGGCGAATCCCCTGGAATCGCTGGCCGCCTGCCGCAAGCATGCGGTCGTCGTGCGAGAACGCAACGCGCAAATTCGCATTGTAGTTGCTCGACGACCACATCGATTTGCCGTCCGTTGCCCGGTAGAGCACCAGCCGACCGCCATTGCCGCCGGCAGCCAGCCACTGGCCGTCGTGCGAAAAGGCCACGTGCGAAATCGCCGCATAGTCTCCGAGCTTGGCCACCTCGGTGAGCGTGTCGGCTTGGAAAATCGCCCCGGCGTTGTTGGGGGCCTTCTTGTCCGCCCCGGCGGCGAGAAGCTTTCCATCGGCACTTATCGCAATCGAGCCAAATCGGCCGTCGAGCGAGGTCAGCAGGGTGCGCTTCTCCACGTCCCACACCTTGAGCGTTGTGTAGTAGTCGCTCGAAAACAGCCGCGCCCCATCGGGGCTGAACGTTACCGATCCAATGTTCCTTTTTTGCCCCTTGAGCTGGTCAATCTTCTGCCCGGCCGAAGAATCCCACAAGTAAAGCTCCCCCCACTCGCCGCCGCTGGCCAGCCGGTTCGCATCGCGATGAAACGCCAACGCATGAACGGCCCGCGCGTGGCCGGCGAGCCTTCGGCGCAGCACAATCTGGGGATCTCCAGGTGCCAACGCCCCGCCGGTGGCCGCGGCCGGGCCGTCGGAACCCGCCGCCGGAACGGGCAGCGGGGGCCCCCTGACCTCCGGCGGCTGCGGCTTGCCGCCTTCGTTGATTTTCGTCGTGGCCGTATCCGTTCTCGATGCCGGCCGCCACGGCTGCCAGACCAGCAGGCCCGCCAGCCCGGTGAGACCGAGCACCCATCCGGCGACCCCGCCCGCCACCAGCCGCCAGGGGATACTGCCGGTCAGTCGCTTCCTCGCCGGGCGCGCCCGCGCCTCGGCCCGATTCGCGGCCGAAGCGGCCCGCGGCTGGCGCGTGATGCCCGTGCCGGTGTCCTCCGTGCCGGGCGTCCGGTTGACGGTATTCTCCGGTGCGGGGGCCGCGGTGGAGACCTTCGTGGCCGTGCCCCGCCGCTGCTCCGCCGCCAACTGGTGGAAGAACTCGGTCAGGCCGCTGCTGGACGGTTCGGCAGCCAGCGCTTGGGCCGCGCGGGCCTGGCTCGGCGCCAGGCATGCTTGCAAGGCCGTGATCACCTCGTCCATGTTCGCGTACCGCTGGGCCGGCTTCTTCGCCAGCATCCGGGCCAGCACCTCGTCCAGCTTTGCCGGCGCATCGCTCCGGACGGACGTGATCCTCGGCGGCGGGCTGTTGAGGTGCGCCAGCAGCTTCTGCATCAGCGTGGTGCCTTCGAACACCGCCTGCGCCGTAAGCAGCGCGTACAGCGTGCACCCCAGCGAGTAGATATCGCTGCGCTGGTCGGCCCCGTGGGTATCCTCCGCCTGCTCCGGCGCCATGTAGTCGACCGTACCCATGACCTGGCCGGACTGCGTGAGCGCCCTCAAGGCCGACGGCTCATCCGCCTGGTCATCGAGCCGGGCCAGGCCCATGTCGAGAATCTTCACGGTGCCGGACGTGTCCAGCAGCAGGTTGCTCGGCTTGATGTCCCGGTGCACGACGCCCTTGGCATGGGCGTACGCCAGCCCGCGCGCCGCCTGAATGCAGCAATCGAGGGCCTGGGGCACGGTCATCGGTCCGTGCTCGCGCACCAGGTGCGACAGGTCCTTGCCGTCGATGAACTGCATCACCAGGAAGTGCCGCCCGGCCGCCTGGTCGGCATCGTAGGCCGTAACGATGTTCGGGTGTTCGAGCTTAGCCGCCGCCTTCACCTCGCGGTGGAACCGCCGCGCGGCGTCGGGCGATTCCAAGAGCCGGGGCGGCAGCACCTTCAGCGCCACCTCGCGCTCCATGATCTTGTGCCGCGCGCGGAAGACCTCGCCCATGCCGCCTTCGCCGAGCCTGTCCAGGATCACGTAATTGCCCAGCACCAACCCGCGGAGCTCGCCGCGGTAGACCGCCGTCGCCTGGTAGCGGGTCAGCTTGCCGGCCTGAATCAGTTCGCGGGCGAGAACCTGCAGCTCGTCCGCCCCGCCGCCCGGAAGGCGTGCCAGAATCGGGGCGAGATCGTCGTGGCCGAGCAGCCCGGCTTCCACCAGACGCTCGCCGAACTGTCTCGCGGTTACCGCCATCACCAAATGCCCCGGCCTCGCCGGCCATTATAGTGCCTGGTGACTGTTGGATACAGCGTTGACGTCATCAGCCGCAGCGCCGACCAACGCGACCATGCTGCGCAGGGTGCCGCGACCGTGCCCGCGTCCGGTACTCCACCGGGGCGAGCGCCCTGCGGCCAAGCGTGCCGACCCTGAATCCTGGATGTCACGAAGCACCAAATCGGGATTCGTGATTCCGGGAGGGCCGGGCTCCTGCCGAGCCGAGAACCCGCTGCACGCGCCGGCTCGGCGGGAGCCTCGCCCTCCCAGGATCGCGCAACTCGGGTTAACACGTCCCGGATTTCCCACGATCGCGCAACTCGGGTTAACACGTCCCGGATTTCCCAGGATCACGCAAGGCCATTTAGATGCTTGATGTCACCATGCCCTGTTCTGACACGCGCGGTGACCTGGGACGCAGCCCGCCCGCGGGTGTGGTCCGCTAGCGGGCCGACAGCGGTCTTGACCGCGCCGCGCCGCGGCCCTACCCTCTGCCCCGCCATGAAACGCCAGACGTCAATGCGGGCGGCCCTGTGCGACGCCGGCGACCGCGGGCGCCGCTTCCCTGGCGTTCGTGCGCGGCCCGCGGGGCTGGCCGCCGCGCTGCTGGTACTGCTCACCCCACCGGGGATGTTGGCCGCCGATTCAACCAGCATGGTCGCGAGCGGGGTCGTCGTGCTGCGGAACGGCCAGGTGCTGCGCGGACACGTGGCCCACCTGGGCACCGATTGCCTGGTCGCGCTGGCCGAGGGCGGCGAGGTTCGCTTGCAGCGCGACGAGATCGAGCTGGTCGCCAACAACCTGCACGACGCTTACACGCACAAGGCCGCCCGGGTTCCGGCCCGCGACGTGCGCCGCCAGCTGGACCTGGCCGAATGGTGCCTGCGGCACGCCTTGTGGGAGCGGGCGGCACAGCAATTGTCGCACGTGCGCCGGCTGGGGACCGACGATCCACGACTCGCGGTGCTCGAGACGCGGCTGGCGGCCACGCAACCGGCGCCCGCGCGCACTCCGCCGCCACCCTCCGCTTCCCCGCCGGCCCTTCTCACGCCGGGCGCGGCCAGCCCGGTGCCTGTCGCGCCTTCCGCGGGCAGCCCGTCCCTGCTCGGGGATGCCGCCGCGTCCCGCGGCACGGCGCTCGACGCCCCAGCCTTCGGCGTACGGCCCGCCGCGCACCTGGCCATCACCAGCCAAGGTCGATCGTCGGCCGCGCCACGGCTGGCGGGCGGTGGCGATGCGGCCGGGCCAAGGTCGATTCCGCTCGAGCAATTCACGCAGGCCGTCCAGCCGCTGCTGCTGAACCGCTGCGCCACCGCCGCCTGTCACGGGTCCGTCGCGCGGTCCACGTACCGCCTGGCCCGCGCGCCGTGGAACGGTCCCATGACGCATCGCCTGACGCATCAGAACCTCGAGGCCACGCTCGAGTACGTCGATGGCGAGCAACCGCGCAACAGCCCCCTGCTGACCCTGCCGCTGGGGCACGGGCACCCCCTGATCTTCCGAGGTCACCCGGCGGACGAGCAGCAGTACCGGCAGTTGGCCGCGTGGGTGCTGGAGGCGAGCGGCCATTCGCCAGGGCCCCCGGCTGTCCCCGCACCCGCCCCGGCCCCCGAGGGCGCGGTCATCGCGGGGCCAACCGCGCCGGAGGGCGGCGTAACTGCGCTAAGGGCCTTTTCGGCGGCAAGCACCGCGTACGACGACACCACGGAACGAGCGGCGGCCGGACCGGCCCCCGGTGCGGAACAGGATGCCGCCGGGATTCCGCCTGTCCAGCGGCCGGGCGCCGGAGCCCCGTCCGTCACGCCCGGCCCGCAACCGGTTGCGACAGCCCCGCTCGCGGACCCGTTTGATCCGGCGGCCTTCAACGCCCTGTTCACGGCTCCCGCGGTCAGTCCGCGCGATCCGCCGCCAGACCGTCCACGGTAAACTCACCGCGGGCCAGGGCCTCGAGGAAGCGGCGGTTCGTTTCCAAGAGGGTCGGCAGCGCCAACATCTCGGCCGGCAGCATCCAGTGGACCGATGCCACTTCGGCCGGCTCGGCCAGCAGTCCCCCCTCGCCGATCAGTTCTGCCTGCCACCAGGCCAGGTGGACGCGCGAGGCGGTGACGCATTCCCACAGCCGCCGCAGCGGGCGAATCTCGGCTTGCAGCTCCTCGCGCAACTCGCGGCGCAGGGCCGACTGCTCGGTTTCTCCCTGCTCGATCCCGCCGCCGGGAAAGCAGTGGGCGCCCGGCGCCCGCACGAACTGAGATCGCTCAATGACCAGCAGCCGCGCCTGGCGGACTACCACCGCCACCGCCCCGCGGCGCGGCGGCTGAGTCGTGCTGCTCACCGCCGGGTGCTTCGAGGGGGTCGCTTGCTGCTTCGCGTTCATATTTCTCTCCGGCTGAGTGGTGCTGTTCACCGCTGGATGCTTCCAGGGGGTCAGGTCCATGTTTTCGGCCAGCGCGCATCCGCGAGGTCGAGTTTGTCGGCCGAAAAATGGACCAGACCCCGGCCGTGGCTGGCCCAGATGGCCGCGTTCGGCCACGGAGTGGCCGTCGTCGGTAGCCAGGGGCGTCAGCCCCTGGAGAGCAATACGATAACAAGAGAGCCAGCCCC
>Ga0114938_1001500_pt1 | contig 15743 bp, 8 predicted proteins | sample AshMeaBigSpring_FD_88675 | JGI IMG/M metagenome (GOLD analysis project Ga0114938, IMG submission 88675) | Groundwater microbial communities from Big Spring, Nevada to study Microbial Dark Matter (Phase II) - Ash Meadows Big Spring | ecosystem: Environmental > Aquatic > Deep subsurface >...
ATATGTTATAATATGCAAATATTTGTATTTGCATTTGTAACAAAAATAATAACGCATAAAAATCCCAAAATTATGCATTTTTCAACTTTTTGAAAAATGGAGGTAATCGGAGGGGACTCATATTTTAAAAAGATAAACTTATGAAAAAAGCATACCTCACAATGGCAATAATGCTAACGGTAGCCACTACTACTATGGCAACTACATTTTACGTGGATAATGTGAATGGAAGTGACACCAATAATGATGGTTTGAGCTGGGCAACCGCATGTAAAACCATTACAGGAGCAATAGCAAAAGCAAAAACGGCACCTTACGATACTTCGGTCGACGATATTTATGTGAAAGGTGGCAATTATCCAACGGGTTCAAAGATTTCTGCAGAACTGGATAATCTTTATGGCGGATTTGAGGGAATTGAGACGAATCCATCGCAACGACCACTCGAAGATAAAGACGGAAATGGAATTGTCGAACCCTGGGAATTTAAATTTCCTTCGAAAATTACATCAACTTTCGATGCAACAGGAAGTTCGGCTATTGGGATTTCAAACGCAACGAATACCTATAAAAACACGTTCAACGGTTTCACAGTTACGCAAACGGGAACAGTTCGACCCAACGATAATACGAAAGTTTATCAGATAATTAAATTGTTGTCGGCAAATGCGATTCTTGAAAATGTAATCATTCACAATTGCAGCGTACAGTTTCCCACAACCTCTACATCATCGCTGAATGGCGTAATAATTGACGCAATAGCCGGAGTAGTCAAAAACTGTCTGGTAGAAAAAAATTCAGTTTATGTTGGTTTTGCAAGTGGATCAACAACCACGGTCGGTCCTATTATCCAGATACAGAAAGGCTTAATTGATGGATGCGTATTCAGAAATAACAAAGTTACATTCCAGGCTGTAGGTGCAGCTCCTTCTGCAGACGCAACATATTCAATTCAAGGTGCCATCGTATCGATAAAAACAGCCACCACAGGAACTGATGTAACTATGAACAATACATTGATTTACAACAACGAAGCATTGTACGATAACAACTCTGCAAATATTACAGGAAATCAATGGAGGGTTACTGCAAATAATGGCGCACTGATTAAAATGGGTTACACAGGTACTCCTGCTGCGTCCGATTCGATAGTTGGTTGTGTAATTGCCAACAACAAAATCACCAATATGGGAGGATCAACGTTGTATGCTAACTCAGCCTTAACAAAATTGACGAATGTGATTAACAACGTTTTTTGGAACAACAAAAACGAATTGGGTGACAAAAACCTATTTACGCTTAGTTCTTTTGCAACAGGAGCAAACAACGTAGGCTGGGTAATAAATAATGCATACACAGCAGGTGGACCGGCAAATACTGCAAATGGTTGGATTGGAAACAACCTGAATGATTTGAATGCTTCGAATACAGATGTGAAAGGTCCGAATTTCAAAGCACCAACTACATTTATTGGTGCTAACCGCACAGCCGGAAGTACCGATTCGATAGCTATTGCACATGCCAACTGGCAGCTAAATACAGGTTCGTATCTTATTGCAAAAGGATTTACCGTTGATGGATGGAAAAAAGACTTTTCGGGTGTTTCGTTTGCAACTACAAGAGCAATAGGAGCTTTTGAGTATTCGAATGTTTCAGCGGTTAATCAAATAAAAGAAAACGTTCAAATTGTAACATTCAAAAATGGTAAACTGGTTTCAAAAATAAACGGAACTATGCAGGTTTACAATGCATTAGGTAAACTTCAATATTCCCGCACTGTAAACGCCGGTGACGAGACAACTTTACCATCGGGTGTTTATATTCTAAGAGCAACAAATCAGGATGGAAAATACATTCAAAAAATCATACTTTAATTTCAAAAAATCATGAAAAAAATTTATATGCTGATGCTTGGCATCACAATGACAATTGCAGTAAATGCCACTAATTATTTTGTAGATACAACAAAAGGAGCTTCGGGCGATGGAACGAGCTGGGAAACAGCTTATAAAACTCTACTCGAAGCTGAAACCGCTGCCAATGGCAATGCAGGAATCGATAATATCTATGTAAAAGGTGGTGTTACCATTACAGGTACAAGTGGTTGGACGTTAAAAGCTGAAAATTATTATTTTAGCTGTGATATTTCTAATACAGGTACTTCAACTGTTCGCACACCGAATGACAATGATACGAACGGAATTACCGAACCCTGGGAATTTTTAAATCCGACCATTTATTCATCAACCTATGCAACTGTAACTGCTACCGCTGTAACTTTAGTTGTCTCAACCACGCTCGATGGTTTAACAATAACTCATACAGCATCAAGAACCAATGGATCCGGATCAACCTGTATTAATCCAGTAGGCGGTGTAATTCAAAATTGTGTTTTTACAGGCAGCACTTTATCTTATCCCGGCATGACAAACAATAATCCTGGTGGATGTTTAATAAGAACAATTGGCACTTTAACAAACTCGTTGTTTGAAAAAAACACGGTGTCGATTACAAATACATCAACTACTGATTTAAAAGCATTTCCGATATTGGATGTGAATTTGCCCGGCACTTCAACAACCGTTTCAATAAGCGGTTGCGTATTCCGAAACAACAGGGCAACGATTGATTATAGTACTGCTACCGCCACTACATTTAATAATCTGAGAGGAATGGTTTTGAATATAAGTAATGCCGGAACATCAAACACGGCCGGTACAAAATCAACGGTAACGATAAGCGATTGTTTGGTATATAATAATGATATAACTTTTACCGGGAATGCAACCATTCTTACTGCTCCAAATGCTTGTATTGCCACGCATATTATTTATTCAGGAAGCAACACAACCAACAACTGGATTAATAATACATTTGCCAATAACAAAAGCACAAATTTAAAGAATGCTTGTATGGCTTTGTATGTAGGTGGAAATTCTCCCGATTTTGCCATTCATAATGTATATAACAATGTTTTTTGGAATAATCAGAATACAATTTCTGCCACAAGCGTAACAACAAATGTGGGTATTTCTTCAGGTTCATCGCAGAATATAGGAACTGTGGTTTCAAATAACATCCAGGATGTTGTTCTTGCCGGAAACTGGGGAACTAACCTGACAATTACAGGCAACTTAACTAATTTAAGCAAAATAAATAACACAGAATCTACTGGTCCCCAGTTTAAAAGAATATCATCGGCCATCGGCTACATTGCAGATGGCTCAGTTGAGTTAGCTGACTGGCGCATTAATACTGGTTCTTATCTCATTGCTAAAGGTGTAACAACCTCCATAACAACCGACAAAGCAGGCGTCAATTTTGCAGCAACTCCGGCTGTTGGAGCTTATGAGTATGTGGCTGATATATCGACTGAAATTGTAAATACGAAACAGAACAATTTTGTATCGATAATTAATGGTAATTTGGTAGTTAGTGGCGATGGTTTTGTACGGATATATACAATTTCAGGGAGTTGTGTTAAAGCCATACAGGTTAATTCTCAACAAAAAATAAACTTGGCTCAGGGAGTTTATTTTGTTTCGTTTGAAAATAATTCGGGTAAACAAATTCAAAAGATTATTTTATGAAATAATTTCGTTGAAAATAGCTTTAAAAATCCCGTCCAAGAGTGTTTGGTCGGGATTTTCTTATTTATAAATATCTATATTTCAATGCCATATGTAAATTCAACCACATTGAAATATCTTTCAACCACAACGAAATTGATTATTTGAAATTGCTATTTATTTTGCACTCGAATAATTATTTTCAAATCAAAAAATCAACGTAAAATTAAATACAATATGAAGAAAATTTTTACATTCGTTATTGCTGCACTAATTTACTCCGGTTTGTCTGCGGCAAATTATTTTGTGGATACATCGAAGGCTGCCTCGGGTGCTGGCACCAGTTGGGAAACTGCCTATAAAACACTTGGCGAAGCCGAAACAGCAGCCAATAATAATGCCGGAATAGATAATATTTACATTAAAGGTGCAGTTGGGGGAATTACAATTACATCATCAAGTAGCTGGACTTTAAAGGCCGAAAATTATTATTTTAGTTGCGATGCTGACAATGCCGGTACATCGATAAACAGAACACTCGTTGACAAAGATGGTAATGGTATTATTGAATCTTGGGAGTTTAAATATACAACCGTTTTTTCGAGTACATATTCGGGAGGTACCGCAATTAGTCTTGTTGCATCTACTTTACTAGATGGACTTTCAATCTCGAATACTGCAACAAAGACCAATACAAATACGTCTTCATTTGTTAATCCTATTGGAGGAGTGGTTCAGAATTGTATTTTTTCTGGTAGTAACATTACTTATAACAGTATAACATCAAGTAGTCCAGGTGGTTGTTTGATAAAGAGTGTTGGTGATTTTAGAGACTGTTTAATTGAAAAAAATACTGTTACGGCAAATATTACCGGAAATTATGAGGCAAAAATTGCTCCATTTTTTGAATTTAACTTTTCGTCAACAGCTGCAAATTCAACACTTAGTAGATGCGTATTTCGAAATAATACAGCAAGTATATCTAGTTCTGCAACAGCTACTTTTACTGGTGGATATATCAGAGGCTTAATCATTAATGTAGTGACAACAACTACTGCCAGTCAATCAGCTACTATTAGTGATTGTTTGGTTTACAATAATGAAATTAGCTATACAAATTCAGCGAGTTCAGGAGGTGTTGCTTCGCTATCCAAAGCGAGTATATTAGGTGCTTTGAATTTCAACAATAATACTACCACCGATAAGTGGGTCAACAATACTGTTGCCAATAATAAAATGACCAATTGCAATAGTGCAATGTATATCGTTAATAGTTCTACACAATTTCATTACATATACAACAATGTTTTTTGGAATAATCAGAATAATGGAAATGCTGTAAGTATGAATTCAGCAGCATCTCAATATTCTCCAACAATTGTTTCGAATAATATAATGGATTGCGCAACTACAGGAAACTGGGGAACCAATATTTTTGTAAACAACCAAACCGATTTAAGTACTACAAATACAACCGCAAATAAAGGTCCTCAATTCCTTAATCCGACTATTGTCATTGGAAATTCAAACGGAGGAACAGTTGAAACTGCCGATTGGCGATTAAATTCCGGTTCGTATTTAATTGGCAAAGGAGCAGCAACTGCTACAACAGGCGTAACAACAGATAAATCCGGATTTACATTTGCTACAACTCCCGCGGCAGGGGCCTATGAGGTAGTGCCAATTATAACAACAAATGCTGTAACGGATTTAACAGGAAATTCGGCTACAAGTGGAGGAGCTATTGTTTGGAATGGTGGTAGTGCCATTATTGCGAGCGGAGTTTGTTGGAGTACATCACAAAACCCCACTACATCCGATTCGAAAACAACGGATAATGCAAGTTCAGGTTCTTTCAACAGCAGTATTAGCGGACTTTCATCAGGTGTTACATATTATGTTAGAGCCTATGCAACTAATGGTACACATACAACTTACGGAATGCAACTAAGTTTTACAACTTTGTCAAGTAAACCAGAGCCTACCAATCAGGCTACTAATTTTGCAAAAGGAAGTGTAACTTCTTCGGCAATTCCACTGACTTTTACTACTGCTGTGGCAGGTGCACAAGCTCCAGATGGTTATTTAGTGAAAATAAGCACCGGAACAGTTTCTGATCCGGTTGATGCAACCGACCCAACCGATGTAACTGTACTCACTGGAGGTAACGCCAACGTAAAAGTTACTTCCAGTCCTGTGTCGAGTTTTACAGGCTTAACAGCAGGAACCATGTATCATTATAAAATTTATTCTTACACAAATTCCGGATCGCAGATAAACTTCAATACAACTTCAGCTCCGGCATTGGATGTTGCCACAAGTCCTGCTGCGGTTACAGGACTTACCTTTACTCCAACACTAACTGATTTTGGAGCAACGACTCTTACAGCCAATCTATCCTGGACAAATCCGGCAAGCTTTGATGCTGTTAATCATACGACATTGGTTTTTGTAAAGCAAACTTCTGCAATAACACTAGGTGTACCAACAAATGCAGCAAGTGAATACACTGCAAGTACCAATATGGTTTCGGGTAGTACCGGAACAGCCTATCAGGGTGATGCCGGAGCATATTGCGTGTATAATGGAACTGGTACAAGTGTTTCATTAAGCGGAATGACCACGGGTGCAACTTATTATGTGTTGGTACTGACAGTTTATAATACAGCAAATTCCGATGGAACATATTCATATTCGTCCGCAACAACATCCAGTGCTGTTATGTATAAAAAGGAAGCAATATATTATCCAACCAGTTTAGCTGTATCAAATGCTACATCAACTTCTATCTCATTGACGTGGACGCCTTCCGTGTCAGGAAGTCAGGCGCCGGATGGTTATTTGGTAGTCTCTAAAGCATTGTCGTCAGTTCCTTATCCGGTGGATGGCACGGATCAAAGCGATGTTACTGCTTATACAAATAGCGTTGCGAATATGAAAGTAAGTCCGCAAAGTGCTTCAGGAATGAGCAGTTTTACCAATATGACTCCCGGAACAACCTATTTTTACCGAGTTTTTCCATATACAAACAGTGGTGCACAAATAAATTATAAAACAGCCGGAGTTCCTCCAAATCTGAATTATGCCACCACACCAAGTCCTGTTACCAATGTGTCTATTAATTCAATTACAGCATCAACAGCCACAATTTCCTGGTCATTACCTTCAGGTTATGCTCCTACACGTCACAGTACATTAGTTTTTCTAAAAGCGGGAAATTCAATTTCGAATGGTGCATTGACAAATTCGCCAACATTCTATACCGCAAATACTGAATTCGGTTCGGGAACAGCTTTTCAAAATGATGCCGCTGCATATTGTGTATTTAATGGAGATGGTTCAAGTGTATCGGTAACCGGATTATCAAATACTTTGTATCAGGTACTTGTTTATACTGTTGTAGATTTAGTAAACTACGATGGCTCTTATTCCTATTCACCATCTGCTTTAACCAGTGGTGGATTTATATCCGGATCATCTGTTTCGGAGTTGGGAGGCATAAATGGTCAGTCAAATCTTGTTGTTACAACCGGAAATCTTGTAATTGATCAAAATACGGCTGTAAACTCAATTACAGTAGCTTCAACAGGTCAATTAACCATTAACCCAGGAAGTAATTTGACAATTGGAAGTATCACTCTTCAAAGCGACGCTACGGGCACAGCCACCTTTGTGGATACGAACAACAACTCCCCACAAGCGGTTACAGGAACCGTACAGCAATACATGGATGCAGAGCGTAACTGGTACACAGCCAGCCCTGTTGCCACAGGTACAGCCGCAGGTCTGAATTTGGGAACTTCGGTACAAACCTATTCCGAAAGTGCAAAAGGATGGTCGATTTTGAACAGTGGCGATGCCCTTGTAGCCGGAAAAGGTTATGTTTCGGTAGCCACAACCGGAACCGGTACAACCGGTACTGTAAGTTTCAACGGAACACTTAACACAGGAACAATCACAGTTCCCGTAACGCGTACCGAATCAGGCAGCAGCCGTGGATTTAATCTGGTAGCCAATCCTTATCCATCGTATCTTGACTGGAGTTTGGTAACTGCCGATGTGGCCAATACTAATATTGGTTCCACCATGTGGTTCCGTACCAAAAATACATTGGGAGCATACACCTTTGCCACACACAACGGTACAAGTGGCGAAACAGTAACCGGAACGGCCAATACTACGATTACGAAGTTTATTCCTCCATTACAGGCATTTTGGATACGAGTAAATGCAAATGTAAATACGGGTGATGTGAATTATCCAAATCACGTGACAAGTATTACCTTTAAAAACTCCATGCGTGCCCATCGTGATGATAACGGCAACAAGCTAAAAGCACCTAAGGTAAATGAGCGAACACGCTTGCGTCTGCAATTAGCAAATGGAACTGAAACAGATGAAACATTAATCTATTTCGATAGCAATGCTACCAACGATTTCAACGATTACGATTCCCCCAAAATGCTAAATAATAGTGCTAAAACGCCCGACTTATACAGCAAAGCCGGTAACGAACGATTGGTAATTAATGGTTTAAAAGAAATAGTTGACAACTTGGAATTGCCATTAGGTTTTAGCTTAAATTCAGCAGCAACGCTAAAGCTGAAAGCAACCGAAATTAGCAATTTAACTGTCGGAACTCGTGTATATTTGCTTGATAAAGTAGAAAACAAACAAACCGAATTAGTTCCTGAAACTGAATACAGTTTCAACACAACAACAGCCACTAACAACAACGAAAGTCGCTTCAGTTTGGTTTTCCGTGCTCCGGGTAATACAACGGCTATTGATAATACTAACCAACACAATGCTCAGGTATTTGTAAATGCCAATAATCAAATCACGATTATTGCTCCTGAAAAAGTAAGTTACAGCATTTACAATGCAATGGGACAGTTAATTGAAAATGGAACATTAAACACGAAACGTGAAACACGAAACGCGAAACATTTAGCCGCAGGCGTTTATATGGTGAAAGTGGGTGTTGAAACAAAAAAGATTATTGTAAAATAAAAAAAACAATTAATCACAGAGAAAACTGAGAATACATTGAGATTAAATCCTCTGTGAACTTTGCGAAAAACTCAGTGCCCTTTGTGGTTTATATAAATAATACTTATGGAAAAGAAAAAATATATCGCACCTCGTATTGAGTGGATACTACTTGATAACGAAATCTCATTAGCATTGGCATCATCTCCACCAGCAGGTCCAAGCGAAACATTAAACAGCATTCAAAGTCCGTTTAAAGATAATTTAAGTTTAGTTTAATAGTTGATTCTTTTAAAGGTTTTCTTTACCTTTATCAATTAAAAACTCACCCGGATGCTTGCCCGCAATCCCCAGCGGTCAACTCCGGGATGATTCAAATCAGTCAGTCGCCATACCGATTGCAGCGTGAAGAGCCGCAGGATATTGCTCACACCTACTCCCACTTCCATATAAGGTGAATTTGTGGTATAAATGCCAGCAGGTAAGTTCATTATCTGTTCGTGTTTGTTGCTCAACGTGCCATAAAAAATCTTGAAACTCATCAATTCACGGAGGTTTAAGTGTTTGATTAATGGAATATTATTTAAAACAATACCATTGAAATTCAATTCGTTGTGCATCGAAATGTATGTATCGGCAGCATATTCCATGTAATTCATGCAGGTAAACTGATAGCGTTTGTAACCATCCGTTTCGGAGCCGGCAGGTGTTTCGAGCAAAATATAAGGCACTTTACCCAAAATCGTTCCTCCTTCAATGGCATAATTCCACTGCCCAATGCCAAATTTTACACTTTGCTTTACTGCCGCTGTTAGTTTGGCATAATTGCCCGATTGATTTCCAAATAGGTAGTTTCCACCACTTAACGAAGTATAAATAACCGGATTGTAGGTAGTTGCATAAATACGTTGCAAATGGTCGTTGAACACCCGCTCACCAAACGAAAAACGGGCATTCAGTGTAATCATTTGCTGATTAATTCTGTCAAAGCTCTGACTACCAGCTAAAAAAGATAGTGCTGATGCCGAAAAAACACGATTATTCCGATAATGCAAACCCAATTCCACATCGTCGCTGAGATCGGTATTTAGCCATGCAGCCAGCTCGTGCCGGCGACTTACTTTATCCGACGAACGAAAAGCCAGCACTGTGTTTACAATATCCTCATCGCCACTTACAAGCGGATTCTCACGAAGCAGAAAATCGTTGTAATCGTAATCGATACGCCGGTAATCGTCGGTATAGCTCGCACCCACAATATTTCGCTTTCCAAAAGGCATTTTTGCCATTCCAAATGCCGAATATGCCCACTTTTTATTGGCAAAACCATAACCGCCATAACCGCCCAAACATACATTTTTCCAAAGTGTTTCGTTGGTTCGCAGTGGTGCAGTGAGCCTGAATCCTTCCATGTCGGTAATGCGGGCAGTATTCTGAATTTTGCCAATATCCACTTTACCCACCTGCATATAACCTGTAAGCAACACATCTGCCAGCCAGCGAGCTGTTTTCATAACCGGAGTTTCGTTCAGCAGCCGGAGTTTTTCGTTTAAGTCGGTTGTTTCGTAATTGCTTCCTGCAAAGTTTTGCGAAATTGGCTGATATTCCGAGTTCTTAGTTCTGAAACTGTTTTTCAGGAAAATAAGCGGCCGTGACATTGTACTGTCAGCGAGCGCGTTATAATTCATATTTACCGAAACGCTACCACTGTCGGGCAACCAAAAAGCATCATTTTGCAGTCGAAAATACTGGTTGATATGTAGGTTTTTTACAAAATTGAGATTGGCTTGCCGGGGTAATTCCAGACTGATAAATTTCAGTGCCATCGAAGCCGAATCAATAAGCATTGAACCATTAAATGCCAGATTTTTGGTGTTTTTGGTGCGAAAATGCAGTTTATATTCTTTACCTGTTGCCGTTTGCAAACTGTCAATCAGATAATAATTGTAATACGTCGCTCCCGCTTCAGCAAGCGGACTGATAAATTCTTTGTCGAACAGCGAAATAGCAGGTTGGTATAAGTTCAAATCAGCCGTAAAATTACCTGCGAGTTGCTCAATAATGCGCTCGTTTTTAGCAACCGAATGAAAGATATTCTTAGTTGTCAACGTTTTATTTTTGCCTGAAACAGCAAAATTCTGTTCCGACATAAAAAGCGGCAATGTAAGTTCACTGTCCTTTTTATCGATTGCTCCTTTTGTCAATTGCTCAAAAATACGTTGATTCACAGTGCGTTGATTCACCTTGGCAAGCAACACTAAACTTTGCTCCTGTATTTCAGCTTTGTAAGCAGAATTTCCACGTGCATTATTTCGGGCTTTGGCGGCACGTACCTGCTTCATCAACTCCATAGCCGGATTAGTGCCCGGCAACACAAACACTTCCTGCAGTTCGGTATTTGACTGTTGCAGCTCCACCTGCATTCCCACCGATTTGCCCTGCTGTAATTTAATTTCCTTAGTGCGATAGCCCACACACGAAAACACAAGTGTAGTTTCGTTACCTGCATTTCGAATCATAAAAACCCCATCGTCGTTACTCTTAATCCCAATTCCTGTATTTTTGAACCAAATATTTACATTCGCAATAGGCGTTTTCTCCACCGCATCGAGCACCTGACCGACCGCAAGGGTTTCCTGAGCAGAAAGATGCGACGATATAACCAGCAAAATAATTGCGGTGAAAAAAAACTTATTTTGTAAAAATAATATCATTACTTCAAATTGTATTTTTGACCCCCAAACCCCCAAATGGGGGCTTTAAGACGCAGTATCTTTTAAATTTTTTTCTTAAAATCAGAGAATATGTCTTAGCCCCCATTTGGGGGTTTGGGGGTCTGCTTTTTATTCAACGGATGAAACTCCATTATCGTATTTCGCAGCATCTTCACATCGATGTGTGTATAAAGTTCTGTTGTTGTAATCGATTCGTGTCCAAGCAGTTGCTGAATAGCACGAAGATTAGCACCATTTTCGAGCAAATGCGTCGCAAATGAATGCCGAAACGTGTGCGGACTCACTTTTTTACGAATGCCTGCAAGTTCAGTCAGGTTTTTTACAATCTCAAAAATCATAGCGCGTGTCAACTTCGTTCCCCGTTTGCTCAGAAACAAAAAATCTTCATTCCCTTTTTTTACTTGCATCAAATTGCGGTCAATCAGCCAGTTACTGATTTGCGTAATGGCTGTAGGCGAAAGTGGGACAAGTCGCTGCTTACTACCTTTTCCTTCCACCAGCATATAGCCTTCGTCGATGTTCATGCGCGAAAGTTGCAGGCTGATAAGTTCCGAAACCCGCAAGCCCGAACCGTAAAGTGTTTCGATAATGGCTTTATTTCGTTGACCCAGTGGCTGCGATAAATCAATACACTGAACAATAGCATCAATTTCGTCAACAGTCAACACTTCAGGCAGATAAAGTCCTATTTTAGGGCTTTCGAGCAACTCCGTGGGGTCGGTCTCTATCTTATTTTTATAAACTAAAAAATGGTAATACGACTTGATGCCCGACAGGATTCTTGCCTGTGAACGTGGGTGAATTCCCGTATTTGCAATTTCAATCACAAAATCGCGCAACACATCAAAGGTCGCATTTTCCGGCTCAATACCCGCTTCTTTCAGATAATGAACAAGTTTGCTCAAATCCCGCTCATACGCATCCACCGAATTGGGCGAAAGACCCTTTTCGAGTTTCAGATATAAGTGGTATTCGTCGCGAAGTGGGAGCATTTTTTATTAATTTAATCTCAAGTTTGCAAAGATATAAAATGAAAGTCATACATAATCTATTCAGTACAGATTATGTAAAATGAAAATACCCCGCAACCAAGCAATTTATTACTTGCCTTGGTGCGGGGTTTAAAAAAATAATTTATTAAACTAAACCTTTTTCCTGTTTAAATGGAGGTTGAATGCTATTTAATGTTTCACCCGGGCCAATTGGTGGTGAAGATTCCAATGCCAATGAAATTTCGTTATCGAGCGGTATCCACTCAATGCGGGGTTGGAAAGCCAATGGGGCATGATAGTTTTTACCAATATGCATTAATTGTTGTAAACCCCATTGCAGGCACTAGAATTGCTTTCTGAATATTTATTTCCTTATTCTCATTTTCGGTTTCTCCTATTTTTATTAGTTTAGGAGTAGGATTTTGCCATTTTATTGTAACTGATTCATCTTTATCCGAAATTGAACGTAAACGTAAAAGAACCGACTTTCCATCGTTACTTGATTTGAATACTGACAACAAAATATTAGGGCTGCCTTCAATTTTAAAAGGTGAATTAAATTGAGCAGTTGGTTTTATTGTAGAAACTAGCAATGGTTGAGCTTGTTCCATCCCAAAACGATTGCTAAATACTGGATTATATGGTTTTGAGTGAGGCAGTAAACGATAACGAAATTGGATAACTCCTTCTTGACTTAACGGGAAATTGGTATGCCAATGATTATTTAACGCCCAAGAATATATAGTTGCACTTGGTTGTAGTTTTCGTATCCATTCTGGTGAGTTTGTTGCTGACCCAACGATATTTGCCGTAATATTTCCACTTTCGAAAACAGGAGCATCTAACGAACAGAATGTAATCCCAATATTATTATTCGAAATATCTAACCATCTTTGGAATGTAATCCAATTACGATTCCCTGCGGCTAATTGATCTTTTTCAAGTTCCATAATACCCCAGGGTATATCAACCTTAGTTACTGGTTTTGGTACGTTGAAACCAAACCCAAAATGAATACCTTCTTTGTCAATTGTGTTAATTTTATCAATTGTGTTAGTAATTTCCACATGTTGCATACCTGAAATTAATGCAACTTCACGTTTTAACCATTTGCATCCATCTACTTTCGATTCAATTAGAAATGACGAAATCAAAGGTCCATTTTCTTTTATTCTGATTTTTGTTTCTATAGGACGTGACAATTTAATTGATTCATTGCTTTTTATTTCACAATTTGTCGAATTTATTGCATATTGAGGTACTGAAACTGCATTATTGTTTTTCCCTAGAATATAATTATAACTATTTATTGCGCAATCAGTATTGGCGTCTACAAAATTGTAACCATCTAAAGTAAGCTTAGAAATATTGCCTGACAAACTATCAATTTCAATTTTTGTTATACCATTATTTAGCACCTTACCTTGAATAAATGTACCTTTAAATTTTTTCTTTGCTTTCCGCAAATAATACTTTTTTGAACCCAGTGCTGGAATATTCTCAGCCATAAACACCAACTCTCCAGTGGATAAGCGCTGAGAAACAATAGCCTTACCATCGGAATTGTAAATACTGTTGTAAGTTTTACTCTGCTTTTCAGGAACATAGACCAAACCGCTGTGTTCCCATGATAAGGTATTATAAACACCCAATATTGAACTGCTAGAATCGGTAACTGAAGAGAGCGCTTCGGCTAGCAATGCCTGACTTTGTCTTTTAGCATCATCGAAAAAAGCAAATTTTACTTTTAAAATATCATCATTTATTGGTTGTTTATCCGGATTCATAAAACACCATGTGTGTTCAGTACCCATAGTAACATTACGCCATGCTTCGTAAAAATCTGATTGAAGAGTCGGCCTTTTATTCTGTAACATAGACGATAAAGTTTGACTCTGAATCAATTGCTCTTTCGAAACGCGATTCATTCCTGTTTGTTTTGCTGCAGTTCCTAACCCATCAGTCCAATATTCGGTAAAATCTCCTTGTAAAACAGGTAACTGATTGCCATATTTTTCATCAAAAGTGCGCATTATTTGCGTTGCACTTGCAATTACCAAATGAGGAAAAGCGTATTCTTCATTCCAACTTTTGACTGCATCGGGCAAATCTGCATCAATGGGAGTATTATCTGCCATTGCCCATGTCATTGGGAAAATATCATAGGGGTAATAATCAACTTTTTCCAATTCATTTAATTTTTCAAATAAGTATTTATCAACAAAATTGTTTCGCGGATTATCTGTCTTAACAATTTGAATTAATTTATCCGGGTCGGTCTGACCAGCCATAGATGGCCAATAGGCAAACCCTTTAGCATGTGCACCAGGAGTATAATTTCCTGGTTGAAGAAAAAGTATTTTTGATTTACCATCTTGCCCAAGCCACCAAAAAGGTTTAAAACTAATATTTGTTGATAATCCAACACGATCGGAACCATTATTCAAGGCTAAGCAATACTTTATTCCAAGTTTTGAAGCAACAGGAACAATACCCCACGACATTCCCGGAATATCAACCTGTACTAAAGTTTCAATTTTTGTTGAGGTTAGTTCTTCCATTTTTTTTGCATGACTGAAAAACTCGAATAACTCCTCATCGGCAGATGAGCTTGTATTGACATGTACATACCCTGCATCTAAATGCAAATATCCTTTTTGTATAGCCTCGATAATATTGTCTTTTTGTTCAGTAGTAGCCGTACTTAAGTATCTTTCGACAGGCCATATTACCTCTGGATTCCACAAATAGCGAGAATCTTGAGGGTAGGATGCTGTTTTTCTTGCTAATTCTATACCATTAATTAAGTTGCGTTTATGGATAATCTCAACATTAGCCTGTGTATTGGTATATCCAATATCTACATGAGAATGGGGATAAATAAAAACAGTCCATTGACGCATTGAAGGTACAGTTACTTTAGTTTGAATTTTTTGATTGCCTGCTTGCAATGTAATAACTGCTATAGAACTCGACGTTAATCCCACACCTTCCGGTAGCAAGATAGAATATTGTTTAATTCCATCTTTTGTTTCAATTAGTGTAGACTCTGTTTTACCAATGCAATCAACCTGAATAATACCTTTACCCTTGAAGTTTTTAGCTTTGAATAGAACTACAACTTCCCGTCCTGCTTTACCATCCTTTCTGAAACGATAATAAGGTTTAACTTCACACTCTAAACTATCTGGAAATTCAATAACGGAGTTAGTTGAATTTTTAGGCTTGTTGTTTATAGAGAATAATGGATTCACATTTACCAATAACACTATACCAATAATTAGTATAATTCCTTTTTGTTTCATTTTAATAGAATTTATTTTTACGATTTCTTAGTATACATATGACTAAAGTTCCTGTGTGGCTCGAACAATTCACACAAAATTTGAGGTAACTAGTTTTTCAGGAGGGTAATAAGAACTGATCCAAAAGTCCTGATTTATCTAATATATCTA
>Ga0114938_1001501_pt1 | contig 15722 bp, 3 predicted proteins | sample AshMeaBigSpring_FD_88675 | JGI IMG/M metagenome (GOLD analysis project Ga0114938, IMG submission 88675) | Groundwater microbial communities from Big Spring, Nevada to study Microbial Dark Matter (Phase II) - Ash Meadows Big Spring | ecosystem: Environmental > Aquatic > Deep subsurface >...
CACCACCACTTGGAACTCCGGTGCCCGCGATCAATTCGTCGTCGGCAAGAACCCGGGCGCGTTTCGCGGCCTGCTGAGCTTCCCCGTTTCTCCCGTGCTGGCCAACTCTTGGGTCACCGATGCCACGCTCGACCTCACCGTCTGCGCGCTTGGCAGCGGCAGCACCATCGAGCCTTTGAACATCCACGCGCTCAACGTGCCCTTCGTCGAAGGCAGCGGCGACGGCTTGAGCACATCCAGCGGCACCGGCACCGGCGCGGATTGGGTCAACCGCTCCTACTCGCCCACCACCGCGTGGGTTTCCGGCGGAGCGGGCCAGGGCACGGACTTCGGAGCGGAAATTCTCGGCACGGCGGAAGCCTTCAATCCAACCACCACGCCCGACGGAACCGTCATCCCCTTCGATTTCACGTCATCCTTCGCCACCTCCGTCGCCTCCCGCGCCACCGCCGGCGGTCCGGTTCAGTTCCTCATCAAGGGCAACAACGACACCGCCGGAACCAACGGCTTCGTCCGCATCGCCTCGGAGGACCATCCCACCGCCGACTGGCGGCCGCAGCTCACTATCTCCTATCACGACCACCTCGCGCCAATCATCGATCCCGGCGAAGCCCCCGCCGCCACGGTCGGAAATCCGGTCGTCCTAACAGGAATCGTCAACCACGGCACCGGCCTCGGCTGGACCTCCGTCAGCGGCCCCGGCCCGGTCTTCATCACCAACCCGACCGCCACCGGCGCCACCGTGCTCTTCACCCGTCCGGGCACCCACCTTCTCCGCCTCAGTGCCGGAAACGCCCATGGCGAAAGCAGCCGCTCGCTTGAAATCGTCACCACCGGCACCGCCATGACCGAACTGGAAATCTGGCGCATGCAACACTTTGGCAGTATAGCAGACAACGACAACACCGACTCTAACAAAGACGGCGAAACCAACCTGCTCGAATTCGCCACCGGCCAGAATCCGCATGCCAACACCCTCACCACGACGGGAATCGGCCGCAGCGGCGCGAACATCGAGTTCACTTACACCCGCAGCAAAGCCGCGATGTCCGACGGCATCACCTTCACCGTCGAGTGGAGTGACTCACTCGCCCCTGGCTCGTGGAGCGGCACTGGAGTGACGGAGCAAATCCTCGGCGACGACGGCACCGTGCAGAGCGTGCGATCGAGCGTCGGAGCGGGCAGTGGCTCGCGGTTTCTACACCTCAGGGTTTCCAAACCATGAAGCGAGTCATCATCGTTGCACTCCTTCTGGCCGCCGACGCCTTGGCCGCGCCCATCATCTGGGGGCCGGTCAGGGAGATCTCGGCGGACTCCGATGTCATTACCAACGGCGTGCTGGTGAAGGCGATTTCCAAAGCGGGAACGGCTTATCCGACCGTGAACGGAGTGACATTCACTCCTTTCCCGGGCAATGACACGGTGTCCAGCGCGAATGCGGGCAATTACCCCGCGGGATCTCTGCCGGTCGGGGGAGGCATCAGTCAGGATTACTCCACGCTGCTGAGCCAGAATGAATACAACAGCGCCAATGGCTCGACCGTAAACCTCATAGTGAATGGATTGACCGTGGGTTGTCATTACGAAATCCAGGTGTGGTTCAATGATTCGAATGCTACGGGGCAGGGGACGCTGACGGTCAAATCCACGGGCGCGCTGGACCCCTGGGCGCAGTTGTCCGCGAACTCCACCGGCACGTCGGGAGGAAAGGGCCAGCATGCCATCGGCACTTTCACCGCAGACGCAAGCAGCCAAACGCTGACCTTCAAAGGCAGCGTCAACGGCATGATTCAGGCCTACCAAGTACGCAGGGTCTCCGCCCCTTTGGCCGCAGTCGCCTGGGGTGCCTGGAAGGAAATCACCGGCGACACCGACGTGAACACCAACGGGACGGCGGTTAAGGCCTATGTCTTCGGTTCTACGGCTCCGGCGGCTCCGATCAACGGAGTGACCTTCACCCGTTTTGCGACACAATCGTTGGACACCTTGTCCGGCTTCACCACACCAAGTTCGGATTCATTCGGTTCCGCCAGCGCGCCGTATTCGGGCTTCACGAGCGATTACAAGAAGATCCTCGGCAGCGGGGCTTGGGGCGGCAGAAACGCATCCATGACCTTGAACGGCCTCACGCCCGGCCAGTGGTATGAGGTGCAGGTGTGGGTGAACGATTCGCGCGCGCTTGCCGGAGGGCGCACGGTGCGCATCAACGGATCGGCGTTTTTGAACCACAACCCCGGCGGGCCGAGTGACAACCAGGCCTACGAGGGAAACACCGGGCACCACATGACCGGCACGTTCAGGGCCGGCGCGGCCAGCCAGCGGTTAGACTTCGTGGCGAACGTCTCGGCTCAAGTCAACGGCCTGCAGTTGCGCGCGATCCCGTCCGTGGATCATCTGGTGTTCGATGCGATGCAACGCCGCCAGTTCACGCTCAACAGCTTCATCGACGGAAAAATGACCAGCACGGCGCGCTTCATGAAAGTCCATCTCATGTTCGGCGCGGGGCAGATCGCGGCCGCCAAAGCGGAGGCGCTCTCGGCATCGCTCTGGTGGGGCGCCGGCAACAACTACACCTTTGACGGTTTCCCCGCGATCGACATGGTGATCCGCTGGAAGAAGTATATCGATACCTCCTCCCGCAATGCCATCCGGGACCGCCTGCCCTACATCAACTACGTCAGTGCGGGCACGGCGAATCTGAAAAAACTGGCTTGGACCATGCGCTTTTTGGGATCGGAGGAATTCGGCGAGGAAGCATTCCAGCATCCGAAAAACGACTACAGCGCCAGTGATCCGAACTGCCGCAAGGCCTTGGCGAGCCGTCTGAAATCCGAGGGAAACTCGGGAGGCCTGGAGTTTGCGTCCGGTGATTACAGCGATCACAACTTCCTGCCATCTCTGAGCCTTTCCCAACTGGCCAAAGACCCCGAGATACGGGCGCTGGCCACCTCCAGTTATCCGGCCCTGCTGGCTCAGATGGCAGCCGTCTGGCAGCCGATGGACAACTACATCGGGATCTGGAGTTGGCGCAGTTACGAGGACCAGAACGGTCGCCTGGGGGTCTTCGGCCGGTTGTTGTGGCAGGCCCTCGGAAGCGATGCGCGCACCGGCGACGCCAAGGCGATGGCGCTCATGGCGGCCAGCGACTACCGTGTGCCGGCGCCGATCCTGCATGCCGCCAACCAACGCGCGACGGTTTATACCTCGCGGCTGACAGGCGGTTTCGCCTCGCAGACCTCGTTTGTCCATCGTGACGACTACATTCTCTTCAGCGCCTGCGACAACGACAACGAGAACAACAACTGGAGCCATCCGTATGGAGTGCGCTGGAAGGGCATGAAAAATTACTTCTGGCTGGGAGCCTGCTCCACAGACAACGCGGAATGGATCAGAGCCAGCAAGAACCACGGCACCAACAGCTACAACATGGGCACGGTCCAATTCCGGGATTCTGTGCTGTATGCCTTCGACTTCACCGGACCCTACCCGGATGCCACCAATGTGCCGTACGCGCAAAGCCAGGTGCCCGGCGGCTACCTGGCCATGATCAATGATTCCACCACTAGTGGCCGCATCTTTCTCCACTATGGCGATGTGATGATCGCGGTGACCTCCAGCATTCCGTTCACATGGAATCCGAACACGGGAATCTGGACGCCGCGAAATCCTCCGCAGCCGGGCGATTCGGAATTCCGCGTGGCGGTCGGCGGCGTGGGATATCCACAACTCGATGGCGACCCTGCCTTCAAGGCCGGCATCGACAACGCCAACAACCGCTTCGCCATGGCCATCGAAACCGCGCACCCGACGGAATACGTCGGCGCTACCGCCGCCGCGCAATTGGCGGCCTTCAAGGCGGACCTCGTGGTCAATACCAGCATCAGCCATCTCAACGCCTATCCCGCCACCGGCTACTACACCAACCGCCATGGGGACACCCTGCAAAAGCAGAGCTACGACGCCAGCGGCAATCGCCAACCCGGCTACATCAACGGCGTCTCCGTGAACTACAACAACTGGCCGACCCTGGAAAATCCCTGGATGCGGCAGCCTAGAAACAGCGGGGCAGCCACCATCACCGGAGGTGGCCGGCAGACGGTGCTCGATTTTGTCACCGGCGGGATCACCCACGGCAACGCCACCACGACCGGCGGACCACTGCCGCAAGTCGGTTCCGATCCGGCATCGGGCGTCACAGCCGGCTCCGCGGTATGCAACGGCCTCTTGGTTTCCTCCGGTTCCAGCGTGGCCACCGTCACGCTCTACTGGGGGACTACGGACGGAGGCGAAGACCCCGCAGCCTGGGCGAACAGCCAGTCGCTCGACAATCCTGGCACTGGCACACTGGCCACCACCCTCACCGGGCTTGCCGGTGGCACGACCTATTACTACCGCCACCTCGCGTCCAACAACGAAGGCGACGCCTGGTCCAACAGTTCCGCCTCCTTTCAAACCCTCGTCCAACAATCGGCGACAGCTCCGCCCGGGGTTCCTGCCCTGCCCGTCACGACGCTCACCGTAGGGTCCGTGCCACTGACATGGAGCGCGGTTGCGGACGCGGCGAGCTACAACATCAAGCGCGCCACCACCAGCGGCGGGCCCTACACAACCATCAAGACCGGTCAGGAGACCGCGAGTTATACCGATACCACCGCCATCAACGGCACCACTTATTATTATGTCGTCTCTGCCGTGAACACGGGCGGTGAAAGCCTGAACTCCGGCGAGATGAAATCCACTCCCGCGGTGATCCCCGCCGCCCCAACCGGATTGTCCACTTCGATGGGCTACAAGTATGCCCGTCTCGCGTGGGATCCAGTCCCGTGGGCCGCGACTTACACAGTGAAACGCGCATCAACCAGTGGCGGCCCCTTTACCGTCATCGCCTCCGGATTGACGAATAACGCCTATGACGATCCCACGGCGGTGAACCTGAGCACCTATTACTACGTGGTTTCAGCCACGAACGTCGCGGGCGAGGGTGCCAACTCCGGCCAGGGATCCATCACCGTGAACGTGGCAAGTTATATCAACCAGCTTGCCGGTGACTGGAGCACCCATACCTGGTATCCGGATCCTCCCGGAACGCCGGTCTCCGGAAGCGCCGCGATCATCGACTTCGGAAACACTGCGGCCATCACCAGCAACAATGACATGGGGAGCTTCACGCTCAACAAGCTCCGTTTTATGGAGGAGGGCGTGACCCTCACGGGCGATGCCCTTCTCTTCAGCGGAAGCAACCCCGCGGTATCAAGCTTCAACAACGCCTCCCGCAGCATCGCCAATGCCCTCACGTTGGGCGCAACCACGACATTCGATGTCGCCGCCAATGTCCTGACCGTCGGCGGCGACATCAGCGGCAGCGGCGGACTGATCAAGACTGGCAAAGGCACTTTGGATCTGGCGGGAACCAACACATACACCGGCAATACGACCTTGGACGGCGGCACGCTCTCCATGACGTCCGAAGCCCCGGGTCTGAAAGACATGATCCTCGGCGCGGCCCAGGCGAGCCCGAATACCGCAACCCTCGATGTCTCGGCAAACGCGACCTCCGCCAGCCTCCTGGTGCAGACCAACAGCAATGTCGCCAATGTCATCCGGATCGGAGCAGGCAAAACATTCGCTGTGAATGGCGCGGTGAACATCCACACCTCCGGATCAACCGGCACCCGACTCACCTTCAACCCGGCCAGCGCAGTGCCCACGTCCGCCTTTACGGTAGACAACAGCACCGCCGATTTCATCTTCGCGCAGGCTGTGGACACGGATTCCACACGGGTCAACACACTCGACCTTCGCAATGTCGGCACGTTCACCGCGAGCGTCGCCAATTTCCGGAATGGATGGTCCACGACGAACAACTACGCGAGGCCTGGTGCGAACACGCTTTACCTCGCCACGAACAACACCATCACCACCGCAAGCGGCGGCACCCTGAGCGTGGGTGACACCAACCGGAGTGGCGGCGGTGGAGGGGCCAGTGTCCTCTATCTGGGCAGCGGCACCAACACCATCCACTCCAACACGATCGCGGTTGGCCGGAGCATGAGCGTGGATGGTTCCACCCCCACCGGCAGGGTTTTATTCAACGGCACGTCCGGCACTTTGGCCTTGCGAGGCGCTGCCGGCGGTTCCTCGGCCGTGACGAATTTTTACGTCGGCATGCACACGGATACGGGATCGGCCAACCCGAACCCGACACGCATCGGCATGGTGGATCTCACCGACGGCACGACGACCGGAGCCATCACCAATCTCCATGTCGGATACAACACGCAGAACTCCTACGCGGGGGGGAACGCGGAAGGATCCTTCCTGTTAGGCGGTGCGGCAAGCAGCCTGTCTGTGACCAATCTTTATCTTGGCTATTCCACCGTCACCTCCAGCGCCAGTTACTTTGCCAAAGGCTCGCTGGAATTGCACGGGGGCGCCTTGAACGTCTCCGGCAATATCACGATGGCCTACGATGGCGCCGCGACGGCCGCCACCGGCATGGAAGCCGCGCTTCTCATCACTGGCGGCACTTTGACAGTCGGCGGAAACATTATCGCCGGGGGTGCGGGCGGGGTTTCATCACTCACGCTGAATGGCGGCACGCTGGATCTGACTGCTGGAGCCATCGGCAGCGCCACCAACCCGGTGGAATCCCTCACCTTCCAGAGCGGCACGCTCAAGAACGTCACTTCCATCAACGGCAGCGCGGGTCTCACCCAGGAGGAGGTCGGCACACTGGTTCTTGGCGGCACCAATACCTATGCCGGAATGACCACCGTCGCGGGCGATACCTTGCAGGTCGATGGCTCGCTAAGTGGACCGGTCACCGTCAATGACGGGACCACTCTATCCGGCAGCGGCACCATCGGCGGCGCGGTGGTCGCAAATGGCGAACTGGCACCCGGCGTGAACGGTGTCGGCAAACTTCAGATCAACAACGCGCTGACGCTTGGTTCCGCTGCCACCACCACGATCTTCACGAACCGAACGAGGGTTCCAAACGGCACGGGCGTGCTCGGCCTCACTTCGGTAACATACGGCGGCACGCTCAACGTATCGGACCTCGGTGGCGGACTCGCTGCGGGAGACACCTTCGTCCTCTTCGCTTCCGGCAGCTATTCGGGTTCGTTCACCTCCATGACTCTCCCCGCCTTGGGCGCTGGACTGGTCTGGGACACGCGGAAACTTGCGGTAGACGGCAGCATTGCGGTCGCCGTCGTGTCCGTCGTGACCTCCGGCGGCGGAGCGTCCCAGGTGACTTTGAATTGGACCGCTGTCCCCGGCGCGACCAGCTATAACATCAAGAGGTCTCTCACCAGCGGCGGCCCCTACACCCTCATCGCTTCCGGCGTGACCGGAACTGACTACACCGACACCAATCTCGATCCTTCCACCACATACTACCACACCGTTTCCGCCGTGGTGGCGGGAGTCGAAGGCGCCGACTCCGCAGAGGTTTCCGCGGCCACCGACTCAGGAATCGTCGCCCGTTACTGGGACACGGGAACCGCCGCCGGACTACAGCCAGGTGTGGGCGTCTGGGACTCGTCGAGTGCCTTCTGGAGCAACAGCACGTCAGGAAACAACCCTCTCCTGAGCTGGCGTGACGACGTGCCCGCTCATTTCCAAGGCGGAACCAACACCATCACCGTAAGCGGGACGATGGCGGTGGGTTCGATCTCGCAGTCCGAAACCGGCACCAGCACAACGATCAACGGCGGCACGCTGCGGATCAACGGTGAGGGCGGAATCAGCAACGGAATTCCCGACGGAAACCTGCCGCTTACCATCAACTCCGCCCTGATCCTCAACTCCGCTAGCTTCCCGGTCAACACCCGCCAGCCTGTCAGCATCAACGGCCCCATGAGCGGCACGGGCGACCTCATCAAGAGCAGCCCCTCCACACTCACTCTCGGTGGAGCGAACTCGGTCGCTGGCGATGTGGTTCTCGACGGCGGCACGTTGGCTTATGCAAACAATGCCACCCACGCTGAGACGCTGGCCTTTGGCATGGTCATGGGAAGCACCTCCACCAGCACCCTCGATCTGGCCGGGGATTTCTCCGCCGTCGGTCTCGCGGTGCAAAACAACAGCCTTGACCACAATAACATCTCGGTCGCGTCTGGCAAGGTCCTCGCGATCCACGGAGGCCTGACCATGGACACCGCGATCGGCGGCACCGCCAATCTGACCATCAGCGGTGCCGGTGCGATGAGCATCAGCAACCCCGCCGCTACCATCCTCATCGGTGCCACGAGTGATGCGAACGCGCGCACCTTCAATCTCGACCTGAGCGGACTGACAGGTGGATTCACGAGCCAAGTGGCGAACTTCCACGTCGGCAGGACCACGTCCAGTTATCACAACGTGCCAAACGCCACGGTCAAACTCGCGCCCGGAAGCGCCATCGACGCAGTCAATTTCGGCATCGGCAACGATGCCACGGGCAACGGTGGAAATGGCGGTGGCCAATCCACCATGGTGACCCTCGCGGGCGTCGGCAATTTCATCAAGGCGACAACCCTCACCGTGGGTCGCATCAAATCCGGCACCCACACTCTGAACTTCGCTCCCGGCGGCGGAACGGTCGATTTTTCGGGAACGGGCGGAGGTGAACTCGGCACGATGTTTGTCGGCTACAAGCCCCACACCGGCAGCAGCAACAACGTCACCGGCATTGCGGATTTTTCCAACGGCTCGGTCACCGGAGCCATCGGCAGCCTTTACGTCGGCCACATGACCACGTCCCAAGGCAGCGGATCCCCGAAAGCGGTGGGAACCTTCACGCTCGGCGCCAGCGCGTCCAACAACCTAACGGTGGGCAACCTGAACATCGGCACATTCTCCGGTACCACTTTTCCGACCTCGGGCAAGTATGCCGATGGTACGGTGAATCTCATGGGCGGCCAGTTGACGGTCGGATCGGTGGCCATGACTTCGGAGCCATACAGTTTTGCCCGGTTGAACATCACGGGCGGCACGATGACGGTTGGCGGCGGCATTTCCGGTGGTCCCGGAGCCAATGAATTCCTCAATCTCGCCGGCGGCACGCTCGACATGACCGGCCACGCGATCGGCGATGCCACCAAAATCGTCAACACGCTCAGTTTCCAAAGCGGAGTGCTGAAAAACGTAGCCTCCATCAATGGTTCCGGCGGCCTGACCAAGACCGGCACCGGCACGCTCAAGCTCGAAGGCACAAACACCTACTCCGGCGCGACGACGGTAAGTGCCGGCACGCTCGCCGTGAATGGCACGCTCCCGTCTGGAAGCTCCCTCACTGTGGCCACCGGCGCCACCCTCGCGGGAAACGGCAGCATCGGCTCCGCGACCACGGTGAATGGCTTGCATTCGCCCGGCGACTCCGCTCCCGGCACGCTCACACACACTGCCGCACTCACTTACGGCGCGACCTCGCGGATCGTCTGCCAGCTTGATACCAACAACCTCAGCAGCGGCCGCGTCGGTGCTGCCGCAGTCACCGTCAACGCGGGCGCGAAGATCGATCTCGTGCTCAATCGCCCCGGCAGCACGGTGAATTTTCTGCACGCCTTCTGGCGGACTTCCCGGACGTTTCCGATCGTCAGCGGCTCCGCGATCAGCGGCACTTTCTTCATCGGAACCATCACCGCCGATGCGGGCGGACGCCCCGTGAGTACCTATGGGAGTTTCAACCTGCAACACACCGCGACCGGCGCGAACCTCATCTGGACGCCGATACCTGGCTTTCCAGTGATTGACGATCCGACCATCACGATCACGAGTCCGGCAGCACAACCGGTTTCGGTGATCGATGCCACCCACGAGATGCGCGTGAGCGCCACAAGCCCTGGAAGCACCATCCTGTGGAGCATGGTGGACGGACCGGGATCGGTGGAATTTGAAAACGTCGGCGCGGCGGACACGAAGGTCCGTTTCCCGGCGGCGGGAAGTTATGTGCTGCGCTGTAACGCATCGAATCAAGTCGGCAGCGCCAGCCGGGACCTCACGGTCGAAGTCGATCCCGCCACATCCGTGCTATCTCTGCGCGAAGGAGTGAATGGCTTCTCGCCCCCCGCCACCTTCATCCGCAGCGACAACACCACTTGGAACTCCGGCGCGCGCGATCAACTCGTCGTTGGCAAGACCCCGGGCGTGTTGCGCGGGCTGCTGGGCTTCCCCGTTTCCGCGGTGCCTGCCAACTCATTCGTCACCGATGCCACGCTCGACCTCACCGTCTGCGCGGCCGGCAGCGGCAGCACCATCGAACCATTGAACATCCACCCGCTTAACGTGCCCTTCGTCGAAGGCACTGGCGACGGTTTGAGTTCATCCAACGGCACCGGCAGCGGTGCGGATTGGCTCAACCGAGCCTACTCGCCCACCACCGCGTGGGTTTCCGGCGGAGCTGGCCAGGGCACGGACTTCGGCGCGGAAATCCTTGGCACGGCGGAGTCCTTCAATCCGACCACGACGCCCCCAGGCACCGTGATCCCATTCAATTTCACGCTATCCTTCGCCGCCACCGTCGCCTCCAGCGTTGCCGCCGGATCTCCCGTCCATCTGCTCGTCAAAGGAACCAACGACACAGCAGGAACCAGCGGCTTCGTTCGCATCGCCTCGGACGACCATCCCGCCGTCGATTGGCGACCGCAGCTCAACATTTTCTATCACGACCACCTCGCCCCGATCATCGATCCCGGCGAAGCCCCCGCCGCCATTGTCGGCAACCCGGTCAATATCACCGGTTCCATCACCCACGGCACCGGCCTTGGCTGGGCCTCGGTCAGCGGCCCCGGCCCGGTCATCATCACCAACCCAACCGCCACCGGAGCCACCCTGTTTTTCACCCGTCCGGGCACCCACCTTCTCCGCCTCAGTGCCGGAAACGACCATGGCGAATCCAGCCGCTCGCTTGAAATCGTGGCCACCGGCACCGCCATGACCGAACTGGAAATCTGGCGCCTGCAACACTTCGGCAGCATTGCCAACAACGACAGCACCGATTCCAACCACGACGGAGAAACCAACCTGCTGGAATTCGCCACCGGCCAAAGTCCCCATGATAACACCGTCGCCACCACGGGAATCGACAGCGACGACTCGAACCTCGAATTCACCTACACCCGAAGCAATGCCGCCATCGCCGACGGCATCATATTCACCGTCGAGTGGAACGACACCTTGCAAGCAGCCGCATGGAGCCACACCGGGGTCAACGAAACCATCGTGGGAGACGACGGCACGCTGCAATCCATCCAAGCCACCCTGCCCGCCGGCGATTCCGGACGGCGCTTCGTCCGGTTGCGGATCACCCGATGAGTGGAAAGACCATGCCAAATGAATACTCCATCTAGCCAGATTCCATGGGCCATCGTTGCCATGGCCGCTTTGCTTCACCTACCGGTTGCCGCCGAGGATGCCCCGCCCGCATTCTACATGACAAAACTGGAGGAGCGGGAACAGCACATCATGAAAGTGGCGGAAGATCCAGAATGGCTGGCCAAGACCGGCCAGGTCTGGAAATTCTGGTATGCGCAGTGGTTTTTCAAACAGGGCAGGGTGAAGGAAGGCCAGGCCATTGTGCGCGGTGAGGCCGACAAGGTCCAGGCGCCGCCCAAACCTCCGCGCAAGGTCTATCACAAGGGGTTTTTCCCGATGTGGGGAATCCTCGACACCTACCTTGGCTACGGGCGGATGATGGATGCCGAAACCCGGAACGTCATCAAGGCGATTTACACCGAGAACGACGGCGTGCCGCTCTACAAGGGAAGCACCAGCAACCTGAGCATGCTCGCCGGGGTCAATCTGCATCTTGTTCTGAAGACCTGGGGGCTGGAAAGCCTTTGCCCCTACGTGCGCAAGGACATCAACCCGAAGGACGTGGACCGCTCCAAGTTCCTGACTCAACGCATCGACCACATCGCACGATACGGATCCGGCGAGTTCGCCTCGCGTCCCTATTCCGGATACAATCTGCTGCCCTTGCTGACGCTTTACAAACACGCGGGGCCGGAGATGAAACAAAAGGCGCTGATGGCTTATGAATTGTCCCTAGCGCACGCCGCTCCCACCTGGCTGCGTGGCCACTGGGCCGTGGCTTCCGGACGTAGTTATCCCGCCCCATACGGACAGCGTCCAGCGACCAATATCGGACACCTCTGGTATTACTTCGGCGGACTGGCACCCGGCGTGAGTCTGAATTCCTCCATTGTGGCCATGACGAGCGATTACCGGCCCCCGCAAATGATCCTGGATGCCGCGACGGACCGCTCCAAACCCTACGTCGCGCGCAGCCGCTTCGATGGCAAGAACCGCTTCCAATACACCTACATGAACAAGCGCTACGCGCTTTTCAGCAACACGGAAAGCGGACGGCATGCCATCATCGGCCAGTGTTATCCCTACGGCGTGATGTGGGACGAGACCGACCCGGCGAAGGGAAGTTTCCTCTGGATCACCGTGCCGGGCAATGACGGTCCGAAACTGCGCGACCATGTGCATGGTGTTTCCGATCACTACATCCAATACCTGCAGCACGAGGGCTCCCTGCTCATGGTGGTGGACGGCCTGGACCAGGAAAAGAGAGCCCACCCGGGATGCTGGCACCCGTATGTGTTGTGCCATGTGCCCGCCGGGGCGAAGGCCGTCCTGAACGAGGCCGAAAGCGACGGGCGGATTTTCTTCCATTTCAACAACGTGCTCATCGGCATCCAGGCCACCGAGAAATTCACATGGAGCGGCAAGCCGGGCACCTATTCCGATCCCCACTCCACCGGTTCCGAATTCCGCATCAAGGGGGTGAACATGGCCGTGGCGCTCGAGACCGCATTGCCGGAGGATTTCGGCGCGGGAAGTCCGGACGCCCAACTCAAGTCATTCCGGGATGCCATCGTCGGGAAATCAAAGCTGCATTGCGTCGCAGCCCCGGGACAATCGACCGTGGCGCATTACATGGATCGCCACGGGGTAGAGATGGAGCGCCCCTACACCGGGATGAAAAAGAACACGTCCAAGATCCATGGCAAACCCGTCAACTACGAGTCGTGGCCCTTGGTGGACAACCCGTGGATGCGCCAGGAATGGGAAAGTGATACGGCCACGATCACCGACGGCAAAATCGTACGTGTCTATGACCTGGGGAACTGGACGATTTCTGAGACCGCAAAATAACGAATCACCCCACTCGTTGCATCACTCTCCGCCTTCACCCCCATGATCCACCCACAAATCCAAGCCGCCACCTCCGCCTTTGGAAGTCCAATGCAACCCGCCGGTGTCTTCGCTCTCAGATGGTTGGCGCTGGCCATCTTCTGTTTGATGGCACCGCGTCTCTCCGCCTCGCAATGGTCCGGCCCGGTCTCTGGCGAAGAAGTTCTTTCACTGGATGGCCGCTGGCAGTTCACCACAGACGCCCGCGTGGCAGCAGGTGAGAGCAGTGGAAAGTGGGACACTCTCACAGTTCCCGGCAACTGGGATACCCACGAGGCCTACTCGACCCATCGCGGCGTGGGCTGGTATCGGCGCGAGTTTGAGGTTCCGGCTTCCTGGCCGTCGGATCGACGTCTGAGGTTGCGTTTTGAGTCGGTCTATCACCAGGCCGAAGTCACGCTCAACGGGCAGGTGCTCGGCACCCACGCCGGCGGCTACACGCCCTTCGAATTCGACGTGACCGACGCGGTGAAAAAAAGGGGCGCCAACGTGCTGACCGTGCGGGCGGACAACACCTATCGACGCGGAGCCTGGTGGCCATGGGGCGGCATCAGCCGCACCGTGTCACTGCATTCAAACCATGATGTCCGCATCGTCTATCAGCATATCAGAGCGGTGCCCGATCTGAAATCGGGCGCGGCTGAGATCCTGCTGACATGGCGGATGGAGAACAACTCTTCAAACCCGGTCGACGCCACCCTGCTTGCGAAGATCTCCGCGCTCGGCATCGTTCTCTCCCCGGACGCGGCCGAACGTCCGGTTGCCTCGGCCGCTTCTGTATCCGCTAGCCTGCCCGCCAACTCGACCAAGGATGTCTCCACCCGGCTCACGCTGCCGCCGGACCAGGTCGCGCTCTGGCACTTCGACCAACCCCATCTCTACGTGGCGACGGGCGGGGTGAAAGTGGGCGGCAAACTGGTCCACGCGCGACGCGACCGCTTCGGGATCCGCGAGGCCTTGATGCGTCCCGACGGGCTCTACCTGAACGGCGAGCGCATCCGCGTGCCGGGCTTCAACCGGGTGAACGACAGTCCGCAAACCGGCAACACCGAGCCGGACGAGCTCATACGGCGGGACGTGGACCTGATGCGGCGGGCCGGCGCGGTTTTCTCGCGCCTCATGCACAATCCGCAGGCACCCAACCTTCATGACTATCTCGATGAAAAGGGCATGATGATCATCGCCGAAATCCCGGTGTGGGGTGCCGGCGATCCACAGGTCAAGCCGGACAATCCCCTGACCAAACAGTGGCTGGCCGAGATGATCACACGCGATTACAACCACCCCTCCATCATCGGATGGAGCACGGGAAACGAGATCGAAGGCCACTTCGATTACGTGCGCACGATGAATGACTACGTGCGCCGGGAACTCGATCCGCACCGCATCGTGACCTATGTGAGCTACACGGCATTCCGCCCGACCCAGAACCCCGGCAACGACGGGGTGACGCACAGCGACGTGGCCATGCTGAATGTCTATTCCGGCAACCCGCAGTCGTTTCATGAAAAGATCCTCAAGGTCCGCCGCGACTGGCCCGAAAAGCCGGTCTTCATGTCGGAATTCGGCGTCAAGCAAATCGGCGCGGGAAAGGATGCCACCATTCCCCGTTTCGCGGAGATATGGCAAGCCATCGGAAAGGAGCCCTATGTCATCGGCGGGGCGGTGTGGACATTCAACGACTACCGCAGCGACTATCGCGAGACTCCGCCCTCGGGAAACCGCGAGTGGGGCGTGGTGGACGTGGATCGCAACCCCAAGGCCGCCTACCATCAGGTACGGAAAGCTTTCGCGCCGGTGCGCTCTCTAACCATCGAATCCGGCCGCATCCGTCTTGAGCCGCGCGACCGTGACGAACTGCCCGGCTACACGCTGCGCGGGTATCGTCTGGAGTGGGGCGAGGCCAAGGGATCGGGTGTTTCCAAGAGTTCGATCAAAGTCCCGGATCTGGTGCCAGGCGCACCCGTCTGGGAATGCCCATTACCGGACAAGACAGTGCGGTCCATCCGCCTGGTGAACGCAGCAGGCTACGTTTTGGCCGAGGCCGATCGATCGGAATGAACCTCCTCATTACCTGATAGATGAAACTCCCATCCTTCCTCGTGTCGCTCGCCTGCTTGCTGGCGTTCCCCGTGTTTGCCCAGCCACCCGGCAACCCCTTCAAAAGCGGCTGGGAACCGGCCCCGGTGGGCGGTTCCTTCGCCATGGACGATCACATCGTCTGGTGCGGATCGGTCATCCGCCATGACGACGGGAAATATTACATGTTCGCCTCTCGCTGGCCGAAGAAACTCGGCATGTCCGCCTGGGTCACGAACTCGGAGGTGGTCCTGGCATCGTCCGACAAACCTAGCGGCCCCTATCGGTTCGAGCAGGTTCTCCTGCCTGCGCGGGGAGCGGAGTATTGGGACGGCCGTGCGACTCACAACCCGAACATCCACCGGCATCGCGGAGATTACGTGTTGTTCTACACCGGCATCCGTTACGACTTCGCGATGCCGGCGGACAAAGCCCCCGACCGCGCTGACTACGAA
>Ga0114938_1001502_pt1 | contig 15721 bp, 13 predicted proteins | sample AshMeaBigSpring_FD_88675 | JGI IMG/M metagenome (GOLD analysis project Ga0114938, IMG submission 88675) | Groundwater microbial communities from Big Spring, Nevada to study Microbial Dark Matter (Phase II) - Ash Meadows Big Spring | ecosystem: Environmental > Aquatic > Deep subsurface >...
CCAGGAATCGATTGCCGCTTTGAGGGCCATTCCTGCACAAACCGCCACCCAGGTCGTAAAACTAGCGGCCGCTTCATCGCAAGCAAAGCACGCCGACGAATGGGATCGAATCGAAGCTGATGCGCTTGAACACCTTGTGCACACGCTGACTATTGTAGGGCTCGGATTCCAAAACCCGACCGTTGGCTCCGAACCAGCTCACGCAACGATTATAATGAACCATCAGGTTGTAGACTTGCTAGCGATTCGCGGTGATACGCACGAGGCATGCGTCGAGCACTCCAAATCTTTTCTCCCTTTTCCACGACGGCAGACCTTGCTTGTTTCTAGAGATCGAGACAATAACGCATGGCGCGATAATTTCGGTAGTTTCCTTGAGAAGAAAAGTCAGCAACTCGGACAGGAGCGCAGAATCACCGAACCGCTCGGTGGATTTCTTCACCTAGGCTACCGGAGGCTTTTGGACATTTTTCTCAACTCACCAACATCAGTAACCGTACAAGCAGAGATCAATGCCGAACTCATCGCCTAGCAATAATCCAGCCGACGCCGTGCGCGCATTTCTTGGCAGCGTCTTGCCAGACGCCCGCATTACCGACGCGGCGATTAATCCCGAATATCGGCCAGTGTTGCTCATGCAGACCAAACATGTCATGGCCGTCTTCGCGTTTGCAAATGGTGACATGCGCCAGAGTTACGAGGCCCTTTACGGAAGCTTCAAGAAATACTACACAGAACAACAGGGACAGTGGGACGCTCTCGACCTTACATTTGTGTTCTGCGTCCATCTCGAAGATCCGCAACTCGATCAGTTCTGTTCAAGCGTTGAGACTGATGTCTACTTTTGCCGGAAATTTGTCATCCCGCTCGTTACTCCATTGGGAGCATCTCTCGCTCGTCTTCCATTTTTGCCGCTTACCCAACTACGAGGACAATCTCTCCGGCCGCCTTCCGCTCAGACATTTCTTCAACAATGCGACGTGCCGGCAGTTCTCGCGAAGTATCTCGTGGTCCAGCACGAGCGCAGCCCCGAAGGTATCGTAGAGGACTGCACGACAGAGAAGTTTGGCAAACCACGACCACTGACATCTGTGTCGACCACATCTGTGGTCCAACCCCAACGGCCGATTGCACCGGTCCGGTTGGAAATGCTGGAGATCCAGAACTTTCGAGCCTATCGCAAGGCTCAGTCTTTCGCCTTGGGAGCCGATATTACCGTCCTATATGGCCCTAACGGTTTCGGTAAAACCTCATTCTTCGATGCTATCGATTTTGCCATCACGGGTGGGATTGGGCGCTTCGAATCCCGTCGCCAATCGGACTTTGCCAACACCGCCCGCCATCTAGACGCCGCATCTGAAGAGAGCACGGTCTCGCTCACGTTCCAGAGCAAGGGTGCCGTCCGTAAAATTACCCGCTCGGTCAGTGACAGGAAGCAGGCGATCCTTGACGACCGGCCCACGGACCGGAAGACCATCCTAACGGAATTAACCAGTGGCAGTCTTCCTGCCACTGACCGGGTGGAGAACTTCGTGAGCCTGTTCCGTGCATCACACCTGTTCAGCCAAGAACAGCAGGAACTCACAAAGGATTTTCAGGACGACTGCAAACTGTCCGGTGAGATCGTCTCACGAATGCTAGCGCTCGAAGACTACGCCAATGCGGTGGCAAAGGCTGCTAAGGTTCGTGCTGTCGTGCAGAACGTCATTGCCTCGGCTGCCGAAGAAATCAGAATTCTGACCGAGCAGACTGCCACCGACACCAAGGAACTTGATCGATTAGGCCAGACGGCGAAGGCACACGCCAATACCGAGGTGCTGGATAAAGAGATTGATACTCTTCTCGCTAAACTTGAAACGGTCGGGATTGCGGTGACGACCGCAAAGCCCGACGCGACGATGCTGCGCGGTTGGCGCGCCGCATTGGAGTCACGGCATTCACAGAGCCGGGCCGCGACCGAGCGGTTTTCTCTTCTGGTTAAGGAAGTAGCTGGACTGCCGCGGATGCGGGCGGAGATAGAGGCCGTGCAGCAGCAGATCGCACTAAAAGGAGATTCGCTCAAAACCGCAGAGGAAAAGCGACTCGCGACCGAGTTGGTGTTCCAGCGTGCGGAACAGCGACTGGCCGAAATGACCGCCAAGCGGGTGACAGCGCAGACTCATGCAGACTTACTTGAATGGGTTCGCAACACTCAGCCCGAATATCTAAGACAGCTCGCACGCCAACGCGAGTTGAGTGTTGAATTGCAACGAGCCACCGAAACACTGGCTCAATTGACTCAGTTGGAAGATAAGGCGGTCAGAGAACTGACATCTCGGGAAGTAGCTGTCGCGCAGGCTGCTGAGAAACTCAAGACCCGTCGTTCGGAACTGGCTGCAATCCAATCCCTGCTTGAGACGATTCCCGATTGGGAGGCCAACCGCGAGCGGCTGACTGCGGTGCTACAATCTGAAAAAGCACAGATTAATGCCTTGGAACTGCTGCGCGCCGAGGGACGCGAACTTGCGCCACAACTTGCTGCGGTAACCGCAGAGGAGGCGCGATTGGCCCGGCAGATTGCGGAGGCCGACGAGAATCAATCCGAACTGCGGACGTTGATTTCCCAACTGCAAGGCCACGTCTATACGGGCACCTGTCCATTGTGCGGAGAAGACCACGGCTCAAAAGACAAGCTTCTGCAACGAATACAAAACCACGTGGCGGCGGACGCGGCCAGCGGCGCGCGTGCGGATCTAGCCAGCGTCCGGGATCAGGTCAAGCAATTGAGCGAACGTAGCGCAGTCAACAAGCAGAACCAGCAGGCGGCCGACGCGCAGTTCGAGGCCATGAAAATCGAGCGACTCCGGCTTGAGAACGAGATTAGAAGCTTTGAGCGTGTCGCATCAAATCTGGGGATCGTAGTGGAGCACGCTGGCTCAACGCCAACCGATCTGGTGCAGGCTCTCGCCATCCGGCACCAGCAGGAAGTTACTGACCTCGACAGGTTGGGCCAGGAAGCCGCGATCACCGCTGATGCTGCTCGCGCAACAGTTGCGAACGCAAAGAGTGCTGTTGCAGCCAAGAAAGCGGAGGTTAACGAACGGAAGTCAGCGCTTTCCCGCACGGAGGAGCAGAGCACTCGTCTCCGTTCTGACCCTCGGCTAACCCAGATCTCCCTTGACATAGAGCCCGGCCAACTCGGCGAACTTGAAAAACTCAATAAGCAACACGTTGAGAAATTCAAGGCCGATGCGGCAAGAGCAGAGAGTGAGTCCAATCAGAAAAAAGTTGAGTTAGGTATGATTCGCCAAGAGGTGGTGGCACTCAAGGCACAGCTTGCAGCTTTGCGGACGCAGCTGAGCAATCTCCAAACAACTGCCACCCAAATCACCATCCGACTTCAGGACTCTAACCTGCCACCGGACACCAACGAAGAGTCGATGCTTGCCTTGATTGCGGAACAGTCCCGTTTCCAGGCGCAGTTGCTCACCATCCGGGATGCCACGACCAGTTTGGAACTGGCGATGGACGCTGCGACCACTGCGGCTGCACTAACGACGTTACAGCAAACCATCCGAAAACGGGAAGAAGCTGTCGCGCAGGCTGCGGCCAAACGCGACCGGCATCTGCCGTGGCTGAAGTATTTTGAGGACGTTTCGCGATTGTTGTCCTCGCAGCAGAATGCGGCCATTGCCAACTTTACTCGTGAATATGGGCCGCGGACATCTGTCATACAGCGGCGGCTTCGCCCTGTATACGGATTCGAGGGAATCGAAATCGTGAGTCACGATTCTACGATCACCGTCCGAGTAAATCGCCACGGCGAGGAACTACGGCCGACGGATTATTTCAGCCAATCGCAGCAGCAGACGCTGCTGCTTGGATTATTCCTTACGGCGTGTAGTTCACAAACGTGGTCAGCATTCTCGCCTGTATTTCTCGATGATCCGATCACGCATTTCGACGATCTCAACACCTACGCTTTGCTCGACTTGCTTGTCGGCCTGCTTGAATCCGAGGTAGAGCAACGTCAGTTCATCATATCTACATGTGACGAAAAGCTACTTCAGTTAGCCCGCCAGAAATTCCGACACTTCGGTGATCGTGCCAAGTATTACCAGTTCACTTCCATCGGCGCAGACGGCCCTACGGTCGACGAAATACTCTAATCGCTCAACAAAGACGAGCGCCGCAGAAACGGGTTCAATGTGCAAATCTTGATAGAATTTCAGCGGATATTCCTACAGCATTCCCCTTTTTCTTGGACCCCGAATTGAGGACTGAACCCGCACGTGATCATGAGGGACTTCCAGAGCTACGTTGACGAGGAGTATCGGAAAGCCCCGGAGGAAGCGATGCGGCTCTACGACGGAAAGACGATCGAGGAGGCATTTCCACACCTGCTTAAGAGCCAGCTCGAGTCACGGCTGAAAAAGCTCGAAGCCGGTAGGCAAGCGATGCTGCACAAGCGCAGCGGCTACATCGCCAACATCCAGAATGGGACCTATCTCATGTGGAAAGAGGGGCTTGACCAACTGGAGCAGTTCATCGCCCTCAACCTGGATTGGGGGACGAAGCTCATCAACGAGTTCAAAACGAACGGAAATCCGGAGCGGAAGCATCTCTTCTCCGCGCTGATCCAGAACCACTCAAGAGCCTGCCTGATGTCGGAGGAAATCCTCCATCTGTTGAAGGGGGGCTTTCCTGATGCCGCACTCGCCCGCTGGAGATCGCTTTACGAGATCGCGGTCACCGCCACCTTCATCGGTCTCCGCGGAGAAGCATGCGCGGAGGCCTATCTGGATCACGAGATTGTCGACGATCTGAAGTGCCACCAACTGGATCACGAACTTCAGGCGGCAAGAGGAATCAAACCGCAGTCCGATGCTTGCATGAAGGACCTGGAGAGGGCTTTCCAAGAGATGCTTGAGAAGCATGGCGACTCGTTCAAGAACCCGTTCGGATGGGCTGCCGCGACTTTAGGACAGAAGAACCCACAGTTCAGGGATCTCGAAAAGAGCCTTGGCCAAGACCACATGCGGGTCGTCTACAAGCGGGCGAGCCACATGATCCACGCCTCAGCCAACGGGATTTCGATCTCACTCGGCACCCAGAGCTTCGGCCCGAATGCACCGATGCTGCGAACTCCGATCCACGAAGGACTCCGCGACCCGGCCATTCTCTGCACCCGCTCCCTGAGCCAGACCTCTGCGGTCATCACGACGCTCTTCCCGAAAGCGGAATGCCTTATTGAGATGAATCTCTTTGCTGAGCTTGTCAGCAGGATCGAGAAGGCTTTTGATTGCTTGGCGGAACGGAATCGGGATAAGGAATCATCTGTCAACAAGTGAAGCGATGGAAACAGTCCCACAGATTGATCAAGCCGACGTCAGGAAGCCCTTGTCCCGCTGCACCGGGAACGATGCCTCCGCGAGATTCTACACGATCCTGTGGAATCCATCCGCAACACGCGATCTCAAGCTGCACTGGAAGAAATCCGCGGGTTCCAAAGTGGTTCCTGTCGGCATCTTCCGCCTGCGGTTAGAGGAATGGGTGAAGCAGGGTCACTGCAAGAGGGAAGGAGACAAGATCCGATTCACAATCTGGCACGATGCCGACAGGTGGCTTCGCGTCCGCATCCATCGGGCGGACGGAGGCGGATTGGAGATCGCCAGATTGGATTGGTGATCAGTTGGGAAATCAGCCTGCAAGTGACGCGATAAGAGCTTGAGCCTTGGTATATTCATAGACACCAAAGCCCTGAATCGTGTTATTTCGTTCATAACCCAGCACTTCGTTGAAATCTTCGATGGTCAAGGTGCATTGGTATTCCTTTCCCAGTCCGTAAAGATGTCGGAACTCGACCCCGGGAGCGGTAGCGCCCCAGACCAACCGCCCCAATGCCGGGCTTTCGATCGTGCCGGTCACTTCAAAGCACCTTAGCCGTTTCGAATACCCGTGTGGGTAGAGCAGGACAAGATCCCCAGGAAACATCTTTTCCCAAGTGGCCTCGTTTCTTGGGCTGGCCTTGGGAGCCCAAAGACGAAAATCTTCTGTTCCCAGCTTGTCCCTGATCCGCTGGGCCTCGTAAGGATCCAACCGATCCAGGAGCGCCTGTGAAACCTTGCGGTCGATGCTCTTGAGGATGTTTATTCGCGATGCTTCATCACGAGCTGGTTGGACAAAAACCCGACGGTTCATTTCGGTATGAGACCTAGCGGGATACCGACCCGTTGTCCATCATAAGATGTATAGGTGCTACGACAAATTCCCTTGTGGAGCAGGCCGAAAATCTTGAAAATTCGGCATGGCACATGAAGTGAGGATGGACATCAGCAACGCATTCGTAACCAAGACGGATGTGACGTTCGACATACGCGAAAAAGGATCAAAACTGGGCACTTTGTTGATCAGCAGGGGCAACATCGAATGGATCCCTTCAGGCAATTCGGTCAACAAGCGCCGGTTGAGTTGGTCCAAGTTCGCGGAGTTGATGGAGACCACCGGCCGACCAAAGAAGATCAAGTAACGACGGTTCCGATGCTGACAAGAATGCGCTCAGCTTGCGAATTTTGACAGATTGGCTGGTATCTATTACCACCACATTCCATTTCCCTGCCATTCCCAGCTGCGCCTCTGGCCATGACCGAAAGATGACAACCGGCCCATACAACCTTCATTCGCCAACGGCGATCCAGACGCCCTGCCGGATCGGGAAGCTGGACGATTGGCTGGAGCATGAGATCGAGATCGGGTTGCCAGAGGCGGAGCGGGAGGTTCTTGGTTCCCTGGTGCCGCAGTTGCTCGCCATGGTGCGCTTTGCCGAGAGGCAGTATCTTCTCTGGCCCGGATGCAACCGGGTTCCCGAACCTGGCGCGCGACAGCGAATTCACCGCTATGAGGATCCGCTCAAATCAGAGCTGAAGGCCAAGGGCATCGCCATGGACACCCGTAGCAACGGCCCGGCGATCGCCTCGTTTCTCTATGCCGGCGGGGAACGACCGGAGCGCGTGGGATCCCGTAACCGTTGGTCGATCCATCACTTGTATTCGGGGAAGTTCCCGTATGTGGGCCGGACCGAAACCTTGCATGCGGTCAAGCACGGCGACCACTTCACCAACTCGGCCGGCCTGATTGCCGTCCACCCGATCCTCGATGCGATGTGCGACGAGTATCCTTGCATCGCTTGGTATCTCCGGGCGAGGGCATTCGAACGCTTTGGCTATGACCCGGACCACGTTTTCTCACCATGATCACCGTGAAACAACTGCTGGCCTTGGAAGGCCTTGAAACGCCGCCCGATCAGATCAAGCTGGTGCGACACTGCGACCACCTCGGCCGGTCGATCCGGCGGATCGTGGACGAGGGATACTTCGACCTGTATCACGCGGAGCAGGATCCCAAGGTGAAGCCCTTCGACGGTTGCGAGGTCGTGGTTTCCTTCAACGCGATCGAAGGCAACCAGGCAGAGTTCCACTCGGTCCACCGGGTCGAAGGTTCGCGTCCTTTCCGGAGGAGCGATTTCTCGGAGGCGCCGGACTACCTCAAGGCAGCCCATGCGGACGGGAAGCCGCGCATGTGGTATCACCTCACGGAGTTGGCCGGGTTTGAGAGCCTCAAGGGACGGGTGATCATCCAGTGGTCCGGAATGGGATGGTTCCAGAGGAAGGACCGGGAAGTGTTCCAGATCCTGCCGCCCGGCAACCAGGTGTTGTTTCCCGGCTATCAGAACATCCTGCTGGGTTGGCGGGAACTGCGGGAGATTTTCGATACGCCCGTTCTCCACCGGGATTGGAAGGCGGCCCTATCGGCGAGCCCGGGGATCTACCGGATCACCGATACCAGCACGGGGAAGATCTACATCGGGGCGGCATACGGAAAAGAGAACCTGTGGCAGAGGTGGAAGGAATACGCCAAGACCGGCCATGGTGGGAACAAGCTCCTCAAACCGCTCGATCCCGCGCACTTCCGCTGGTCCATCGTGCGGACGCTTTCGGGATCGATGAGCCCGAAGGAGGTGATCGAGATCGAGCGAATCGAAATGGCGAAACACGGCAGCAATGCGGTGGGCTTGAATTGGCAGTGGGAAAAGTGAGGCTGTGGTAGCGGACCACCCCGAAGCACTGGCCTGGACGACTGGTCGACTATTGCATCCGCGTCGATCTGGAAAACTTCCGCTACGCAAGCGTGGTCTAAAGCGCCGTTCATAGGGATTTGCCCGGGGTCGTTGATATCCGTCACGCGCCGCAAGTTCTTCGAGGCCGCCGAACAGTCCCCGCTCTTCGTCGCCTGGCTCCTGCGCCAGATCGCCCACCTCTATCACATCGAGGAGAAGCTGCGCGAAGCCATGGCCGGCCCCGCCCTGCGCCTCGCGGTCAGGGCCTCCGAAAGCCGCCCCATCCACCGGCGTCTCCACAAGGCCATCACCCTTCTCGCCAAGGGCCGCATCCTTCCGACGTAAGCGAGTCTGCCAGCTTTTCGCGCAGGGTATTGTGGATTTCGCCTCTCACGGAAGATCGAACAGGATTATTTTCTCCTTTTTAAAAGGACAAAACGAATGATTCAGGAGTCGGATGATATGAGAGCGCGGTCTCTGGAGGAACGCCATGAATTTGAACCTTGTTGCAAATCTCTTCTCCGATCGTTCCACGCCAACCTCCCCCATGCCATTGTCTCGGGGGGCGACGCGAATTCTCTGGGGCCCCGACAAGCATTGCAGGGTTTTGCGTCTCTGAAACCACTGAACCATAGCGCGGCTAGCCGAGGAGCGAATCGAGGTCGGCGAGCAGGGATTGGATGAGGTCCGCGCCGCGTTGGTCGCGGGTGCTGCGGAGTTCGTGGGAGACGCCCGCACGGATGAGCGCGGGCATGGCTTTATCGAGTGCCTCGCGGAGTTGGATGGCTTGAAGGTGCTCGGATTGGTCATCGATGCCGGGCAGTGCCAGGGTTTCCGCGAAGCGGGTGATGGCGGCGAAGAGCGGCATCCAATCGACCCAGCGCGGAAAGGCGCTCTGCCCTTCCGCAGGTGGAGGAAGCAGGAATTGCCAGTCCGCCGCGCGGACACGGAAGTGTTTCTCGCGTCCGTGGCGGACGGAGATGAGCTGCGCGGATTCCTCCATTTCGTTGAGGATCTGCTGGATGGATTTGGAGAAGTAGCCGGTCGAGCGGGCGATGGCGGCGGGGTGGCCGGAATCATGGGTGAGCAGCCAGGCGAGGATTTCCGCCCGGGCGTTCACGCCGAGCAGCGCCCGCAGGGTGAAGATCAGGTTTTCCCGCGTTCGGGGATCGGGTGGCTGGCTCATGCCGCGGAGTTCTAGTTTTCCACGCAACAGGCCGTGTTTGGCGAAGACGGGCTCCGCATCACCGGAATGGATTACAGGTGTGCCGTCGCTGCGGAGGAAGAGCGATTCCGCAGGGGAAGCCTCCGGAGCAGGATCGGCAAGAACGCGCCATTTGCGGTGTACTACCTGCTGGCCGAGGACTTCGGCGATGGCGGCAAGGACCCGCGGATCCGCAACGCCGGGCCAGTTCCGGTGCAGGCCTTGGAGGCGTTGCAGACTGATGCGACGGCCGAATTTCGCAAGCCAGTCGATGGATTCGTCCATCAATCGGGAATCGTGGCGGCCGAAGCGAGTGGTGGCGAGCAGCAAGGCCTCGGGATCGATGATCCGGTCGTCGCCCGGACGCGGGTATCCTGGCCGACACGCATCGCAACACGCTGGAATGCTTGGTTTTAAAGGGGCTTCGCGGGATTGGGACCAATTTGGGACCAATAAAAATTCCCTAACAAAAAATCCCGAGGCTTTTCAGCTTCGGGGCTCGTTGATTCTCAATGAGAAGTGCTCGAAAGAGGACTCGAACCTCCACGGGTTACCCCACTAGATCCTTAGTCTAGCGCGTCTACCAATTCCGCCATCCGAGCATCGGGTTGCGTGGGCGGATTTGTTACGACCCGGGGACAGTCTAGGCAAGAGAATCTTCAGAAATTTTTCGATACTCGGAAATCCGGCTTCAAGCTTGCTTCCGGCAGCCCGGGATCAACCATGAACCCCACCCCACTTCATGGAATCCATCCGCGCAGAATCGGTCGTCAAGAGCTTCGGAGCGGTCCGCGCCCTCGACGGAATCAGCCTCACCATCGAACCCGGCGAACTCTTTTTCCTGCTCGGTGCCTCGGGCTGCGGAAAAACCACGCTGCTTCGCTGCATCGCTGGACTGGAGACGCCCGACCGCGGAAGCATCCACTTTGGCTCCCGTGACGTGACGCTTCTTCCGCCCCACCGGAGGGAAGCGGCCATGGTGTTCCAAAGCTACGCGCTGTGGCCTCACCTCACTGTCGGCCAGAACATCGCCTTCGGGCTGGAAGAACGCCGCGTGCCGAAGCTGGAAATCAAACGGCGCGTCGAGGAGGCGCTCGAAATGGTGCGGCTGCCCGGATTCGGCAGCCGCTCGATCGACCAGATGTCCGGCGGGCAGCAACAACGGGTTTCCCTCGCCCGCGCGTTGGTGGTGAAGCCGAAATGTCTGCTGCTCGACGAGCCTCTCTCGAATCTCGACGCCCAGCTCCGCGTGGAAATGCGCCGCGAAATCCGCCGCATCGTGAAGGAGAACGGCCTGACCGGCATCTACGTCACCCATGACCAGGAGGAGGCGCTCGCCATGGCCGACCGCATCGCGGTGCTTGCCAGTGGAAACATCGCCCAGACCGGCACACCCGAGGAAATCTACCGCGAGCCCCGCAGCGCCCATGTCGCCGGTTTCATCGGAGAAACTAACATCCTTGCCGGCGAGGTGATCAAGACCGAGGCGCGCTTCGCCCTCGTGCGGACCAAGGCGGGACCGGTCGCGGGACGCGTCACCGATCCGAGCTGGACACCCGCCCCTGGCGACTCCGTCGTGCTCTCCATCCGCCCCGAAGCCTGGCGGCTCGACGGAGCCCCCGGCGACAACGAGATCCTTGGCAACATCATGGAACGCGCTTACCTCGGCCAACGCATCCAATACTGGATCGAAACCGCGGCGGGACGCCAACAGATCGTCGAGATGAATCCCCACCTCATCCACAAGGCGGACGGAGAACCCGTCAAACTCCACGCAAGCCACGCCGACGTGGTGGTGCTCAAGAGCTGATCCCATGAAAACGAGGGCATGGATCATCATCGGCCTCCTCACGCTGATTGTGGCGCTGCCGCTCGCCATGAGGCGCGAAACCGCCACCGCCAGCCCCCGGGGAGCCGATGACCGCATCATCATTCTCACGCCGCACAACGAGTCGATCCGCCGCGAGTTCGGCGAGGCCTTCGCCATGCATTGGAAAAGGAACACAGGGCGATCGATCCATGTCGACTGGCGCACGCCCGGCGGCACTTCGGAGATCCGCATGGTGCTGGACGCAGGATTCAAGGCCGCCGCTGAGACCGGACGGGAGGGAATCGGCATGGATCTCTTCTTTGGCGGCGGAGAGCCCGATTTCTCCAGTCAGGCGAAGAAGGGTCGACTCGTTCCCCTGCGGGTCTTCGAAACCCACCCGGAACTCTTCGCCAGCGAGGGCCCGGTTCCGGAAACCTTCACCGGCGAGCGCTATCATCCCCCGGACCACCTCTGGGTCGGCGTCTGCACCTCGCAGTTCGGCATCTGTTATAATCCCGACTACCTCCAGCGACTCAAACTCCCCTCACCCGCCGCGTGGAACGATCTGGCGGATCCCCGCTATGCCGGGACACTCGCCCTGGCCGATCCCACGAAAAGCGGCTCGGTCGCCCGCACCTTCGAGCTGCTGGTGCAAGCGGAAATCCACAAAGCGCTCGCCGCGAATCCGTCCGACCGCGCCACCGCCCTCGAGACCGGCTGGACGTCCGGACTCCAACTCATCCAGAAACTCGCCGCCAACGCCCGCTATTTCACCGACAGCGCCTCGAAAATCCCCCAGGACGTGGGACAAGGAAACGCCGCGGCCGGGATGTGCATCGATTTCTACGGTCGCTCATTCGCCGAAGAACTCACGAGCGCCTCCGGCAGACCGCGCGTCGTCTGGATCGCACCGAAGGGCGGCACCACCTTGAGCGCGGACCCGATCGCCGTGCTGAAGGGCGCGCCGCATCCGGAAATCGCGCAGGCCTTCGTCGAGTTCTGCCTCACGCCCGAGGCACAAGTCCTCTGGTTCGCGAAACCCGGCTCGGCCCACGGCCCGAAGGAGCGCGCGCTCCACCGCACGCCCATCCGGCGGGACGTTTACACCCCGCGAAATCTGGCGGACTCCACCATGCCGGGCATCGATCCCTATCACGACCCGGCGAATTTCACCTATCAGCGGGAACTCACCGGAGCCTCGTTCAACACCCTGCGCCAGCTCGTCAAGGTGATGTGCATCGACTCCCACGAGGAAATGAAATCCGCCTGGCGCGCCCTGAGTGCCGCAGGCATGCCGGCGGACGCGCTCGCCGTGTTTTCGGATGTCTCCATCATGCCCTACGCCGTGGGCGGCAAAGGGGATGCGGTTTTTGACCGCGGCGATCCACTCGAAGCCGCCGGCCACGCCGCATTCATCGGCGGGTGGTTCCGCGCGAACTACCGCAAGGCGGAAATGATGGCGAAACAGAAATCCAAACTGTCGCACTTTAAATGACTCATCTCTTACACATCTCATTCGCATCGACGGTCACAGGCCGCCGCTAAAGGCTCTCATGAAACGCGGTCCCGCCATTTTCATCACGTTTCTGGTGAGTGTTCTGTTCGCCGTGTTCTTCGTGTATCCGGCCGGCACGGTCGTGCGGCAGGCCTTCGAGGGGCCGGACGGCCTCACGCTGGATTTCATCATCGCCGTCCTCCGCAACCCGATCCATCGGGAAGGCCTGTGGAACTCCCTCGCTCTTGGTGCCGCCTCCACGCTTGCGGCCCTTGCAATCGCCTTCCCGCTGGCGCTCATCGGGCATCGATACGACTTCACCGGCAAGCCGGCGCTTGGCGTGCTGGTGCTGGCACCCATGATCCTCCCTCCCTTCGTCGGCGCGGTGGGGGTGAAACAAATGCTTGGGGTGAACGGCGCGTTCAACGCTGCGCTCGTCCGGACCGGCCTGATGGATGCGTCCGCTCCGTTCGACTGGCTCGCCGAGGGGCGCTTCGCGGGCATCGTGCTGATGATCGCCCTGAATCTCTATCCGATCCTTTACATGAACATCGCCGCGGCGCTCTCCAACCTCGATCCGGCGATGGAGCAGGCCGCGGAGAATCTCGGCTGCCCGCCGTGGCGGCGCTTTTTCCGCATCACCCTGCCGCTCGCCATGCCCGGCGTCTTCGCGGGCTCTTCCATCGTCTTCATCTGGGCCTTCACCGAGCTCGGCGTGCCGCTTGTCTTCGACTTCAGCCGCACGGCCTCCGTCCAGATCTTCGACGGGCTCAAGGGGCTGGATGACAATCCGATCCCGTATGCGCTGACCACCATCCTCCTGCTGGTGGCGGCGCTGGTGTTCAGCCTGTCGAAATCCGTCATCGGGCGCTCGCCGCTCGGCACGGCACCGCGTCCGAAAGGGCGCTTGAACGTCCGGCGTCTCCGGGGCTGGAAATCCGCGGCCTGCGCCGGATATTTCCTCGGGGTCTTCAGCCTCGCCGCCCTTCCGCACCTCGGCGTGATCCTGCTTTCCCTCTCGGGTCGCTGGTATGGCACCATTGTGCCCGATGAGTTCACCCTGCGCCACTACACCGAGGCGCTCGGCCACGGTCTGGTCGTGCCGTCCATCGGGAACAGCCTCCAGTATGCCGCTTGCGCCACGCTCATCGCGCTCGTCTTCGGGCTATGCGTCGCGTGGGTCGTCGTCCGCTCGGACCTGAAGATCCGCGGTCTGCTCGATGCTGTGGTGATGCTGCCGCTCGCGGTTCCCGGACTGGTGATGGCCTTCGGCTACCTCGCGCTCTCGCAGGAGGGGAAGCCTTTTCATTTCCTCGTCGGCGCGGGTGGCAGCCCGTTCTTCCTGCTGGTCATCGCCTACGCCATCCGCAGGCTGCCCTACATCGTGCGCTCCGCCGTGGCCGGGCTCCAGCAGAGCAATCCGATGCTGGAGGACGCCGCCCGTTCGCTGGGAGCCAGCCCGGCGCGCACCCTGCGCCGCATCGCCATTCCGCTCATCGGCGCGAACCTCGCCGCGGGCTCCATCCTCGCCTTCGCCTTCGCCATGCTGGAGGTCAGCGACAGCCTGATCCTCGCCCAGCAGACGCAGCATTTTCCCATCACCAAGGCGATCTACACCTTGCTCAGCACGTTGGGCAACGGCACCGAACTCGCCGCCGCCCTCGGCGTCTGGGCCATGGTCTTCCTTTCGGCGGCCATCATGGGAGCCGCCATCCTCGCCGGCAAACGAGGCGGGCTGTTCAAGTTGTGAGCATCAGTTGGATCCGCCGGCAATCAAGCCCGCCAGCGAGAGCGGAGTGAACGGTTTGCTCGCCGCCACGTCCGCGGGGCTGAGCTCCACGCCATACTCATCCTCGACGGCCGAGAGCAGGTGGAGGAGACCCTGCTCATCCAGTCCGGCGGCAAACAAATCCCCTTCTTCCGGGAAATCCCAATCCAGTTCCAACAACCCTTCGTCGTTCATCCAGTCGATCAATTCCGTCGGTGTCGGTGACAAGCTCTTCGATAAATCCATGCGCGCGAAAAATGCGACGCCCGGCCCGCCTTCATCAAGAGGAAATCTCACCCTCCGCGCTTCAGCGCCTCAGTGCGGGATTTCAGAACTCCACTTCCATCCCGAGCTCCGCGACCTCGACCGGTCCCGCGTGGATTTCCTGGAGCGCGTTGCGCAGGATGCTGGAGGCCTCGGGCTCGCCGTGCACGAGCCAGACGCGGTGTTTCGGCCCGGTGGTGCGCCTGAAGTATTCGAGAAGCTCCGAGTGATCGGCGTGGCCGGAGAAGGAATCCACGATCTCGATATGGGCGCGCACCTTGTAGCGGCCGCCGAGGATGGGAACCTCCTTCTCGCCATCGCGGATGCGGCGACCGAGGGTGTTGTCCGCGCAGTAACCGACGAACAGCACGGTGGTCTTCGGGTCGCCGATGTGGTTTTTCAAATGGTGGAGGATGCGCCCGGCCTCGCACATGCCGGAGGCGGAGATGATGATGGAAACGCCTTCGAGGTCGTTGAGCGCCTTCGAGCCGTTCACGGAGCGGACGAGCGTGAGGTTCTCGAAGCCGAAGGGGTCCTGCCGCTCAAAAAGCGAGTGGTAAACCTCCTCGTTGAAGGACTCCGGGTGGAGCCGATAGATCTCGGTGGCGCTCACCGCCAGCGGGCTGTCCACATAGACGGGGACCTCGGGAATCTCGCCGCGTTCGAAGAGATCGTGCAACACGTAGAGGATCTGCTGCGTGCGCTCCACCGCGAAGGCCGGAATGAGGATCCTGCCCCCGCGCTGGCTGGCCCGGCGAATGATGCCGGCGAAGTGCTCGCCCACGCCCGGAGGCGCCTCATGCTCGCGTCCGCCGTAGGTGCTCTCCATCAGCAGGAAATCGATGTCCGCCACCGGCACCGGATCGCGCAGAACCTCGTTTCCGCCCCGCCCGACATCGCCGGAGAAGAGGAAGCGCTTGTGTTTGCCGTCCGCCTTGTCGTCGATTTCCAACAACACCTGCGCGCTGCCCAGGATGTGGCCGGCGGGCAGCAAGGTCAATTGGCAGGGGGTGCGGCCCAAGACAAACTCGAGGGGCTGACGGTAGTCCAACACGTGTTCGAGGCGTTTCCCGCCAATCCGCGCA
>Ga0114938_1001504_pt1 | contig 15707 bp, 10 predicted proteins | sample AshMeaBigSpring_FD_88675 | JGI IMG/M metagenome (GOLD analysis project Ga0114938, IMG submission 88675) | Groundwater microbial communities from Big Spring, Nevada to study Microbial Dark Matter (Phase II) - Ash Meadows Big Spring | ecosystem: Environmental > Aquatic > Deep subsurface >...
CTCCGTGGTGGGGACACCGAAGAGAATACCTGGCCCGGTGGGACAGCCGAGCGACACCAACTCGGTTTGGCGCTGGCGGCAGAGTCCGGATAGGGTGACGCCCCTCGCAACGTCTGCCTGGTAGCGGCACGCAGACCCCCCCCGTGGAAAGTCGAGAAGTACCTCATGCAATCTGTGACGCGTGCGCTTGGCAACGGCCTGGCTGCCATCACCCTCATCATCGGCCCGCTGGCCACCTCCCCGGCGCTTGCCGCAGACGGCGACATCTCGCTCACCTGCTTCCCGCACGCCCCGAGCGACGAGCTGCGCTTCGACGACACGTGGGGCGATGCCCGATCCGGCGGGCGGGGCCATCAAGGAACTGACATCATGAGCCCCAAGGAGCTCGAGGTGCTTGCGGTCGCGGACGGCACGGTGGCCGGCCTGAGCGACGGGCCACGCTCCGGCTACTACATCCGCCTGATCCACGGCGGAGGCTGGGAGAGCTGGTACATGCACCTCGCCAACGACACCACGGGAAGCGACGACGGCGACGGTGGGGAGGCGACCGCATACGCTCCGGGTCTGACGGTTGGCGACCGGGTGCGCGCCGGTCAAGTCATCGGCTATGTGGGCGACTCGGGCAACGCCGAATGGGCGGGGTCGCACACCCATTTCGAGCTTCACATCGGGGACCGCCCGGTGAACCCGTACCCGTACCTTGTCGATGTTGCGGCACGCATCGACCATCTCTACGAGGTCACCGCTCCCATTGTGGCGCCGCCGGCTCGCTTCGCCGTCCCCACCGATCTCGAGTCCAGCCTCGATCTTGGCCTCGTCTGGGGAGAGCTCGTCGCCTCACCTGGCGTCGAGTGCCTCACGAGCCACTATCAGGACACGATCCAGCATGTCTTCGGTCAGCTTCCCGGTGAAGGTGTTCTGCTGACTGGGGTGGTAGCTCGTTAGCAGGACGAGGTCGCCGAGATCGATGCGGGCGCCATGGGCAAACGGAGGACGGGGCCGGGGCAGCGTCCGGCCGGCGGCGTCGAGCTGTCTCCACACCGCCCGGTAGGCGAGGTCGCCGAGGGCGAGGATCACGCACCCCGAATCGAGTGTGTCGAGCTCGGCGGTGAGCCAGGCGGCGCAGGCGGCGATCTCCTGAGGTGACGGGCGGTTGTTCGGTGGAGCGCACTTCACCGCCGCCGTGACCCAGGCATCTGTCAGCACCAGCCCGTCCCCACGGTCCCGTGAGACCGGTTGGTTGGCGAACCCGGTGCGGTGGAGCGCCCGGAACAGCCAGTCTCCGCTGCGATCGCCAGTGAACATCCGCCCGGTGCGATTGGCGCCGTGCGCCGCGGGGGCGAGACCGACGACGAGCAGTCGCGCCGCAGGGTCGCCAAAACCGGGCACGGGTCGCCCCCAGTAGACCTCCGTGCGGTAGGCGGTGCGCCTGTCGACCGCTGCCCGCTCCCGCCACTCGACGAGACGGGGACAGCGACGGCATGCCTCGATGCCGGCGGCGAGTGCGGCGAGCGGCTCGCTCACTGTGGCGGCAGGAAGCTCATGTCGTAGAGGGTGTTGGCGCTCCAGACCATCCAGCCGAGATCACGCTCCTCGACGACGTCCTGCACCGCCGTGATCTCGGCGGCGTTGAGCTGCCATGTCTGGATCCACGGCCGATAGATGGCAAACCCATCGAGCAGCGGGATACCGGACTCGAGCGCCGTCGTGACGATCTCGACCGGGTGCTCGTTCGGGTCGGCGTAGCCATTCCACCCCTTGGAGTAGGTGTAGGTGTAGATCATCGGGCTGAGCACATCCACGGCGTGCGAGAGGATCTCGGGCCGCTGGCCGATGCCCTCGTCCCAGTCGCTGGTGAGGGTGACGGCGAAGATGTCCGCAGCGACGGCGCACCCTGCCGGGTTGAGACGAGCGTGGGCCTCCTCGAGGAAGGCGAGCACGGTGGCGGTCCTCACCTCCTCGGTGTACCCGCCGTCGACCTGCACCGTCGAGATGTCGCCGTCAGAGGGGAAGCGGATGTAGTCGAACTGGATCTCGTCGAACCCGAGCTGGCACGCCTCCTCCGCCAGCGCCAGCGGGTACTCCCAGGCGCCCCGGTCCGTCGCATCCAGCCATAGAATCCCCTTGGCGTTCTTCCACACCCCACCGGTCGAGCGGTCGGTGACGCCGAGCTCCGGGCTGTGGCGGGCCAGGAAGTTGTCCTGGAAGACCGTGATCCTGGTGATCTTGTAGAGACCGTGGGCGTCCATGTCGGCGATGAGCTGCTCGACGTCGTAGAGGTGACCGACGTTGAGGGCTCCGATCTCCTCGACGAGGGGCACAGAGCTCTCGTGGAACACCCAGCCGCTCTCGTCCTTTGTGTCCACGACGAAGGCATTCACCGCGGACTGGTCGGCCAGCTCCAGCAGCTGTCGCCACCGCGCAGGATCGGCCGCCTTGTCGCCACCAACACGGAGTGCCTTGATGTTGCGCGGCTCCAACTGAACAACCAGCCCCGGCGTCCCGCCGTCCCATGTCGCCGCACCCGGCTCCCACGCCGGGCGTTGCGCCGTGACCTCGCCCGCCCTTGCCCGCGAGAGCTCGAACGAGCCGGTGCCGTCGGTCACCGCGGTGCGACCGTTGAGCGCCACGGTCGTCCCGGGCAGGGCACGCCCGTCAGGCCCGACCACCTTGCCCTCCAACACGAGCGGAGCGAGCACGACCGCAAGCTCGCCCGTCTCCTCCGGGTAGAGGGCGACGTTGCCGGCGGTCGCCTCGAAGCCGGGCGCCGCTGCGGTGAACTGGATCGGCTCGTCGCGCCACTCGATCTCGACGACACCGTCGCCGTCCGTGGTCAGCTGGTCGCGACCAAATGTGAGCGTCACCCCTGGGAGCGCACTCTGGTCGTCGCCGGCCTTCACGACGAGGCGGAGAATCGGGTTGGCCGGCTCTGGGCTCAGCGCAGGATCGCCTGCCACCAGGACGGCGGACCCGGCGCAGGCGGACGCGGCGAGCGCAGCGGCGATGACGAGGAGTGGGAGACGTCGCATGATTGTTGGACCCACCGCCGGCGGCGTACCCGCGAGTGCCTACCGGCGTGCAGGCCGCAAAGGGTAGCGGCCCCGTGTGACATCGGCGGTGAGCGCCCCATGGCCGCCCGAAAACGCGTTGTCAGATGGGGATATCGGTGATAACTTCGGCCGGTCCCTTGGGAGAGACCTGGACGTCGACAGGGGGGACCGTGGCTCGCACCGTCAAGGAGGCATCTGCCTCCGACCCGATCGGTCGTTATCTGGACGAGGTCTCGTCGCACGGCCTGCTCGAGGCGGAGGACGAGGTGCGGCTGGCCAGGACCATCGAGGCCGGGCGCAGGGCCGGCCGCCGTCTCGAGGCCGAAGCGGAGGACCTGCTCCCAGAGGTGCGGCGGCTGCTCGAGGAGGCGGTCGACGCCGGTGACGAGGCCAAGGCGGCGTTCATCCGCTCCAACCTGCGCCTCGTCATCTCCATCGCCAAGCGCTACACCGGGCGCGGGCTCGATCTGCTCGACCTCATCCAGGAGGGAAACCTCGGCTTGATCAGGGCCGTCGAGAAGTTCGACTGGCGCAAGGGGTTCAAGTTCTCGACGTACGCCACCTGGTGGATCCGCCAGGCGATCACTCGCGGGCTTGGCAACAGCGGGCGCACCATCCGTCTCCCTGTGCACATGGTCGATGTCGTCCGCACCGTCCAGGAGACGGGGCTCACCCTGCAGGAGACGATCCGGCGCTCCCCAACCATCGCCGAGATCTCATCGATGAGCGGGCTCGAGCCGGACAAGGTCCTCGTGGCGCTCACCGCCCCGACAGACTGCGTGTCCCTCGACCGACCCGTTGGCGACGACGGTGACGCCGATCTCGGCGACTTCATCCCAGACGACCAGGCGATCGACCCGTTTGTGATCGTTGTCGAGGGCGCCAGACGCAGCGAGCTGCGGCGTGCCCTCGAGATGCTCGAGGAGAGAGAGCGCGTCGTCGTCGTGATGCGCTACGGGCTCGAGGGAAACCAGGCGCGGACCCTCTCAGACGTCGGCAAGGAGCTGGGGATCACACGGGAGCGGGTACGCCAGGTCGAGAGCAGGGCGCTGGCGAAGCTGCGCCACCCGAGCTGTGCCTATAACCTGGAGAGCCTGCTCTAGGGTATCTCCCGCCAATCATCGAACATTTGTTCGATCAGCCTACCGAGCGTCACCGACGCACTCAGCGCGCAGCCGAAGCCCGCCACGGCGCCCCACCTCAGCTCACACTCGGGTTGTGAGCCCCCGACCATCAGAAGAGACGCAGCGTCGTCGGCTCCGCTCCGCGCAACACCTCGTAGTCGACCTCACGCCAGGCGATCCCCCGGTCCACCGCAAGCGTGCGGGCCTGGGTCTTCACCTGCTGGGCCACGAAGATCCCCCGCACCGGCGCCAACGCGGCGTCACGGTTGAGGAACTCCAGGTAGCGGGTGAGCTGCTCGACGCCGTCGATCTCCCCCCGCCGTTTCACCTCGACGGCGACGATCCCCCCTGCCGCATCGCGGCACAGCAGGTCGACAGGCCCCACCGCCGTCGGGAACTCGCGACGGATCAGGACCAACCCCGGCTCGATCTCGCCCGGCGTCTCGGCAAGGAGCCGTTGCAGCTCCGCCTCGACCCCGTCCTTGCGCAGCCCAGGGTCCTCTCCCATCTCGACCGCCGTCTGGAAGTGGATGTCGGCGAAGGTGACCGTCAGCCGTTCCCCTTTCGGGTTCGAAACGACCCAGCGCCCGTCCTCCTCCAGGAGGTGGTTGGGGGCGTTCATCCAGTTGAGCGGCTTGTAGGCGCCACCGTCGGCGTGGACCGCAACGCAGCCGTCCGCCTTCACCATGATCAGCCGTGTCGCTAGCGGCAGGTGGGCGGTGAGCCGCCCCTCGTAGTCGACGGTGCAGTCGGCGACGACGATGCGCATCGCCCGAAGCTAGCCGGACGACACACCCGGCGCATGGGCGCCGACGGATCGGCGACGAGATCGCAGCGATGCGCGCTTGCCGCTTCGGCAACCAGGGCTGCGACACCGGCCGGCGCTACCGTGCCGCCATGGGCACGTCCGCCGTCGAGCCGCTCCGGGTTCCCCGCTTCCGTGCCCTGTGGCTCGCCTCGGTGTTCTCCAACGTCGGGTCGTTCCTCCAGGCGGTGGCCGCCTCGTGGCTGATGCTCGAGCTAACCGGGTCGCCGTTGTGGGTCGCAGCGATGACCGCCTCCACCACGCTGCCCCTCCTCTTCACCGCCCTCCTCGCCGGGGCGCTCGCCGACGTGCTCGACCGGCGCAGGCTGTTGCTGGTCGCCCAGTCGTTCATGGGCGTCGTGGCGCTGGCCATGGCGACGCTCTGGTATCTCGATCGGCTCACCGCCCCTGTGCTGCTCGGTCTCGGTCTCGCCCTTGGCACGGGGCTCGCCTTCAACCTCCCGGCGTGGCAGGCGCTCGTCCCCGATCTCGTGCCACGTGACATGGTGGCAAGCGCCGTCGCCCTCAACTCTGTGGCGTTCAACGTCGCCCGCGCCGTCGGGCCGGCGCTTGGCGGGTTTGTCGTCGCCGCCTTCGGCCCCGGCGCCGGGTTTGTCATCAACGCCCTGTCCTACGTGGGGGTCATCGCCGTGATCGCCTCGTTCGGGGGGCGGTTCCGCACCGACGACACGACAAGCGTCGGCGGAGCCGTCGCCACCGGGCTGCGCTACGCCAGATACACCCCGACCTTCCGGCTGCTCCTCACCGTCGCCGCAGGGTTCGCCATCACCTCGGCATCCGTGCAGGCCGTATTGCCAAACCTCACCAAGGATGTCCTCGGTGGATCGGCCGTGATGTACGGCTTCCTCCTGGGGGCGATGGGAGTCGGCGCCCTCGGCGGGGCCTTCACCCGCGGTGACGCCAGCCGCCGGCTTGGTCGCCGCACCGTTGCAACGTCGATCATCGGCTTTGGCGCCGGCGGGATCGCCCTGGGACTGTCGACCAATCCGGTGCTTTCGGCCGCAGCCATGGCGGTCACAGGGTTGTTCTGGGTGTGGACGCTTGCCACGCTCAACGCCACCGTCCAGCTGCTTTCACCCGCCTGGGTGCGGGGTCGGGCGATGAGCCTCTACATGCTTGCCTTTTCCGGGATCTACCCGCTTGGGTCGCTGTTCGCCGGGGCGGTCGCCTCGGGCACGAGCACGTCGTACGCCATCGTCGCCATGTCGTCCGCCGCCGTGCTCATCGGGCTTGGCGGGCTGCGGCTCGCTGTCCCCAGCCTCGACGAGGTTGCCCGGATCGAGCACGAGGGTGATCTCGACGCTCAGCCCCACCCCGACCAAGTGGAGGGCAGCCCGGTGATGGTCCTCAACACGTGGGTGATCGCCGATGACGACCTGGTGCCATTCCTGGAGGCGATGAACGAGCTCCGGCTTGTGCGGCTGCGCACAGGGGCGCTGCGGTGGCGTCTCTACCGCGAGGTCGGTGACCCGCACCGGATGACCGAGGTGGTAGTCGTCGCCTCGTGGACCGACCACCTGGCCCAGCACCGCAGGATCGATGCGGCGGCGGCGGCGCTGATCAGGCGAGCCCGCACCTTCGACGCCGCCGGTGGCCCTGGGACCCGGCACCTCGCCGCCATCGACGTCACCGATCTCTCCGAGCTCCCCGCCTGGAAGGACCTCCACCCGGTCGCCGACCACGCCACCGCCCACGACACCGACGGGTCGATCCCGCTCGAGTGAGTGCGGTCCCGAGGCGGGTCGGGTGCGTCAACCGATGGCGCCCACCATCTGCAGCTCGATGAGGCGGTTGAGCTCGACGGCGTACTCCATCGGCAGCTCCTTGACGATCGGCTCGATGAAACCGGCGACGATCATCGCCGTTGCCTGCTCCTCGGTGAGCCCGCGGCTCATCAGGTAGAAGAGCTGCTCCTCACCCACCTTCGACACCGTGGCCTCGTGCCCGATCTGGGTGTTCGACTCCTCGATCTCCATGTACGGGTAGGTGTCCGAGCGGGAGTCCTCGTCGAGGATCAGTGCATCGCATCGCACGAACGAGCGGGCGTGGTCAGCGCCAGGCTCGACCCGCACCAACCCCCGGTAGCCGGCGCGGCCGCCATCCTTCGAGATCGACTTGGAGGTGATGAGCGACGTGGTGTTGGGGGCGACGTGCACCATCTTGGCGCCGGCGTCCTGGTGCTGCCCGTCGCCGGCGAAGGCGATCGACAACACCTCCCCGTGGGCGCCCTCCTCCATCAACCACACCGCCGGGTACTTCATCGTGAGCTTGGAGTTGTGGACGATGAAGCCCTCGGCGACAAAGTTCCCGGTGCCCGCCACCTCGATGTCCCAGGTCGGCGCGACGTCGAGCGGCTCGGTGACCGTGACCGACCGGATCTCGACGGTGGTGGGGAGCTCGACCGTCGAGCGATCGGCGGTGCGGAAGTGACGGGTAGCCGCCGCTGCCTGAAGCTCGACGGCGTCACGGAGAGCTCCGGACAGCCCGGTGACCAGTCGCCCATCGCCGCGGAGCTCGAGGCGGTGGGCACCGCCAGCCGTCGCATCGACGCCACGGATCGCAACCGTGCGCTCCTGGTCGAACTCGGTGGTGATGCGGGCCGGGATGCCAAGCGACGTGAGAACATCGGCAACGTCTTCGAGAAGGTCACGGCTGACGGACCGTGCCGACAGACCGTGCCGCTCCTCACGGGCACATCCGCCGCCGTCGAGGAAGCCGGCGACAAACTGCAGACGCTGCGACTCAGGAAGACCGATTACCCATCGTGGTACGCGCTTGGCGGTGGCGCCCGTGGCCAGACCGTTGCGGTCGAGGAGCTCGGCGAGCTCGACGCTGCTCCAGGCAACGGCGACACCGTCGTTGCGCATGGTCGGCGACACGCCTGGCACGACCGTTGCCATGACCTCCAGCAGGCGTGCCATGGCCGTGTCTGTCGTCGGAACAGAGAACGTGACCTCGGCCAAGCCCAGCCCGCGGTCTGCCGCCTGCCGTGCGTCGATCGAGCCGTCTGCGAGATAGACGCCGAAGAGCCAGGCCAGGTCGTCTGTCGTCGTCTCGACATCGGCGAGGTGACCCGGACGGGACCGCGGTGCGGCGAATCCGGTGCGAGGCTGGTTCGCTCCCCTGAGCTCGACCGCCCCATCGGGCTGCACGAGCTTGTACGGCTCGCCGTAGTCGAGGCTCGTGACGGGGACGATCGCCGTGGAGAGCTCGTCGGCCCGAACGTAGTCGATGGCGTACGGCCGCAGCCTCTCCGGGCGAAGCCCGTCATGGGTGTACGAGTAGAACGGGTGGTTGTCCGTGACGCGGATGCGGCGTGCCCCCACACTGACCTCACGCACGGGCTGGAGGCCCGAGAAGCGCTTGGCCGTCACCGCCTGGAACGTCAGCGCCCCACTGGTCTCGTCGAATGAGAGCACGCTCTCGCCAGGGGTCACCTCCTCGATGCGCTTCGGGCCGGACGGTGTCGTCACTCGCATCCCCTCGGCGAGACAGCCCAGGTTGCCATCGATCCACTCCATGGTGGCGTTCTTGTAGGCAACGGCCCGCTTGGTGACCAGGTTGTAGACGTTGTTCGACCAGTTCTGGATGGTGGTGTACCGGCAACGACCGCCCTGCTTCACAACGATCTCGACGACGGCGGAGTGCAACGAGTCGCTCGAGTAGATCGGCGCAGAGCAGCCCTCCACGTAGTGGCAGTAGCCACCCTCGTCGATGATGATCAGCGTCCGCTCGAACTGGCCCATGTTCTCGGCGTTGATGCGAAAGTAGGCCTGAAGCGGCTGGTCGACGTGGACCCCCGGCGGCACGTAGATGAACGATCCGCCGGACCACACCGCCGAGTTGAGGGCGGCGAACTTGTTGTCGTTTGGCGGGATGACGGTGCCGAAGTACTCCTGGACGATCTCCGGGTACTCACGGACGGCGGTGTCCATGTCGGTGAACAGAACCCCCATCGCCTCGAGATCCTCGCGGTTGCGGTGGTACACCACCTCGCTCTCGTATTGGGCGGTGACGCCGGCGAGGTACTTGCGCTCCGCTTGCGGGATGCCGAGCTTCTCGTACGTGTCCTTGATGGACTCTGGCACCATGTCCCAGTCCTTCGCCTGACCATCCATCGGCTTGACGTAGTAGTAGATGTCGTCGAAGTCGATCTCGGTGAGGGCGCCGCCGCCGCCCCAGGTCGGGACAGGCTTGCGCAGGAAGCGCTTGTATGCCTTGAGGCGGAACTGGAGCATCCACTCCGGCTCCTTCTTGATCGCCGACATCTCGCGGATGATCGCCTCGTTCAGGCCCTTCTTCGGTTTGAAGACGTAGTCGGCCTCGGAGTCAGACCACCCCAGCGAGTACTTGCCGAGGTCGATGTCAACGGTGGCCATGGAAGATCACTCCTCGTGACGTCTTGGGGCGGTGAATTTGCACTATCGGGATAGTGCGATTGTCGCACACCGAGCGGAGCTACTCAAGGTGTGAACTCGACTCCCCACAGGCATCGCCGCACGGAACGACGCTGGCCGGGACGGGCGTCGGGAGTGGGGGGAAGATTGCGCTGCGCCCCGGCAGCGTCGCCACCTATGAAACGCTCGCGACCCGGTCCGGTGTTCCCGCCTTCGTGGCCCCACGGCTGTCAGCCGGCGGCGACCGCAACGGCCCCGGCGGCCACGAGCGGAGCACGCGGTGGAGCGGCTGGTCGCAGCACCCAGAACTCGCCGGTCGCCGTCTCCCAATCGTCGAGGACCAGGCGGGCGATCGGGCTGGCCGTCAACACGAAGTGACGCTCGACGAGGTGGCGCAGGGCGGCGATGTCCTCGTCATCAAGGCGGGCCGCCGGTGGCGCCGAGTCGGCGAAGTGGCCCTTGGCGGAGTGGTCGGGGTCCCACACGAACAGCGTCCCACCTGTCATCCCGGCAGCAACGTTGCGACCCACCCGACCGAGGATGGCCACGGTGCCACCCGTCATGTACTCGCAGAGGTGGTCGCTCGTCCCCTCGACGACGGCGGTCGCCCCCGAGTTGCGGACGGCGAAGCGCTGCCCGACACTCCCGGCAACGAACAGTTCACCGCCGGTGGCGCCATACAAGCAGGCGTTGCCCGCCCCGTGGGCGATCTCGGTCCCGTCGCCGGTAGCGGGCACGACGACGATGGAGCCGCCACCCATCCCCTTGCCGACGTAGTCATTTGCCGTGCCGGTCAGGTGCATCGCAACGCCACGGGTGAGGAAGGCCCCAAAGCTCTGCCCCGCGGTCCCTGAGAAGCGCACCTCGACCGTCCCCGGGGGTGCGGCGTCGCCGACAACGGCCGCGATCTCGCCGGCGAGCCGGGTGCCAACCGCCCTGTCGGTGTTGCGGATCGGGTAGGCGAGCCGGATCGGCCCCTTGACCACCGCCACCCGACCCGCCTCGACGGCGAGCTGGTCGCCGATCGGGGACCGAGCAACGGTGCGGAAGGAGCGGTCGGTGCGGGCGGTCGCCGGGCTGGAGAAGTCGGCCCTGACGAGCTGTGCGGCGAACTCGGCCGCCACCCTGTCGTCGGGGTCCTTTGGCACGAGCAGGTCACCGCGGCCGATGACCTCGTCGAGGCTGTGTGCCCCGAGAGCCGCCAGGTGGCGCCGCACATCCTCGGCGATGTGGCGGAACAGGACGACGATCTGGTCGACCGAACCGGTGAACTTGGCGCGCAGGTCCTCGTTCTGGGTGGCGATCCCAACGGGGCAGGTGTTCTCGTGACACTGTCTGACCATCTTGCAGCCAAGCGCAAGCAGCGGGACCGTCCCAAAGCCGAAGCGGTCGGCGCCGAGCAGCGCCGCCACCACGACATCACGACCGGTGCGCATGCCGCCATCTGTCTCGACGGTGATGGCGTGGCGCAGACCGTTGCCGACAAGCGCCTGGTGGGCCTCGGCCAGACCGAGCTCCCATGGCGACCCGGCGTGCTTGATCGAGGTGAGCGGGGAAGCCCCGGTGCCGCCGCTGTTGCCCGAGACGGTGACGACGTCCGCAAGCGCCTTGGCGACACCGACGGCGATCGTGCCAACCCCGGGCCCAGACACCAGCTTCACCGACACCCGGGCCAGCGGCTTGAACACCTTGAGGTCGTGGATGAGCTGGGCCAGGTCCTCGATCGAGTAGATGTCGTGGTGCGGCGGCGGCGAGATGAGCTGCACCCCGGGCTCGGTGTGGCGGAGCCTGGCGATCTCGGCGGTCACCTTGTGACCGGGGAGCTGGCCGCCCTCGCCCGGCTTGGAGCCCTGCGCCATCTTGATCTGGAACTCCTCGGCTGAGGCGAGATAGGCAGGGGTGACGCCAAACCGGCCGCTGGCGACCTGCTTAATGGAGCTGTTGCGCGGGGTCCCGAACCGGGCGGGGTCCTCGCCGCCCTCACCCGAGTTGGACAACCCCCCGAGAAAGCTCATCGCCTCGGCGAGCGTCTCGTGGGCCTCGCGTGACAGGGCGCCAAGCGACATCGCCGCCGTGGCAAAGCGGCGGATGATGCGTCCGGCCGGCTCAACCTGCTCGGCCGGGATGGGTGGCCCTGCCGGGCGCACATCGAGCAGATCCCGCAGCTCGAGCGGCGGACGATCGGTCTCCACCAGCTCGAGATAGCTCGCCCACGCCTCCGGGTCGTCGTTGCGGACCACCTCTTGCAGGGCGAGCACAGCGAGCGGGGAGTTGATGTGCGGCATCCCGCCCCTGCGGTGCTTGTAGTACCCGCCCGGGTCCTCGTCGCCCTCGGCGAACAACGCATGTCTCGCCTCGACGGCGGCGGCGATGTGATCGAAACCGGCCCCGCCCACCCGGTGCGACACATAGCGGAAGGCGACGTCGCACACGTCTGCGTCGATACCGATCGCCTCGAACAGCTCGCTCCCCCGGTACGCCGAGATGGTGCAGATCCCCATCTTCGACATGATCTTGAGCAGCCCCTTCTCCAGCGCCGCCCGATAGTTCTCCTGGGCCTCCACCACCCCTGCGGAGACGTCGCCCTGCTCCGCCATCGCCCGCACCTCCTCGATGGCGAGGTAGGGGTTGGCGGCCGAGGCGCCGAAACCGATGAGACAGGCGAGGTCGTGGGCGTCGCGAGTCTCCCCTGACACGGCGACGATGGATGCGTCGAGCCGCAACCCGGCGTCGATGAGCCGGTGGTGGACCGCACCAACGGCAAGCACCATCGGGATCGGGGCATGCTGGGCGTCGGTTGCCTTGTCGGAGAGGATCACGATGGTGGCGCCGGCGGCGACCGCCCGCTCGGCCCTGGCGGCGAGGCCATCGATCGACGCCCGCAGCCCGTCCCCCCCGCTGCCGGCAGGGAACAACGCCTCGAGCCAGATGGCGGCGAAGCGGGGATCGGTTGACGAGCGCAGCTCCTCGACCTCGGCGTCGCTGAGAACGGCCGAGGACAGCTCCATGAGATGGGCCTGCTGCGGCGTCTCCTCGAGGATGGACCCGTGCTTGCCGACATAGGTGCGAAGCGACATCACCAGGTGCTCGCGGATCGGGTCCATCGGCGGGTTGGTCACCTGAGCGAACGCCTGGTGAAAGAAGCGGGTGAGACGTTGCGGGAACACGGAGAGCACGGCGAGACCGGTGTCGTTCCCCATCGACAGCAGCGGCTCGATCCCCTCGGTCATCTGCTGGAGGATCAGTCGGCGCTCCTCAGCGGTGTAGCCGAACACCCGTGCCAGACGCACCGGGTCGAAGCGATCGTCCTGGAGCGGGTCGAATGGGTCGCGCACGTAGTTGGTCTCGGTGCGGATCCAGTCGCCATATGGGGCGAGCCCGGCGAGCTGCTCCTTCACCACCTGAGACATGGCGAGCTCACCTGTGGTGAGATCGATGCGGAGGATCTCGCCTGGGCCCAACTGACCGGTGCGCTCCGCCTCCACCTCCTCGGCCGGGGCGATCCCTGCCTCGGAGGCGACGATGACCACGTCGGGTGTCACCGTCCACCGAGCGGGGCGGAGCCCGTTGCGGTCGAGCCCTGCAATCAGTTGCACGCCGTCCGAGGCGGCGATGGCGGCGGGACCGTCCCACGGCTCGGTGAGGAAGGCGTGGTACTCGTAGAAGGAGCGCAACTCGGCCGAGAGATCGGCGACGTTCTCCCACGCCGCAGGGATCAGCATCTCCTTGACGTGGGCCACGGACCGCCCTGAGCGCACCAGCGCCTCGAAGGCGTTGTCCAGGCTGGCCGAGTCCGACCCGGACAGCGAGACGAGCGGCTTGAGCTCCGTGGTGCGGTCACCCCACACCGCATTCGACAGGTTCTGGCTACGAGCCGCCATCCACGACCGGTTGGCCCGGATGGTGTTGATCTCGCCGTTGTGGGCCAGCATCCGAAACGGGTGCGCCAACGTCCACGCCGGCATCGTGTTTGTCGAGTAACGCTGGTGGAAGATGGCGAAGTCGGTCTCGAAGGTGGGGTCGGTGAGGTCCCAGTAGAAGCCCTCGATGTGCGATGCGGTGAACAGACCCTTGTAGACCACCGTCCGGCACGACGACGACACGACGAAGAGCTCGGCGAGCTCGGCGGGCAACGTTCGCTCGATGCGGCGTCTGGCGAGGAACAGCCGCCGCTCCAGCTCGTCCTCGGTCTCGCCTGGGGCGCCGGCGACAAGCGCCTGCTCGATGATCGGCATCGAGGCCCTGGCATCGTCAGACAGCACGTTTGGCCCGACGGGAACCCTGCGCCAGGTGAGAAGGTCGAGCTGCTCGTCCGCAAGGACGCCGTTGACGTGGTTGCGGGAGGCGGGCCCCGCCCCCTGCGGGAGAAACACCATGAGCACCCCGAGCCGGCCGGGCGGCGGCGCAGCCAGCCCCAGGGAGCGCAGCTCGCGCCACAGCATCCGGTGTGGGACCCGCACCATCAGCCCGGCCCCGTCCCCCGTGCCGTCTGCGGAGCGGGCGCCGCGGTGATCGAGGTTGTGAAGACACTCGACGGCGGTGCGCAGCAGCCGGTGGCTCGCTCGCCCGTGGCGGTCGGCGATGAGGCCGACACCGCAGGCATCGCGGATGTCGGCCGGGTCGTGCAGCGGTAGGTCTCGGGCCACAGGGCTCCTTCGGCTCACCCGGTTTATGCGCATATGCTGATAGCTATTCGGTGCGGCGGGAGTGTATCGGGGATGACCCCTGTGACAAATCGGCGACCGCACCGGGGCGGTACGCTGCCGGCCATGCCGGTGATCGTGATCGGGGCCGACACGCCGATCGGTCGTGCCGCTGTCGACGCCCTGCTCGCCGGGGCCGCCGAGTTGCGAGCGTTCGTCACCGACCCCGCCGAGATCGACCGGCTCAAGGAGCGCGGTGTCAAGGTGGCGGTCGGCGACATCTCAGACGGTTCCCATGTCGGCGGCGCCGCACTCAATGCATTCTGCGCCGTGCTCGTCCCGGAGGCCGCCACCGACGCCAGGGAGCGCTCGTTCGCCAGCACGCCGAGCGCCGTGGTCGCCGCATGGGCCGAGGGGTTGCGCGACGCCCGTGTCCACAGGGCGATATGGATCGACGATGCGGCGATCCCAGATGCACCGGCCGTGCTCGCCGCAGCCGTGAGCGAGTTGGCCATCGTGCCGGCCGGGAGGAGTCCAGACGAGATCGCAGCAGACATCGCACGTATCGAGTCGCAACGCATACTGGGCGACACCACCGACCGGAGAGTGTCCGGCGTGGAGCCGGACGACCCATTTCCGCATCGATCGGGGTGAAGCACAATCACCTCGTGTGCGTCCACACCTACCGTGCCCGCCTCCAGAGAGGGGTCAGTTCATGAGTTCCCGGTCCATCGCAGCGGTGCTCGTCCTCGGCTTGATCGCCGCAGCCTGCTCCGGCGCTGACGGCGGCACGGACACGACGGCGCCGACAACTGCGGCCGTAGCGACAACCGTGGCGGCTCCGGCCACCACCCTGGCGGCAACGACCACGACGGCGGGGCCGCTCGGGATGGAGGGCGCCCGCAGCGCCGTCATCCAGATCGTGGCCACTGGCACATTCCAGGACCCGGTCGCCGGGGAGCAGGCCAACGTCCCAGGCTCAGGCTCCGGGTTCGTCATCGACGAGTCCGGGCTGGCGGTGACCAACAACCACGTCGTCACGGGCGCCGCCTTCATCGAGGTCTCGATGGAGGGCGAGGCGGAGCCGCGCAACGCACGGGTCGTCGCCGTGTCTGAGTGCGCAGACCTCGCCGTCATCGACATCGATGGCGAGGGGTTCACCGCCCTCGAGTGGTACGAAGGCCAGATCACCGCAGGGCTTGCCATCTTCGCCGCCGGGTTCCCGCTCGGCGATCCGGAGTACACGCTGCTGGAGGGGATCGTGGCCAAGGAGGATGCAGCAGGGGAGACAACCTGGGCGTCGATCGACTCCGTCATCGAGCACAGCGCAGACACGCTGCCCGGCAACTCCGGCGGCCCCATCCTCAACGCTGACGGCGAGGTGGTTGCGGTCAACTACGCCGGGAACCAGCTAGGGCAGAGCTTCGCCATCGGTCGGGAAGTGGCGCGACCGGTCGTCGAGCAGCTCATGACGGGACAGAGCTTCGAGTCGATCGGCGTCAACGGGGAGGCGTTCTTCGACGGCGTCTTCACCGGGATCTGGGTCTACTCGGTCGCCTCCGGCTCCCCGGCGGACGTCGTCGGGGTGGAGGCGGGCGACCTCATCACCCGGCTCGAGGATCTGGAGCTTGCGACCGACGGGACCATGGCCGACTACTGCGACATCC
>Ga0114938_1001505_pt1 | contig 15703 bp, 13 predicted proteins | sample AshMeaBigSpring_FD_88675 | JGI IMG/M metagenome (GOLD analysis project Ga0114938, IMG submission 88675) | Groundwater microbial communities from Big Spring, Nevada to study Microbial Dark Matter (Phase II) - Ash Meadows Big Spring | ecosystem: Environmental > Aquatic > Deep subsurface >...
ACCTGCTAAAATTGAAGTAACTAAAGCTGCAACACCTGCCACTTGTGGACAAGCATTGGAAGTGCCACCACTAGATCCATATGTATTAAAATTGCCCAAACTTAAAATTCCAGTAGCTCCACCATTTTCGCCACCAGGTGCAGTGATATCTACCCAATTTCCGTAATTACTATAGTTTGCTTTTTCATCTTTATTGTTCGATGCAGCAACACAAATTACTCGTTCATAAGCACCAGGATAAATTTTTCTATTCACCCCATTATTTCCTGCAGCAAAAATTACCAATCCACCTTGCATTACAGAACCACCACCAAATTCACAGAAATAATCAATTGCATCTAAAACAGCCACATTATACACATCAAAATCTACATACCCCCAACTATTACTAGAAATTGCGGCTCCATTATCAGCTGCATAAACAAAAGATTCTGCAAAGCCAGTATTTACTGTGCTAGAAAATGTTTGGCAACTCATTAAACGAATGCCAGAATTTGCATTTCCGTTGCCGCCAGCAATGCTACTGACACCAATACTGTTATTGTTTACCGCACCAATAATGCCTGCACAGAAAGTTCCATGACTTGAAAAAAGTGTAAGATTGGATGAGTTGTTGGTGAAATTATAAGATTTGCCAACAGCTATATTTTGAGCTAAATCTTCATGATCTAATTGTAAAGCATTGTCATGTACAGAAACAATAACCGAGGGATTTCCCTTTTCAATTTCCCAAGCTTTTGTAAGTTGAAGATCTTTTCCTGCAATTCCACCACCTTGCCCTGTGTTCTTAAAATGCCATTGTTGCGAAAATTGAGGATCGTTGGGTATATAATCTGTAGCACCAATTATTTTTGTTTTGTAAACAGGTTCTACCACTTCAAAAAAGCCTGTTGCTTTATAAGCATTCACAACTTCTTTCACAGAAAAACGACTATCAAAATTTATTTCAAACCAGCAATTAAAACCCCAGCTTTTGTGCAAATCGGCTCGTTCTATATCATCCAAAATATTGGGAAAAATTGATTCTATTTGTTGAACAGCAAACTGTTGATTGAGAGCATTTACAATTGTATTTTTCTGAAAAAAAAGAAGATGATTAGTAGAAGATGATTGTTTAGGGAAAAATGCAGGTAAAACTTTCACATAAATTCTTCCTTTTTCAAACGCAGTTTCATTTACCTTATTCAAATCAATAAATGGTCTTGACGTTTTTTGCTTATTTGCTTGAAAATAAATAGGCTGTGCATGTACAACAATGTAAAAAAATACATTGATACATACAATGATGAGTAATCTTATAAAACTATATGTGTTTCTGTTCTTTTGCAAGCACTAAAAATGTGTACGTACAAAAATAGTATAATATTTATGTACGTTTAAAACCAATTTATTCGGTTTAAAAAACACATTAACCCATTAAAATTCCTGCAATCGTAGCTGATAAATAAGAAGCCAAAGTACCACAAAGCAATGCTTTTAAACCTAGTTTAGCTAAATCGGCTCTACGTGTGGGTGCTAATTCTCCAATTCCGCCAATTTGCATTCCTACGCTGCTGAAATTAGCGAATCCACAAATAGCAATACTTACAATAAGATTTCCTTTTTCGGTTAAAATAGGAACTGCTTTCGTAGTTAAATTATTAAACGCAACAAATTCGTTAATCGTAATTTTTTGTCCCAATAAAGTGGCTGCATTGGCAACATCTTGAGAAGGAATACCCATTGCCCATGTAATAGGATAGAAAATTTTCGCAAAAATCCAATTTAAACTTAGGTTTAAATCTGCATTAAATAAATGACCAACCTTTAAAAGCATCCAATCTAACATCGCTATTAAAGCTATAAAACCAATTAACATGGCAATTACATTTACGGCAATTTTCATTCCGTCACCTGCACCATGAGAAATGGCATCAATAATATTACTATATGGACTTTTAACTTCTAGTTTTACTTTACCCATTGTTTGGCTTTCTTCTGTTTCTGGAAACACAATTTTAGAAATCACCAATGCACCCGGTGCAGCCATTAAACTTGCTGTGAGTAAATATTCTGCCTTTGCACCCATATTTGCATACACAATTAAAATGCCACCAGCTATACAGGCTAAACTTCCACTCATACTTGCCAATAATTCACTTTTGGTCATAGTGCTTAAATACGGACGAATCATTACTTGTGCTTCTACTTGGCCAACAAAAGCACTTGCCACATTGCTTAAAGCCTCTGCACCACTTACTCTCATGATAAAGTTCATGGCTTTGGCAATAATAGAAACGATGTATTGCATAATGCCAAAATGATACATTATGGCTACTAAAACACAAACTAAAATAATGGTTGCTGTTACACTAAATGCAAATACAAATCCACCTGCAGAAAAATCTTGATAACCAGTAGGAGTGGTAGTTGCCAAACCTCTATATACAAATGCCACACCTTCTCTCGAAAATTCTTCAATTTTTTTCATCCCTTTACCAAGCATTTGAAAAAATGCAGTTATTGGTGGAACTTTTAGTAACAACAAGGCAATTACTACTTGCAAACCAATTCCTGAAAAAACCAATCGGAAATTAATTTTTTTCTTATTGTTCGAAAACAAAAAGGCTAATCCTAAAATAAGCACTAAACCTATTAGTCCATGAAAGCGATCCATAAGCATTGAGTAGTTGGATGTTACAAAGCGATGAAGATAAATAAAAAGCAGTCTGAAAAAAATTATAAATCGTTCAAAATGGGTTCTATTCGTTTATTTTTCTTTTGCTAATAAATTATAGCAATGGCTAAGCCATATTTATTGTATATCAACTATGCAAAATTCTTGTTCTAACGTTTTTGATGCATCGTAAATAATCTGCAAGAGTTTTACACCTAAAACAGGGTAGAAGGCTGCAATATTTACAATACGTTCTTGTAAATTATTATTTGGAAAAAGCGTTTGCTTAATGTGGTTTATTTGCTGTTGTTGATAGCTGTATTTTCGTTTTTCTGCCCTTAAAATTTTCTTCTCTAATTCGTATATTGGTTTTAAAAACTTTGTTTGCAAAGCATTGGTGTGCTGTGTTAATGTAGAATCTACAACATCTGTAACCAATTTTATTTTGTTAAAAACAGCTTGCAATTGTTCAATTTCTTGGGTTAATTCTAATTGGTGAGTGCTATTTCGTTGAATTAGTTTTTCTAATACTAGGTTAGTAGATGCAAAAAAATCTACAACAGAAAACTGCATATTGTTGATTTGTTTCCGCTCTTTTTCATTCACCAATAAAAAAGAATTTCTTAAAACAAGCATTGGATAAGGAACTTTCGCTGCTTCAAAAACTTTTTTCAATTCAAGCCAATAAGCAATTTCTCCACCACCACCTATAAATGCAATATTTGGAAGAACAGTTTCTTGAAAAACACCTCTCAAAATTACATTGGCACTAAAACGTTCTGGATGATTTTTTAATTCAAGCAAAATTTCAGACTCCGTCCATTGTAAATCTAAGTTTGATACAAAAAATACGGTATCATTTTTCTCAATTCTTTCTCTCTTATCGTTCAGTAAATAAAACAAATTAATGTTTCTACCACTTGCTTGTACTTTGTAATTTTTACTTAACTCTTGTATGGTTTCTGCTACTGCTTTATGTGAAAATTGTTCGATTAATTCTTTTTCTATAACGGGTTCGAAAGCCATTTTTAATGCAGCATTATCTGGTAGTAAAATAAGTAATCCAAAATGTGCAAACAGTTTATTTACAAGTAATAAAGTTGCATCTTGAATAGTTGTGCCAACGGTATAGCTTTCTTTAAATAGGGTAGAAAGTTCTTTACCAAAAGGCAATACATCTATTTGTAATTGTATTTCTTGAATCAGTTGAATAAATTGGTTGTCTACCAACATTCTACCAACTGCACCTGTTTGTTGGGTGTTCCAAACCTTTTTTTCTCCATTGATGTAGATATAGCCTAATTCGTCTAAATCTGCATCTTCGCTACCCATGTAATAAAAGGGTATAAAGTGATAGTTGTTGAACGATTTTTTTAATTCGTCTGCCATTTTAATGGCATGAATTATTTTATAGATAAAGTATAAAGGACCTGTAAAAATATTGGGTTGATGAGCTGTTGTAATGGTAAAAGTATCGTTACTTAAAAGTGCATTTAGGTTAAATTCTTGTTGTTCTGTAAGTTGAATATGGTCATATTGTTTTCTTAAAACATCAACAAGTAGTTGTCTATTTGTATTAAAATTTTTTCTTTCAGAAATGGATGCTGTAATTCCTTCTAATGAAACAGGATGGTTGTAAAATGGTTGTAATTCTTTCTTTTGATGAATATAATCAATCACAATTTGTTTAAAAGCCGTTGTTTGCTCGTAGGATATGTAGGTACAATTATCGCTCATTCAAAAAATTATAAAGCAGCAAAATAATATAAAAGTGTTCTTGAAAATAACCATTCAACAATGCTTTCGTAACTCGAAAGCATTGTTGAAAAGTGAGATTTACTACATTTCTACTAATTCGCCTTCAATATCGTAATCAAAAGCTTTGGTAATTTTTACATGAACAAACGAACCAATTGTAAGTCGTTTTTTTGTATTAATGATAACCTCATTATCTACTTCAACACTATCAAATTCTGTTCTTCCTAAATATCTGCCAGCTTCTTTTTTGTCTACAATTACTTTAAAAATCTTCCCTACTTTTTCTATGTTTTTCTCAAGGCTTATTTCTTGTTGCACTTCCATAATTTCTTGAGCTCTTAGTTCTTTTTCTTCTTGTGTTAAAGTATCTTCTAACAAATGTGCACTTGTATTTTCTTCATGGCTGTAAGAAAAAATTCCTACTCTATCAAATTTGTGTTCTACTAAAAAGGCTTTTAATTCTTCTACATCTTCTTCAGTTTCTCCCGGAAAACCCGCAATTAATGTGGTTCTTAAACAAATACCAGGAACTTTTTCCCTTATTTTATGAATCAACTCACTCATTTCTTCTCTAGTAATATTTCTTTTCATGGCTTTTAACATGTTATTACTAGCATGTTGTAAAGGCATATCTAAATATTTACAAATATTAGTATGCCTATTCATGGCATCTAAAATTTTTAAAGGAAATTTAGAAGGGTAGGCGTAATGCATTCTTATCCAAACCAATCCTTCAACAGCTGCTAAAGCATCTAATAATTCTGGTAATGCCCTTCTTTTGTAAATATCTAAACCGTAATACGTTAGTTCTTGAGCAATGAGCATGATTTCTTTTACTCCCTTTTTTACCAATGCTTCGGCTTCTGTAACCAATTGTTCAATGGTTTTGCTTACATGCTGGCCACGCATTAAAGGAATGGCACAGAAAGAACAAGTTCTATTACACCCTTCACTAATTTTTAAATAAGCATAATGTTGTGGGGTACTTAAAAGTCGTTCACCCAATAATTCTGTTTTATAATCTGCCTCAAATTGTTTTAGAATTAGTGGTAATTCCATTGTTCCAAACCAAGCGTCTACTTCTGGCATTTCGGTTTCTAAATCGCATCTATAGCGTTCACTCAAGCATCCTGTTACATAAACTTTATCTAGTTTACCTCTTTTTTTCAATTCTAATTGATCAAAAATGGTATTTATGCTTTCTTCTTTGGCTTTATCTATAAAACCACAAGTATTTACAACAACAATATTGTGATCTAATTTTTTATTCTCATGTACTACATCAATTTCATTGGCTTGTAATTGTCCACTAAGTACCTCACTATCCACTAAATTTTTGCTACAGCCTAAAGTAATAATGTTTACTTTATCTTTTTTGAGTGTTTTTGCTTTCATAATAGTTGGCAAAAGTAATTGATTAACACATTTCATTTGTTGAAACAGAATTCTAGTTTTCAATTCATTACTTAAATACAAAAAGCTACCTTTTTTGAGGTAGCTTTTACTGTATATGAAAAATAGATTTAAATAGCTGGTTCTTGTTGGCTTAAACAATGCCAACTTCCTAAACCCCAAATTACATCGGTGCTATCAATACCAATTACGGGCCTATCGGTAAAACATTCGCTTAAAATAGACAATGCTTTATCGTCGTTTTTATCTCTAAAAGTAGGAACAATTACGGCACTATTTGCAATATAAAAATTAGCGTACGAAGCAGGCAAACGTTGGTCTTCGTAAATTACAGGTGAAGGCATTGGTAGCTCAACAATATTCAGCTGTTTACCAGAAATCAAACGCATTTTTTTCAACGCATCTAAATTTTCTTGTAGTAAATGATAGTTTTCGTCGTTTTTATTTTCTTCCACCACTGTTACTACTGTATCGGTATTTACAAAACGCGTAATGTCATCAATATGTCCATCAGTATCATCGCCTACAATTCCATCGCCTAACCATAAAATTTGCTCAACACCATAAAATTGATGCAAGTAATTTTCTATTTCTTTTTGTGATAAGTGTGGATTTCTATTTTCGTTTAACAAACAAGCTGTAGTAGTTAATACTGTTTTTGCATCATTAAATTCTACGGAACCTCCTTCCATTACAACACCTGGATGAACAACTGGAATTTGATAATGATTGGCAATTAAGGTTGGAATAATATCATCTAAATCGAAAGGAGGATACTTGTTGCCCCAAGCATTATATCCCCAATCTACAATCATTTTTTCTTTTTTTTCTGGATGAATTAAAAACGCAGGACCATGATCTCTACACCAAGCATCATTAGTAGGATGATGAAAAAAAACAATTTTAGATAAATCAGCGTTTACTTTTATCAATTGTTCTTTTGCAAACGCTTCCATAGCTGCATCTTTTACATTAATGCATACCAATTCTTTGGTGGCTACAGTTTTTATAAATGTAGAATATGGTGTATAAATGGTATTAATTTTTCCTGGCCAACTTGCTTCTTTATGTGGCCAACTAAGCCATGTTGCTGTATGTTTATGCCATTCGGCAGGAAAATAAAAACCTGCTTCTTTGGGAGATTGTATCATTGTTGTGATAAGATAAATTTTAAATGAAAATCTTTAGTCTTCGTCGATAAAACGTTTGGTAATTGGCTGATAACTATCAATTCTTCTATCTCTTAAAAAAGGCCAATGTGTTCTGTATCTCTCAGATTTTGTTAAGTCAATATCGGTTACTACAGTTTCTTCTTCGTTATGTGTTGCTTTGTAAATAAGGCTTCCAAAAGCATTGGTAATAAACGATCCACCCCAAAATTCCATATCGGCTTCTCTACCAACTCTGTTTACAGAAACCACAGGAATACCATTTGCAACTGCATGAGAGCGTTGTATTGTTTGCCATGCATTGTATTGTTCAACATTGGTTTCGTTGTCTTGCGTAATTGCCCAACCAATTGCTGTAGGATAAAATAAAATTTCTGCACCCATTAACGCAGTTATTCTAGCCGCTTCAGGATACCATTGATCCCAACAAATTAATACGCCTATTTTGGCAAATTTTGTATTGAAAACTTTATAGCCTAAATCACCTGGCGTAAAATAAAATTTCTCATAATAACCAGGGTCATCTGGAATATGCATTTTTCTATACTTACCTAAATATTTTCCATCTGCATCAATTACTGCTGTGGTATTATGGTATAAGCCTTCCGCTCTTTTTTCAAATAAAGAAGCGATGATTACTACATTGTATTTTGCAGCAACAGGCGAAAGAATATCGGTAGAAGGGCCTGGAATAGATTCTCCTAATTTAAAATTATCATGGTCTTCTACATCACAGAAGTATAGTGAAGTAAATAATTCTTGTAAACAAACAATTTGAGCTCCTTTGGCTGCTGCTATTTCAATTTGCTCAATTGCTTTTTGTATATTTTCTGCTCTATCTGCTGTACAACTCATTTGTACAGTACCAATTTTTACAATAGACATTTGAATGTTGGTTTATAAAATCAAAAGTAACTGTTCACTTTTATTTTATGGAAAACAATATGTAAAGTTTATAATAAAAAAAGTTCTGTTTGCATAAGCAAACAGAACTTTTAAATATGTAAACAGTATAAATTAATATCTGTTGTAGCCACCGCCACCGCTGTTTCCACCACGATCGCCGCCACCACGGTTTCCACCGCCGTAACCGCCACCACGACTTCCGCCGCCGCCATAACCGCCACGACTTCCGCCGCCACCGTAACCGCCACCGCTGTTACCGCCGCCAAAACTGCGTTTTTTAAATCCACCTTCTTTTCTTTCGCCTTCTGGACGAGGAGTTGATTCGTTTACAACTACTTTACGACCACCTAATTCAGTGTCATGTAAAGCACTAATTGCTGTACGAGCAGCATCGTCATCAGACATTTCAACAAAACCAAAACCTTTGCTACGGTTGTTGTTAAATTTGTCTGTAACAATTTTTGCACTTGTTACTTCGCCATAAGGAGCGAAAAGTTCTTGAAGATCTTCACTAGTCATAGACCAGTTTAAGTTTCCAACGTAAATGTTCATGTTCTTTAAATTAAAAAAATAAAAAATCAATGGAAAAAACAGTAACCAAAAACCCTGAATCATTTACGTTAAAAACGTTCGAGAGAATTGTAAAACTGACCATTGTGATAAGTAAAAGTATTATATTTATTGATTTACCAAAATTTATTTTTAAAAATCAATATTCTTCACATAAATATAATATTCTATTTCTCTATATTTTCAGTTAAAATAAAATAATCATTACTGTAACTGGCGTTTATAAATTTGCACTGTGTTTTCATAACCCAAGTACAAAGCATCACAAACCAATGCATGACCAATACTAACTTCATTTAAGTACGGAATATTTTTGGCAAAAAATTGAAGATTATGAGCATCTAAATCATGACCTGCATTAATTCCTAAATTCAGTTCTTTTGCTTTTTCAGCAGCCCGAATAAAAGGTGCAATAGCTGCATTTTTTTCCTCTATATTTTTTGCTTGTTCAAATTTTTTGGCAAAACTTTCGGTAAACAGCTCTATTCTATCTGTTCCTGTTTTGGCTGCACCTTCTACCATTTCAATAATTGGGTCTACAAAAATTGAAACTCTAATTCCTTCGTTTCGAAATATTTGAACCATGTTTTTCAGGTAATTAGCATGCTCTATGGTATTCCATCCATGATTACTAGTAATTTGACCCAAAGCATCAGGTACCAATGTTACTTGATGTGGTTTTACTGCAAGTACTAGATCTACAAATTTTTGTTCCGAACAATTTCCTTCTATATTAAATTCAGTAGTAATAATAGGTTTAATATCATACACATCTTTGTACGTAATATGTCTTTCATCTGGTCTTGGATGAACCGTAACACCATCTGCACCAAACCTTTGAGCATCTATGGCAGCCTTTACTACATTGGGGTTATTTCCACCTCTACTATTTCTGATAGTAGCGAATTTATTAATATTAACACTTAGCTTGATCATGCTGCAAAATTGTAACTTTTATCTATAGAACAAATATTTGTAAGCAGAGTTGAAATAGTTTTTCTAATATTTTGGTTTACGTTGTTTTTATTTGCAAATGATATACCTGTTTAAAATGAATATTTGATTAGTATGAAAATTGTAATTATAAACGGACCTAATTTGAATTTATTGGGAAAAAGAGAGCCTGGAATTTACGGAGCACAAACGTTTGAAGATTTTTTTAAAACCTTACAACAACAATTTTCATCTATTGATTTTGTCTATTTCCAAAGCAATATAGAGGGAGAATTAATAAACTATCTTCAACAGGTTGGTTTTGAGGCTGATGGTATTATTTTAAATCCTGGTGGTTACACACATACTTCTGTTGCAATAGGAGATTGTATTGCAGCCATTACATCGCCTGTAATTGAAGTACATATAAGCAATGTACATGCTAGAGAAGCGTTTAGGCATATTTCTCATGTATCTGCAAAATGTAAAGGATCTATTATTGGTTTAGGTTTAGAAGGATATGCATTGGCTGTTCGTTATTTAATTTCTATTCAAACAAATTCTTAATTTTTTCTTTTGGCAGCAATTGTAACTACTTTTTTCACTGCATTTTTAATCAGTTTTTTAGGGCAATTACCTCTAGGAAATACGAGCCTAACAGCTACACAAATCAGGGTACAAGAAGGATTAAAATCGGCTATTTTGTATATGTGGGGCGTTGCAATTGTAGAGATGATTTATTTAAGAATTGCCTTAACAGGTATGGATTGGATTTTTCAACATCCTATTATATTTAAATCAATAGGATGGGTTACAGTGGTTTTCTTTTGTGTTTTAGGTATTGTTTCTATAAAAAGTGCTTATCAGCAACACACTGAAAAAAAAGGAATTTTAATTAATAACCAGTTAAATAGATTTGTTTTAGGATTGTGGTTATGTGCTATGAATCCGGCACAAATTCCTTTTTGGTTTTTATGGACGAGCTATGCTTTAGAATGGAAAATTTTACATTCGAATACTGTAGCCTATAATGTATTTACTGTAGGTGCAGGCTTGGGAACAATAGGTGGACTGTTGGTTTATATTTATGGTGGAAACTATTTAATAACCAAAAAAAATGTAAGCAATAGAAAATTAAACTTAATAATGGGTATTATTTTTTTAATTGCAGGAATTGCACAGTTATGGAGAATGATTGATAAATAGTTGCAGCAAAAACATTAAAAAGGAAGACCAATGCCAAGCTGAAAAGCGTAGTTTTTAACCGATATTCCATTTTGTCGCATATTACTCCATTCAAAGTTTTTTAAACTCATCCAACCATTATTGCTAGTTCTTGCCGGATCTTTTACCCTGTAAGCAAAATCTACACGAAGTAAAAAATAAGAAAAATCGAATCGTAAGCCTGTGCCCATTCCTATGGCTAAATCTTTGGTTAAGTTGTTTAGTGAAATTACAGATAAAGCATCGTTAGGATCTTTATTAATGTTCCAAATATTACCAATATCTGCATATAAAGCACTGCCAACTTTTATACCTGCAATATTTGCAATTTGAAATCTGTACTCTAAATTGGTTTCTAAATTAAAATCGCCAAATCTATCGGTATAACCACTTGTAGAAGTGTCTGTTTTTATTGAAGACCCTAAACCCAATTGTCTTAAACCCCAAGCTCTCATACTATTTGGTCCACCTAAAAAGTATTGTTTAAATACAGGAATACTTTGCCCTGCAATCGGAATACCCACACCCATAAAAAAACGTGTTGCAATTTCTGTTTTAGGATATTTTTTGATGAAACGATATTCTCCTTCAACTTTTAAAAACTTAAATATGTTGGAATTACTACTAGTGATTAAGTGTGAAATCAACCCACTTTCTTCTAAAGCACCCCTGAAATAATGACTTTTTGAAGGGTCTTTTTTACTCGTAATATTAGAATTAATAGAAAAGCCTAAACCCACCACATTTCCATTTCTAAAAGAATTTCTTAAAAAAGGGTTTTGATTAAACAAGTTGATTAAACCAGATAAAGTATCAACCTTATACAATTCGATATTGGGTAATTTTAGCAAAAAAGTAGTATTGCCTTTTGTGCCTTCTAATCCAAGATTAAAAACAAGCGAACGCAATTGATAAAAACCTCTTCTATCGATATAAGCTCCTGAAGTAGAAAGGAGGGTTCTTTTGTTTTCAAGCTGACGTAAAAAGCCAACTTTGTTTAATGGACCAATAATTCTAGGAAAACTAAATGTGTTACTTAAACTAAGTTGTGTGGTTTGTAAAAAAGGTTTTTGAGCAACACCATCTACAGAACCATCAATATTAAATTCGAATCCCAATCTAAAACTCGTTAAAGATTGAATTGCTTGTTTGCCAATATTTCTATTTCTATAACTTAAATTAGTTGCAATACCCAGTAAATTACCCGATCCAATATCGCCTGTATTTCTGCTACTTTCTAAATCAACTGTAAAGTTTTGCCTTTTTTCAGGAACCATGAAAAAATGAAAATCTATACTGTCTTTATCTCTAATTATTGCTTTTGCATCTACCTGTTTCCAAGTGCCAATTTGAGATAATCTATTGATAGATTTATAATATAAATCTTCGTTATATAAATTTTTATTTTGCAAATAAGTATGTTCTCTAAGTGGTCTTAATTTAAATCTATCTTTTACATACCTAACCGTTGAACCTCTAAAATTTACTGTTTTATAGCTTGATATTTTTAGCAAAGAATCTGCATCGTAATAAGCATCTTTAATGTCTGGATAATAATAAATATGCCCAACATAATATTGTCTTGTAATAGCAGAATCTGTGATGGGTTTTTGTAAAAATGTAATATCCCATTTAGGATTTTCTTTTCGTTGTTTAGCAGCTGCTGTTAAAATTTTAGCTTGTTCAAATGGGTCAAGAGAAAGCGTAAGTAATTGGCTATCAAGCGTATCTATCAACGCATAAATGTATTCTCTTCTGTAATTAAACAATCCATTTTGATGAAACCAAGTATTTAAACGTTCAATTTCGCTATTAATAATTTGTTTGTTGTAGGGTTTTCCAGGTTTTATCAAACTGTTTTTTGCCTGTAAAAGCGTTAATTTTTGTATAGTAGAGTCTATTGGTTTTTGAGTAGTATCTAGTAAAAAATAATCTACCGATTGTACGGTAATGTTTTTGCCAATTTCAATGTTCATTGAAATGGTTGTTCGAATTTGATTGTTTTTAACCGTGTCGAATTCATATAAAGGCTTTAAATCGGCATAATAATATCCTTGAGAATTTAAGTATGCGTTCATAAACGTTTTTGAACGACCAATATTAACTGTATCAAAAACAGCAGGATTTTTTAGTTTATATACAATACCAAACTGCTGCATTTTTCTAGCTTTTAAGCTATCATCCCAATAGTTGTTTAATTCTGTAATCAATCGTTTCCGTTCTTCTTTCGATAAACTACTATCTTTTATATTTATTTTATTTTCAAAAACAAAGGGAATGTTTTTGGGATGATTTTTTACAATGGTGCAACTGCTACTGATTAATATTGCAAAACTAGCAACTAGAAAAAATGATAAAAGAGTTGTTGTTTTGCTAAATAAATGCATAAGTAATGTTAAGTAAAAATGAGGTCAAATATATTCAATCTTTATGCCACAAAAAACAAAGAAATGAAACTGGATTGTTTATAGTTGAAGGTGTAAAATTGGTGGATGAGTTGCTAAAAAGCAATTTTAAGGTTGTTAAATTATATGCATTATCTAGTTGGTTGCAACAAAATATACAATACCAATTCATTACAACTGAAGTTGAACCGTTTGAGTTGGAAAAAATTTCTACCCTTCAAACGCCACAGCAGGTAATTGCAATTGTGCAACAAGCCAATACCAATGCTATTTCTAGTGAATGGAGTGGCATTACATTATGTTTAGATGGAATTCAAGATCCAGGAAATTTAGGTACCATTATTCGAATTGCCGATTGGTTTGGCATTCAACAAATTATTTGTAGCGATAATACAGTAGAAATATATAATCCTAAAGTAATACAAAGCACAATGGGCAGTTTTTTAAGGGTACGAGTAATGTACACTAATTTGTATACATTTTTAACAGAAACAAAGCTGCCAATTTATGGAGCGTTGTTGCAAGGAAAAAATGTGTTTGAAATTGAGAAACCATCACAAGCAATATTGGTAATTGGTAGCGAAGGAAAAGGCATTTCACCCGAAATTCTTCCATTCATTCAGCATCCTATTACAATTCCTAAAAAAGGAGGAGCCGAAAGTTTAAATGCAGCCGTAGCAACGGGTATTTTGGCAGCTTTTTTTGCTTAATTTATTCATGAAAGTAAATGGCTAGTTTTTCTCTCCATTCTTGTGGCAATGTTGCTTTTTCTCTTGTTTTTGCATCAATAAAATACAATACTACTTTACCAACAGTTAATAATTTTTCTTGCTCATTATATACCTCTTGATGAAATTCAATTTTATGATGTTTGGGTAATTCGTTTAATGTGGTTTTAATTGTTAATAAATCATCATAAATGGCAGGTCTTAAATATTTACAATGAATTTCTACAATTGGCATAATAATTCCAGAATGCTCTAAATCTTTATATGTAAATCCTAATGATCGAATAAATTCAGCTCTACCCACTTCAAAATATTGAACATAATTGCTGTGATATACAACACCCATTTGGTCGGTTTCAGCATATCTTACTCTAACTGTGGTTTTGCTTTCGTACATAACTTATAATTATTCTTTTCTTGTTGGTAAAGTTAGGGTAGAGGCTTGTTTATCCACAAATTAAAGGAACAATGTTTGTTATACAAGTGTCAAATTATCTTTAATTGGTTTTGGCATTATTTTAAGATTCAAAACGGTAATATTTGTTTTTTAGAAAACGGCAAAAAGCATTTTGTTCATATCATTGCTTCGTTAATATTTAGATAGCAATTGTAAATTTTGTATAGTATGAAAATGCGGATTCAATACAAATCTTTTCTGTATATAACTATATTTTATTGTAGTTTTTTGTGTAGGCAAGCAACAGCACAAGCAACTTTGGCAACAACCGATATTGATGCTACCTATAAGTTAGCAAAAGAATATTATGCAAGAGATCAATTTAGCCTTGCATATCCTATTTTTTCAGATATTCATCATCATAAAATTGCTAGCTCAAATTATCCTGAAATCATTGCTATTGAAGCATCGTACTATTATATTGTATGTGGATTAAAATTAAATAAATGGCTACACGAACAGTTAGCAACAAATTTTATAGAGCAATCTACACATGCTGCTAGAATGCAAATGATGTGCTTTGAATTAGCAGAATTTTATTTCCGACAAAAAAAATATGCAGAAGCACTTGCTTTTTACGATAAAACAGGTATTCAAAACCTCAATAACACTGCTATTGCATCGTTAAAGTTTCATAAAGCGTATTGCTTATTTACCATGCAACAATTTAAAGAAGCAAAACCTTTATTTAACGCAATTAGACAAATTGCTGACGATGCCAATTATATTGATGCTAATTATTATTATGGATTTATTGCATTTTATGATAAACAATATAAAGATGCTTTGGCTGCATTTACCGTTGCAGAAAATGATGCTACTTATAGTTCTATAGTGCCTTTTTATATTGCTGAAATTCACTATTTTAATAATGATAGAGATATTGCATTAAGCTATGCAGAAAAACAAATAAAGAAAGGTGGACAGTTTTACGATTTACAATTAAAACAACTTGCAGGTCAACTGTATTTTGATAAACGACAATTTGCAAAAGCACAACCGTACTTAGAAGAATACATTAATAAAACCGAAAAAGTGAGTAGAGAAGACTTGTACGAACTCAGCTATTGTTACTATGAAGCTGGCGTTTGGAAAAAGAGTATTGAAGGTTTTAAACAATTGGGTGGAAAAGAAGATTCATTGGCACAAAATAGCATGTATTTATTAGCAGATGCATATTTAAAAACCGATCAAAAAATGAATGCAAGAAATGCATTTTTATTTTGTGCTAGCAACAACAGTAATCCTACTCAAAAAGAAATTTCAACATTTAGTTATGCAAAACTTTCTTATGAATTAGGTTATACCGATGTGGCTTTAAGAGAGTTGCAACAATTTATTATTCAATTTCCTAAAAGCAATCAATTACAAGAGGCAAAAGAATTATTGGTGATTGTTTTGGCCAATACAAGCAATTATAAAGATGCTTTAGCCCTGTTTGAGAGTTTAAAAAACAAAAGCGAAACTGCTCAAAAAATTTATCC
>Ga0114938_1001507_pt1 | contig 15682 bp, 17 predicted proteins | sample AshMeaBigSpring_FD_88675 | JGI IMG/M metagenome (GOLD analysis project Ga0114938, IMG submission 88675) | Groundwater microbial communities from Big Spring, Nevada to study Microbial Dark Matter (Phase II) - Ash Meadows Big Spring | ecosystem: Environmental > Aquatic > Deep subsurface >...
ATAGACAAATCCGATCGAACGCTCTTCGGGAGCTTTTTGCATGATCTCTTCATTATTAAAAATCAACTTGCCGCCGACCTTATGCAAGCCGGCGATCGATTCTAAAATAACCGTTTTACCCGCACCCGAATGCCCCAAAATCACAAAGTATTCTCCCTCGCCGACGTCGAAGCTAATGTCTTGTAAATCGAACGCCCCTACTTTACATGTAAGGGCTTGCAAGGAGAGATAACTCATTTTTTTCCTAAGATAGAAGCATCACCCGTAATCATCGGCGGATTCATCGCATCTTGACCGTTTTTCTTCATGATCGCCTGTCCCTCAGGGCTCAAAATGAAGTTGACAAACGCAACCGCACCCGCTTTATTAGCTGGAGATTTGGCGTTCTCAAAAATACTCAAACCGTACACCATCGGCGCACCGACTTGCTTCTCGACTTCGCCCGGTTTTTTACCGTCGATGTTGAACGATACTTCGGAATAAACGTTATCGTATTTAGCACTTTTAAGTGAAATAGCTTCGGGGAGCGTGACGTATTTGAGATGATGTTGATCGGCGACGGATTTATAAATAAACAAATAGTCGTATTGTCCCGCTTCCAACAGTCCTAAAAGATCGGTCTCTTTCGGTCGGACGACGACTTTTTTAGGGTTTTCTTCTCCGACTTCGTAATGATCGCCGTAATTAAAAAGTGCTTGGTATAAACCGGGCTTGACGTAGTATTTTTCCGCCAACATCGTCACCAACATCGAACGGTAACCGCACGGATCGAGATTAGGATTTGAATGTCCCACGACGACGCCCTCTTTCATAAAAATATCCGTCCAGTTTTTCTCGTTAATCTCTTTGGCGAATTTTGATTTGTCGGTATAGGCTAAGACCATTTCGTTGGTCGCAAATTGTGCGTTAAATTTGGCATGATTGGGAATCAACATCGTGTCGATAACCTGATAATCGGCACTGCCCATCACGTCCGCAGCACGTCCGAGATCGGTCACTTTACGCGCCGCTGCGATACTGCCGCTGGGTTCTCGTTGCACGTCGTACTGCGGGTATTTTTCTTCAAACACTTTTTCGATCTCCGCAAACGGCACCGAAAGGCTTCCCGCATGTAAAACGACGATAGGCTCTTTTGCCAACAAAAACGATGCCGCCAAGGCACTGAGTAACCATACTTTTTTCATATAAAACTCCTCTTAAAATATGTATTTTTTGCATAACAACACTGCGCAGAGGGCTCAAAAAGAGCACCGTAGCGCACATGGCGTAGGTCGAAAATCTTACCCTATTTGCATAGCGACAAAATAGCCGACGCCTCTTCAGTCTTTAAACTCTTTTTTGTTTCTCGGCTTTAAAAACAACTCTTTAAAACGTTCGTTTGCATAATTTTCGATGTCCGCTTGAAGCTTACGATAGTTGTCCATATACTCTTTGGCGACGGGAGTCAGTTTCGTACCCGCGTCTTCTCCTCCGCCTTGCTTGGTTTCGACCATCACGTCGTTGATATTTTTTTGCAAAATCTTAATATGCGTCCACGCTTTTTTGTAGTTCATACCGATTTTTTCGGAAGCCTTGGCGATAGATCCCTCTTGTTCGATCAGCTCTAATATCTCGGTTTTACCCTTGCCGAACAGTAATTCGCCCTCGGCGTTTTCGATCCACGTTTTGGTTTTAACGTAAAGCCTCGGACGTCTTTTCTCGGTAAAACATCCCAAGGAACAATAGGTCACGTCGATATTTTTTTCTTTGAGCGTTCCTCGAATTTTTTTCAACCCGATACCTGAAGCCTGAGCGCGTGCCGCGTGACATGTCACGCGATTTTTATCGTCTAAAAGCGGCGTCAACCGATTGAGTGCTTCCACGTCGAATACGCCACCTTCTAATTTACCGAACTGTCCGAGCTCGCAACGATCGATGCGTATATCAAGTGCTTTAGCGGCATCGCCGACATCGCGAATCGGGCATTTGAGCTTGGCGGCGATTTTGTACGCATCGGAGCAATCAAGCTTACCGTGTTCGTTCAAATACTTCCGAATCATCTCTTCCATTTCGTTCATGCTTATGCCTCCTCGATCACGATACGGTGCGCATGACGGTAAACGTTCATCGTGTCGCCGCGCACGAAACCGATTAAGGTAAGTCCAAATTTTTCGGCAATCATCAAACCCAAACAGGTCGATGCGGTGCGCGAGGCTAAAATAGGAATTTGATGCATTACCGCTTTTGCCACCATTTCCGAAGAGAGCCTACCGCTGACCATCAAAAAAGCATTTCGCGTATCCGCACCCGCCATCACGGCTTTACCGACGACTTTATCGATCGTGTTGTGCTGAGCGATGTCTTCCCCGATAAAATACGTCTTTTCATCGGTAAAAAGCTTTGCCGTATGCACGCATCCCGTTTGCTCGTACAACGGACATTCGGTGTAAAATCGGCTCATTTCGTCACCCAGTTTTTGAGCACTTAGGCAAAAATCGCTTTTAATCACTTTAGCCTCGATGGCTTCGGGATCGATATTGGCGGTCATACTCTTACCGCATCCGCTAATGACCACGCCTTCGGCATTAAGCTTGTGAATGTTTGCTTCGTTGACTTTCGCTTCGATATGAACTTGCATACCCTCATTCAGGAGTTTGAGCGAAAGGACGTCGCTCAATTTTTCGATAATATTTTCGCTCATCAAGTAACCGATTGCCAACGCTTCTTGATCCACGGGCGTCGCCATCAGCGCACCTACGCGCTTTTCATTAACGAAAAGCTCCAGTTTAATTTCGCGTACCAGCGTATCGTCTCGCTCAAAGATTTCTTTGCCTTTGATCTTGGTAATTTTGGTTGAAAAAGTCGGCTCCATACCCTTCCTTCGTTATGCGTTTAGCGCATATTTATCGTCAAAAAAAGTGTAGCGTACGAAACTGATTCGTACGCTACGATTGAAAATTGGTTTAAAATTTTCCCTGATCTTTCAGCTTTTTATACCACGTGCTGTGGAGGATTTTTACTTCCTCTTCTTCCACGTAACCCGTGATAATACTTTGCACCGCACCTTTAATAGCAAACATCGACATGTAAACATGCGTGATGAAAAGTGCAACGACCGCAAAGCCCATCACGTTATGGATAATCGCGGCGGCACGTAACATATCGATTTGACTCATTCTCGTCACATTATGGAGCATTTCCATTTTAAAGTCAAGAAAAAACATAAAGGCACCGCTTAAAATCATCGTAATGCCTCCAAGAATTGCTACCCAGTACCACATCTTTTGTCCGGCGTTAAATTTCCCCGCAAGGATCGGTTTTTTCTCTTTAGAGAGGTATCCTCCCAAGATCATAAACCATTTCACGTCATCCAGATTGAAAAGTGCCTCTTTAAGCCACATCAATGCCATCGGAATCACGACGATCGTAAAAGGAATCGTGAAGAGTCCGTGTAAATTTTTACAGAACCTTACGAACATTCCTCCGCCGAAGAAGTCGCCGAAAACAATGACGAATCCCGTCGGAACGATGACGATAAAACTGATCGCCGCAATTTGGTGAATGATACGGTTATACAGATTAAAGGCGTAGTATTTCTTTTCGCTGTGCGGAAATACTTTAGGTCCGATAATTTTATAATGCAGAAAAAAAGCTCCCGGTACGCCGATTAAGACGCCTAAAAATATCCATGCAAAATACTGATGTTGCAGCATGGTAAACAAAGGTCCTAATTTTAAGCTCTCTTCTTGCCCGTATCCTAAGATATTTTGTATGCGCATCTCGCCCCATATTTGGCTATCGACGGCCAATGCCGTCGATGCCAATGCGAGGGTCGCAATGAACATGTAAAGGTATTTTTTCATTGCGACTCCTTTCATTGGTTTTTATACGCCTTATCCCATACCAACGGATTGCTTGCGCCTTTTGCGCGGGAGGAGACACGGGCTCGAATAATGGCGGAAACCGATTCGGAATCTCCGACCAAAAGTGCTTTGGTGGAACACATCGCCGCACATACGGGTACTTTCCCCTCGGCGATACGGTTTTGACCGTAGAGATGTCGCTCTTTTTCGGAGTTCGTCTCGAGTGGTCCTCCGGCACACATGGTACATTTATCCATCGCCCCTTTAGCTCCGAAAATCCCTTCGCGCGGAAACTGAGGTGCGCCGAACGGACATGCGTACAAGCAGTAGCCGCAACCGATACATTTTTCTTTATCGTGTAAAACGATACCGTCTTCGCGAATGTAAAAACAATCGACCGGACACACTTGCTCACACGGAGCGTCGGTACAGTGCATGCAAGCAATCGACGTGGAAAACTCTTTCCCTGGAATGCCCTCGTTGATCGTAATGACTTTTCGTCTGGCTATTCCTACGGGCAGTTCATGCGCTTCCGCACACGCTACCGAACATCCGTCGCACTCGATACATCGGTGCTCGTCACAGTAAAATTTCATTCTTGCGTATTCCATCATCCACCCCCTACGCTTTCTCTATGCGACACAAGCCGCCTTTAGTCTCAGGAATCTGAGTGATGATGTCGTAACCGTAGTTGGTAACGGTGTTAACACTCTCACCGCTGGCATACGGCTTCGTTCCTGCCGGGAAATTGCCCGTTCGATCCGTACCTTGAAAGTAACCCGCAAAGTGAAACGGCATAAAGACCATATCCGGAAGGACGCTGTACGAATACTTCGCTTTGACGTTAATCTTTGTACCCTCAGGAGAGTGTACCCACATCATCGTGCCGTTTTTAATGCCGTGTTTCAACGCTAAATCCGGATGGATATGGCAAAACATCTCCGGCGTTAACGCCGCGATATACTTCGACGCACGGTTTTCGATACCCGCACCGTTCATCGTCACCAAACGTCCCGTGACCATATTGATCGGGAACTCTTTAGCGTAGTCTTGCGCGCTTTGGACGGAGATATACTTCGTCATAACGCGGAAGTGGTTCGCTTTGTCCGGATAGGCCGGATATTTGGCGACTAAATCCGTACGCGGAGAGTGTAGAGGCTCTCGGTGCATCGGAATATGATCCGGGAAATTCCAAACGATGGCTCTGGCTTTGGCATTGCCGTAAGGGCAAACGCCCGCTTCCATACATTTTTGAACTAATATACCGCTGTTATCGACTTTCCAGTTTGCACCGCATGCGGCCTTTTCTTCTTCGCTTAGCGTAATGCCGAGAACTTTTTCGATGTTCTCTTTGGTAATTTCAGGGTATCCCGTTTCAATTTTAGAACCTTTGGGGAAAGAGCCTTTCTCTGCCAAGAGGTTTACGCCGTCTTTTTCCAAACCGAAGTTGTTTCGAAAGCCCATACCGCCCTCAGCAACACTAATGCTGGTGTCGTAAAGATTCGGAGAACCGCCGTGCGTTTTCGTCCAACAAGGCCATGGAAGTCCGTAAAATTCACCTTTCATCGGTCCCATACCCGCACCGCTTACTTCATCGAACATATGCCAGTTGTCGGTATGTTTTTTAACTCTTTCCGCCGTCCAACCGGTCAGACCGATGGTTTTGATAATACGCGCGATTTCGTTGGTTGCGTCTTCGGGCCACGTAAAGTTTGTTTTACCCGGAATCATTTCAAGCTTTCCGTCTTTCGTCTCTTGCATCAACATACCTTTCGTATATTGATCGTAGAAACCTAAACGCTTAGCGAGTTCAAACATAATCTCTTGATCGGGTTTGCTTTCATACATCGGTTCGACGACTTTGTATCGCCATTGTGCACTTCGGTTGGTTGCCACGACTAAACCGCTCGTTTCAAATTGCGTTGCCGCAGGAAGAATAAAGACGTTGTCTTTTTTGTCGGTCAAAATGGCCGCTTCGTTGACGAAAGGATCGGCAAGAACGAGCATATCGAGGTTATCTAAACCCTCTTTGATTTTGGCTTGTTGCGCAACGGAGGTAATACCGTTTCCGAAAACCAAAAGTGCTTTAAGCGGCGTTCCGGCATTTTCGATTTTTTCGTCGGATTTGACGTTTTGTACGCCTGCCCACCATCGTGCAAGAGAAAAACCGTTTTTTTCCATCCACGAAGCATCTTTAAACTGCTTGACGAGATAATCGTAATCCACGCCCCACGATTTAGCAAAATATTTCCATGAACCTGCGGCTAAACCGTAATATCCCGGAAGCGAATCGGCAAGACATCCCATATCCGTTGCGCCTTGAACGTTATCGTGACCTCGAAGGATATTCGTACCGCCGCCGGCACGTCCCATGTTTCCGAGTGCCAACTGAAGAATCGGAGCCATACGGGTATTGGACGTTCCGATCGTATGTTGCGTCAATCCCATCGCCCAAATCAATGTTCCCGGACGATTTTTAGCGTAAAGCGTCGTAATTTGAATCAACGTATCCGCAGGAACGCCCGTGACGTCGGCAACAACTTCCGGCGTCCATTTTGCCGCCTCTTCCCTGATCTTATCCATACCGAAAACGCGTGCATCGACGTATTCTTTATCTTCCCAACCGTTTTTGAAAATAATGTTCAACATACCGTACATGAACGGAATGTCCGTACCGGGACGAATTTGTGCGTAAAGATCCGCTTTCGCCGCCGTTTTCGTAAAACGAGGATCAATGACGATCAGTTTAGAGTTGTTTAACTCTTGTGCTTTTAAAAAGTGTTGAAAACCGACGGGGTGGTTAACCGCAGGGTTCGCACCGAAAATAATAATGGCCTTTGACTTTTGAATATCTCCCAAAGAGTTCGTCATCGCACCGTATCCAAATGTATTCGCCACACCGGCGACTGTGGAAGAGTGTCAGATTCTCGCTTGGTGATCGGTATTGTTCGTACCGAAAAATGCCGCAAACTTTCTAAAATAATAGGCTTGCTCGTTACTCATTTTCGCCGAGCCTAAAAACTGAACCGCATCGGCTCCGTCTTTACTTTTGAGCTCTTTTAGTTTGTTCGCAATGCGATTCAGCGCATCGTCCCAACTTAGGCGTTTCCATTGACCGTTTTCTTTGACCATCGGATATTTCAAACGAACTTCCGATCGAACCATATCGATCATATCGGCACCTTTACAGCAGTGTCCGCCAAGGCTAATCGGGTGGTCTTGAGCAACTTCTTGACGAACCCATACGCCGTTTTGAACTTCTGCGATCACGCCGCATCCTACCGAACAGGACGTACAGATCGTTTTCACTTTCTTACTTCCCGGGAACGGATTTTTGACCTCTTCCTCCGTTGCGGCTCTAGTGACGTTCTCTCCGGCGAAACTCGAAGTCGCACCAAAGGCACCTGCAATAGCCGCCATTTTGAGGAAACTTCTTCGACCGACGGTCGTACTTAGAGCACGTTGCGTCTCACTGTTCATGACTGTAGTCTCCTTGTTTAACGGGCAGATTTATAATAATCTTCCCATGCTTGTGTTTTCTTGTACGTCACTTCTTTTTTCTTTGAATGACCTACAATAACGCCGTTTGTACCTTTTGAAGCGGAAGAACTCGCTTGCAGCGTTGCAACGCCTGCGGCACTAAGCGCACCGGCAAGTGCGGCTTTTTTCACAAAACCGCGTCGACTCTCGTTCATCCCATACCTCCTTTAATAGGGTTCATCCCTTTACATGTAAAGCTTACATGTAAAGGGATTGTTCGAAAAAACCGATGTTTTCTCGAGCAATCCCTTGAAAGGATCGCTAGGCTTGAACGGTTGCCTTTTTTGCTTTTTCCGCATCGCGTTTGGCTTTATTTTCCGCTCTTCTTCGTGCTTCGGCACCCGAAACGACCTCTAAAGGTTGTGCTCTGGCGACGCGGTTTTTCTCCCGAAACGGCGGTTGCGCCACTTCAAAGTAAAGACGCTCGAAAGCGATAAACGCATTCATCACGATCGCTACGGTCTTGTAGGCTCTCGCCTTAGGATGCTCGTAAACGTTCACGACGAATTCGTCGATAAAAGGATGGATAATTTCCGTAAAGAGGCAATGGTGTAAGGTATCGTATTCGTTTTGGTTTAAGAGGATAAGCTCGATAATATCGTGCATAAACGTTAAAATAAACCCGATGCTGTCTTCGTTTTCTTTGAAGTGTTTTTCATCGCGTCTGATACGTGTTTTGGCTAAAAAGTTTTTCACTTCGAGTTGCTTGCGACCGCTTTCCAAACCTTCATCGTAGTACGAAGCCGTATTGCGAACGACACGATACATCGGATTGTGAAAGATATCGTCATACTCTTGAATGAGAGCCTCTTCGCCCTCTTCAAGATAGATCTGTTTGAACTCTTTGAGGGCTTCGGCGGAATTTTCGTCCAAAGGGTTTGCGATCATCACGTCGATCGCTTCTAAAATACCTTCAAAGCGACGCGTGTCGGTCGTAAAAACGAACATCTTACTCAAAAAACCGTAATAGAGTGAGCGAGCTTGATTAACCGATGCTTTATTGATCATGTTTTTGTTCTCCATTTCTTAAAGTCAACGAATCCGAACTGATTGCGTCCGAATGGTCGACAACGATAATAAAGTCCGAAAACAAGGGAAAACACGGCATCTTTGTGGAGACATTGCCCTTTTTTAACGGTGCGTTATAGTGTTTCAGTAAACAACCGTTTACCGATTTTGAGAAAATGTACCACAGATTTGCTTAGGTGAAAATGGAGAAAAAAGAGTAGTATTAAAACTTAAATTTTACTTAAATATGCAATTTAAGCATATTACTTTGAGGGTTTTTGCGGATGGAAAAGTATAGTTTACAAAAGGTTAAATTTTCCTGAATAGCTCTTGAATTTTCCCTAAAAAAGTGCTTTTTCCACTCTAGATTTGCTTTGCGGCACAAGGCTTAGAAGAGCACCGTCTCGTACTCTTTTAAGTCTATAAAGAGCGTTTGATCTAAATGCGGACGGTGGAGCAAAAGCTTCACGACTTCCGCACTTTGCAACGATGCCGCGCACGCAACGGTAAACGAAAGATTCCCTAATAACGTTTCCGCACCTTTACCCCCACTCGGATAGAGTTCTTCCAAACATCGGTTGGTCGAACACTCTAAGGTCATTCCGGCAATCGCGGCATGGACAAAAGGCATGTGACGTTCATAGGTATAGCGCGCCAACACGGTTTTAAATTCCGGATCGTCTAACGCATCGACCGTGACGTCCACCGTATCGAGAAGATCGCCGTAACGCTCCAACGAAAAAAATTCGGGATACGCACTGACATGTAAAGAGGGATTGATCTGCATTAAGCGTTCGGCAAGCACTTGGGCTTTATTTTTTCCGAGCGTTTGCACCGTTGCTCCGATTTGACGATTGAGGTTGTGTTCTTCAAACACGTCGCCGTCAAATAAACGAAGACAACCGACGCCGATACGCGTCAATAATTCGGCAACAAATCCGCCCAATCCTCCGCATCCGACGATCAAAACGTTTGATTGAAGGAGCGTTAATTGTTCTTGCACGCACAGACTCTGAACGTTTCGTTTGTAACGAAGTGGCATGATTCCTTCGTTAAGGGCAACGATTTCGACGTCGCGAAAACGCATACCGTACTCTTTTGCCGCCTGAAGCGTTATTGCCAAAGGCAAAAAACCCTCGTATGAATTGACATGTAAAAAATCTAAGAGTTCCATCGTTCCTCTTTAGCTACAGAGATTAAGACGCATTTTAAACCTTTTTAATGCCTAGCATCAACCGATACGACCCCGGTGTCCCCGGAGGAAGTAAGGCGACGCGGTCGTTTTCGTTTAAAAGCGTCTCTTTGGGCATAATCACGCGGTTAATGAAAACCGCCTCAACCTCTTCGGGCTTCAGTCCCAACAGGGAAATAAGCCTATGCACGTCACACGGCGAAGTTATTTCCATAGGTGCTTCAATGTGTGCAATACCTTGAAGACGTAGTTTATCACGTAAAAAGGAGAACGCGTTTAAAATAATACGCATAATAAGTGTATCATCCTCCGCCTATTTTCGGGAATAAGGCAATTTCATCCGCCTCACGTAAACTATAGTCGGGCGATACGTGTTTGCCGTTAACCATCAAAACGCCCAAGGGAGAAGTCTTTTCAAGCTCCAATGAAGCAATGATGTCGGCAGCTTTCGTGCCGAGGGGGAAATCCCCCTCTTGCACTTTAAATCGCCCTTCTCGATAATGCGCAAAGAGTTTAACGACGATGCGCATCAGAAATTCCAAAACGCGTCAATCTCTTCACCCGTAAAATCCCATGTCACGTTGTGAGGAGGCAAGGTCTCGTATTTCATAAACTCAGGTAAACGATCGTCTGCTTTACCGAATCCCGCTTTGATGTTAAACTCGTGCTCTTTTTTGAGAATATTTTTGCCCAAATTCATCACGTCGTCAATCGTAAGAGCACAACCGAAACGTGCGTTAATCATATCGATCAGAGAAGGTAAACATTTGGCGTCATCGAGAGCTGCAAACGCGACGAAGATACACATACCCGTACTATCGACCGCCGCGGAAGCGATTTGAAGATTGCGCGCAAGTTCGACTTGACCCTCTTTTTTAAGCGGATCGATATGCCCGCCGCTGTTAAGAATGTTGGTTGCAACCGCATAACCCGCCGTATGATCCGCACCCATCGGCGTCGTTGCATAGGTAATACCTTGACCTTTAACCGCTCTTGGCTCATACGCCGGAATACCTTGACCTTTAACGGTCGGAACTCTGACCAAACCGTACGCTTTCCCTAAAATATGCGTTCCGGCACCTAAAATTCTTCCAAGAGGCGTTCCCGTAGGAATTTCATGCGAAAGCAATTCGTAGGCTCTTGCACCGTCGCCGTAAGCAAGGATTCCGGCATCGACGGCAAGACCCAACATGACGGACGTTTCAATTGAATCGACACCCAAATCGTCCATCAAACCGTCCATTTTAGCGATCAAGTCCAAATCTTGAATACCTAAATGCGCTCCCAAAGCCCAGATGGTTTCATACTCAAAGCCCGACGTCAAATAATTGCCGTCTTTATCGTTATAGACTTGTGAACATTGAATGACGCAACCCGCGTGACAACCGTGCGTTGTTTTGCCGCCTCTCGCTTTGATGTTTTCCGCCATCGTCTCGCCGCAAATTTTTTCGGCGTGTTCCCAATTACCTTCTCTAAAGTTATGCGTCGGAAGTCCGCCCGCTTCGTTGAGGATATTCACAAGAACGTTCGTACCGAATGCCGGCAAACCTTGTCCGCTGATCGGATTTTCCTGCAAGGTTTTGGTGAAGATTTTGCTCGCTTCTTTAAATTTTTCGGGATTCTCGATCGTAACTTCTTTGTAGCTTTCCGCATCGACGGTGATACACTTGATTTTTTTCGAACCCATGACCGCACCCAATCCGCCGCGTCCGTGGCTTCTTAGCTTTCCGCCGGGATCTTTGACGGAAATATTGGCGATGTTCATACGCATTTCACCGATACGTCCGATGCTCATAACGGCTACTTTTTTATCGTATTTTGCCGCCATAGCCTCTAAAACGGCATAGTTATCCAAGCCTACTAATTCGGGTACGGGAATAAATTCAACACGGTCTTTTGTGACATGTAATTGATAAAACGTCTCCGCATCTTTGGGTAAACCCTCGATAATCAATGCTTTAACGCCGAGTTTTGCCATAATCCCAGCACTCGTACCGCCGACGTTAGACTCTTTGATACCTCCGGTTAAAGGACTTTTTGCACCACAGGAATTACGACCGCTGTTGGAAGCACTCGTACCGGAAAGCAAGCCGGGGGCAAAAACCAGTTTATTATTGGGTCCAAGAGGATGGCATTCTGGATCGACCTCTTCGGCAACGATCGTCGACGTAAGACCGCGTCCGCCTAATCCCATCCATGATGCGGGAACCTCTTCAATCTTAAAACTAAGATTTGACATGTTAACTCTGTAAATTTTATCAGCCATAATAGACTCCTTTTGGTTGGTTGTTTACCCCATAATATAGAAAGTGTATAGCACCAAAATAGCAAAGTCAACAAAAATTATTAAAACAAAAATATGCTTTTTTAGCATATTTTTTTTTACACATTTTTTCCAAACCGATCACGAGATCTATGTTTACATGTAACTTTAAATTCAGAAGTTTTTTCGTTCATTTTGAAGCCTTGCATCAAAACGACTCTCCCTATTTTCTCCTTTTTTCACGTTACAATCCTCAAGGCTTCTTTCATCCCTCCTAGAAAGAAGTCTCTGTCATTTTTTACGAAGGAAAAACGATGAACCGTCTTGTAAAAATCTTTTGGATCGCAAGCGTCGGGTTAATGTCGCTTCATGCGGATTTTTTAGAAACGCAAAGCGCACAAGCACTGAAAGAAAAAAAGTTGATTTTACTGAACATCGAGAGTGAAGACTGTCCGTATTGCCAAAAGATGAAAAAAGAGATTTTCAACGATGCGCAGTACCGTAAGCAGATCGATCAACGCTTTATTTTCGTCTCCAAAAACGTCAACGATCCAAGCTTGCCTGCCGTTTTTCGCGTACCGAGCGTTCCGGCTAACGCGATTTTAGAACCCTCCTCCAAAGAGATCGTCGATGCGTACACCGGATATATCGAGCCTAAAACGTTTATGGGCATTTTAGACGAAGCCTACAAAGCCAAAATGAAATAAACGCGTTTTAAAGCTTATTTTCGACCAGTAACCGACGAACAATAGGATTCCATAACGTCTCTCCGCGAATCGCGCACGTGTACATTTCGTCGAAGTAGTGATCGGCTAAGGCGTAAATTTGAAATTCGTATGCCCCAAAACCGTATCCCATCGGCGTCACTTCGATACGAGAGTACCACGCCGTGCGTGCGGGAACGTAACGCTCAGTATCTTGGGCATAAACAAAAAGCGTCAGCTCTTCTTTATCTTCTTGACGCTCCAACCACAAAAAAAGACTTCCGATGTCGTTAAAGAAGTAAGTATCGCCGTTGGGTCTGATCGCTTGTGCGGTATTGAAATATTCCGTAATCGGAACCCTGTCTTGGGAACAAAAATAGCGATCAAACACGATTTCCAAAGGCTCTTGAGCCTTGTTTCCTTTGACCACGTATAGTTTTTTCTCGCCCATATCGACCGCACTGACCAAAGTAAAAGCAATGCAGGCAAACACGATAAGAGTGATGAACGATTTGATCATAAAAATACTCCGGTCATCATATAGTAGCGCACGACGTAAAAGGTACAAACCGCCGCCATCAGGCACACATAAAAGGTCGAAAATTTTAAAAGTCTAAGGTGAGGCTTCTTTGTCATCAGCTCAACCAAGAACGGCATCATTCCAAAAAAAACTCCTAAGAACAGAGAACCCCAAATGACGTAACCGATATAGTAATACTCTTTTTGCAACATACAATACGGGCACTTGTGATTGGGCATCTCGTAAACGTAAAGTCCGAAAAAATACGTAATCGCATAGTAAGCGACGAACAAAAAAAGCACGTTACAGAGAAAACTCGCCATCGCGTTTTTTGAAACGTTCAAGATCACGATCACGCCGAGCAAAGCGTAAAACAAGCCGACCAAAAACTCTTGCGTATAACCGAAAGGCAGTTTAGGGGCTTGAAAGACAACCGAACAACAAAAGACGGGAACGTTTAACGGAATATCGCCGAAATAGGCGATTTCCAAGAAAAACTCCAACACGACGCCGATAAAAAGAAACGTATAAAGCCAATATTTGCGTTTCAAATAGGGAAAATCCGCCGCGGCCAAATCCAGTTTGTTGACGATCAACCAAAGTCCGAAACCGAAAATCAGCCATAATTTCAGTAACAACAAAAGATTGCCGTAAACGTTCGCACCCACGACGCCCGCCGAGCACATCGCACCGGGAACGACGCCGGAGAGCGAATTTAAAGACTGAACGAAAAAGAGGAAAAGAATGATTTTCGTTGCGACCGTAAAGTATAAAATCGTATTGATCAGATAGTTTTTTTTCTCCAAACGGTACTGAAGCGCGCTACTCGCTTCAAAATTCCAATGGCGCAAGATCACGACGATAGCGGCTTGCGCGATACTCATTAAGACCAGTAAAATGACCTCTATCATCAAAAAAACGACGATTTCATACGATAAAAAGATACTCATACGACCATAGCTCCGTCTTTCATGTGAATGCATCGATCGATGACGTCCGTTTCTTCAAACAAGACGTCGTGCGTCGCGATCAATACCGTTTTGCCCATCGCTTTAAACGTTTTTAAGATCTCGATAAACATCAAACTGTTGTGCGTGTCTAAATTGGCGGTAGGCTCATCCGCCAAAATAATAGGAGGGTTCATGACAAGAGCTCGCGCAATAGCGCAACGCTGTTTTTCGCCGCCGCTCAAATCCGAAACTTTTTGCCCTTTTTTATGCGCGATATTGGCGATTTGAAGGGCTTGATCGATTTTTGCTTCCATCTGCGAACCGCTCCATTCGCTCAGCATCAAAGGAGCCATCACGTTTTGATAGACGTTAAGTCCGTTTAAAAGATTGAACGATTGAAAGATAAACCCGACCCTCTCGTGACGGTAACGCGAAGCGAGTCGATCGGGAAGTTTTGCGATTGCTTCGCCTTCGACGATAATATCGCCGGAACTGGGTTTGCTCAAGCCTCCGATCAACGATAAAAGCGTACTTTTACCGCTTCCGCTCACCCCTTTTAAGATCACGATTTCACCCGTATCGACCTCAAAAGAGATCTGTTTGAGCGCGTAAAAAGCATTTTCTTTGGTCGAATTGTAAATTTTATCGACGTTGGATACCGTAATCTGTTTCATCGTACCGCCTCGCTCATATCGGCAATGGCGATTTTCCACGAAGGAATAATCACAAACGCCAAAAAAGGAATGACGCTAAAGACGAAAAGCAAAAAGAGTAGGTTCAAATCCACGATCGGCGTAAACTCAACGCTACGTCCCAACTCCGAGCCTAAAAAAATCGCACGAAGCAACGGTGCTTGAAACAGAAAAACGTACATGTAAGCGATCAAAACGCCGAGTAAAAAAGCACTAAACGCGACAACGGCATTTTGAATAAATTTCAACGCGATAATATCTTTAATGGCGTATCCGATACTGCGCAAGATCGCAATCTCTTTTTTCTTTTCGCCGTACGCAAGGCTGATCTGGTTTTTGAGCAAGATTAAAAAGGCAAGCATACATACCCAATACAAAATCATAAAAATCCCGCCCTTGTAGTAAAAAAGATGTCGGAAGCTCGCTTGAATGTCTTCTTTGGAAGTTGCTTTGACGGTGGGAAGAAGCTGAACGATTTTGAGCGTAATGTCGCCTACTTCGCTCGGATTGGGAACCGTGACCAAAAGTTTGGAATATTCGTCGACTTTAAAACCCAAAATCGCCCTGACGTTTGCCGGATGCATAAAAATGACGTCGTTGGAGAGAATATTCGTCTGTTTCGACTCCGTTTTCACCATTTTAAGCGTGATTTTCCCCTGCATCGAAAAGAAGTTAAACGCATCGTCGTAGTGCCAAAGCTTCATCGCTTCTTTAACGCCTTCTCCGACACTCATTTCTTTAAGCGAAAGCGAGGAATCGCCGATCAGATGAAACCAAACGCGTTGTTGCGAAAAGTAGTAGTACCCTTCGACGTCGCCTTCAACGGCACTGACGCCGGCAAGATCGGCGATGCTTTCCCTGTCTTCTTCGTTCAGCTTGTACGCGCGTCCGGCTAACGTGTTCTCCACGACGATATCGGGACCAAATTGCGCCGCACCCGTTAAATCGGAGCGGATCGCATCGGAGACGAA
>Ga0114938_1001508_pt1 | contig 15671 bp, 19 predicted proteins | sample AshMeaBigSpring_FD_88675 | JGI IMG/M metagenome (GOLD analysis project Ga0114938, IMG submission 88675) | Groundwater microbial communities from Big Spring, Nevada to study Microbial Dark Matter (Phase II) - Ash Meadows Big Spring | ecosystem: Environmental > Aquatic > Deep subsurface >...
CGGGCTGACACCCGCGCAGTACGCGAAGCAACTGGCCGCGAGGCCGCTTACAATGCCGGCCGACTCTAGACCCGCCTGCTACTGAAAGCGGGGGGACGTCGCCCCCACCCCGCCACCGGGGTATGTCGCAAGTCGGGCGCGGGTGGTCGCGGGATTAAGGGTTCCCTCCCCGTCCCGACGGAAAAATGCCTTCTGATTTTTTGGGCGCTGATTCTGCGCGCCGCCAGAAGCGGAAACCCCGGCGCGAGGCCGGGGTTCCAACCGCTATTGCCATAGTGACCTAGACGAGCACCATGGCGAACTCGATGCTCGCCGCTGGTCAGGTCAGTTATCGAAGTCCGTGCAATTGACTTGGCCCGTGGTGTCGAGCGGGGCCATCGCCGCGTAGCTCGACTCCTTGTCAGCGCAGAAAAGCGCGTAGTAGCTGCCGCTCACCTTAGTTTGCGGTTCCTCGAGTATCAGCTTCGCGCCCCATACGAGCGTGATGCCGCTGCTCCCATTGTTCTCAATGGTCGCGCCGCCGATCTGCACGAGGGAATTACCCATGCTCCTGACACCCGACCCGTTGTTACCGCTGATCGTGTTGCCGTGCATCACCAGAGTCGTGCCGATATAGCCCATCACACCGTCGTTCCCGTTCCCGGTGATCGTATTCATGTCGATTCCGATCGACGAACTGTGACCGACAATTCCGAAGCCGCCGTTATCCCTGACGGTATTAGCCAAGTCCCCGTCCCCGCCACTGACGAGCAGCTGGGACTGACTTACGTCTATGCCATTTCCATCGTTCTCGGCGATTGTGGTTCCGCTGCTGATGCTGCCACCGGAACCCTGGGTGAGCAGAACGCCCTGTGCGCCGCTTCCCATGATTGTCGAGCCATTGATGTTGACGAATGAATTTTGAGTGACCGATACACCTGCCTGGCCGCTGTCCAAGACCTCACAGTTGCCCAGTATCGCGGTTCCACCACGCACCACGTATACGCCGACGTTGCCGGAGCGCTGCACCGTGCAATTATTCATCCGGGCGTCACCGACTCGGACACGCACTCCGTTCTGGCTCGCGTCCTGAACGACCACCTTGTCGGCATAGAAGCTCGGTGCGTGATTCTGACTGAGGCCCGTCAATCCGCCCGTCAAGGTTAGGTTCTCGAGCGTCACTAGGTCAGCCGAAACGGTCAGCAGATCGTGCTGATTGTCCGGCGCCACGATCTCGGCGGTTGGGTTGCCGCGCAACGTCACGTTGGCACGGGTGATGTTGACGAACTCCCGGCAGGTGCCCCGCAAGTTGATTACCAGCGGCTTGCGGAAATCACCCTGTTCCAAAGCCGTGGCAATCCTTTGTCCCCGGTTGCAGTCAACGGTAAAGGTATTCGATTGCGCTGATGCATTCGGCGACATCCCCATCGCCGTCAGCGCCGTCAGTGTCGCAAGAACTATCCTTCGCATGATTGCCCTCCTTCCTTGCTGAGGGCAGCGCGGCGCGGGTGGCGCCAAACTCGCCCCCATGGAAGAAACGCTAGACTTGTCGCCCCAGGCCACAAGTCGGGATAAATGAGGTGCAAGTAGGGACAAGTGGTCGTCACGTGATCCACGTGGCTCATTCCGCGAGCCTGCACAGGTCGTATCCTCGCTGGATGATCGACCTCGGCTCCATCGCCCGCCTACTCGAGCATGACCACGAACTGCACGCCTATTGCGCGCGCTGCGATCGGTGGCAGTTGCTCGACCTTGAGGGAATGGTCGGGGCTGGCCAGGGCGATCGACGCTTGCCCCTGACTGTTCGCTGCCGAGTGTGCGGGGAGATCGGGCGACTACAAGTACGACCGCCCGTTCCAGCGTGGCGCAATCAGAACGGCTGGATTCAGATGAGTCCCGGCTGAGCCACCATGCGCATCTGGCTACGACTGTTCACGCCACCAGTCGACGCCCGAAGCCAAGGGGTCGAAATCGCACAGCGGCGGGACAGGCCCACGGCGCCTGTTCTCATCCCACCGCACCTGATTCGTCCTCCACATTGGGTCGTTACGACTGGCTGACTTGACGACCTCGTATCGAAGCCGGGCGTTCTCACGAAACGAACGCGGAAGTGGTTTCAGTTCCGGGCGCAGCTGCTCGAAAGTCGGCTCACTGTTGCGTTTGCTCATTGTTGGGCTCCTTGCCGGTGGCGCTAGGCGAACGGAAGCGCCGCGCTACCTGAGCGCGTCAAACCGCAGCCATGAGATCGATTCTCAGGAACGACCCTTGTCGTACGGTTGCTCCGCAGGATCGCGTGACGTAATGTGCGTTACATTCGCGTTACTCATGAGCTTGCCTGCCCATGCCACCCACCAAGGTCGCCACCCTGAACCTTCGGATCGACCCGGCCCTCAAGGAGGCGCTGCGAATCGCCGCCCTCCGCGACCATCGCTCGATCGCTAATTTGATCGAAGTGCTGATCCGCCGGCACTGCGAGGCCAACGGGCTCTCGATCCCGGAGCAGCAAGACCTGTCGCTGGGGTCAGACGATGAATGAAAAGATGCTCAAGACGATGGTCGACGCAGCAGCGGTCAAGAAGGCGCGCATCATCGCCAACGGATCACGGTTTCACGTTGAGGTCGATGCGCCAGGTCGTAGCTTCACGGTCGAAACTGGCAAGGGCGCCTTGCGCACGTGGTCGAGCATCGACGCTGCAGCGAAGTGGCTACGCGGGCTCGGAATCGGTCAGATTGCACTTGAACTGACGCACTGGCAGCCGGGCCAGAAATCGCTCCTAGCCTGACACACGGACCCACTGTCGCCGAACCGCACGGAGGCAACGCACATGGCGGTCGCTCTCGAATGCATCGATTTCATCGTTCCGATCGAGACAATTCGTCGCAAATACCCGGGCGGCTGGGAGAAGTGCCTGGAAGATCACCGCCCCTTGATCGGCGGTCGTGTCTGGTACGACGAGCACTTGTTCCGTGACGGCGCCATGGCTCCTTGGGATATGGGCCGCATCGTCGACCACTGGAATGCGATGGGTTTTCAAACATACGCCTTCGTGGGCGGCGAGCGGGTGTGGAAAGACGCCTGCGTGGTCGAGTCACTGCTCGCGGGGCCGACGTGTCCGTGCGACTGGCTCGAGATGGACTGGGAGCGCCGTGCCGCGTACCTCACCGGGACGGAGCCCGGCGCGGTGATCAGCCGGGACAACTTTCCGCGGCCGACGGCGTAGTTGCCAACTCGAGCCGATGCGGCGGTCACGCCGGCCTCACGGGCCCCCAAGTCGCCAGTCCCCCGCCCCGTCCGCTGCCTCCCGGGGCCCGCACCCACCCACTTCCCGATAGTCCGCGGGTCGGCCATCGACGGCCACAGACACGGTGTTAACCATTTGTCCGGTATGAGGTGTAAGCCCTGTGACCGGAGTACGCCGGCGGGAAATGGTGCCCTGGGGCAGAATTGAACTGCCGACACGCGGATTTTCAGCGCACTGCCATGGTCGGGTCTGCGAACGTCAATGACCAGTCGCCTCGAAGGCGACACCGAGGCGCGTCGCCAGCGCCACGAGATCCCGATCGGCTGTCCACAACCGTACGTTCGGCGTCAACAGAACGGACGCAAGTAACGCGATGTCGACCGCGCCGCAACCAGTGTCGAACAGGCTCTCGGTCTCGATCAGCGACAGCACCTCTTCGGTCGTTGCTACCTTCGCCTGCCGCAGCAACTTGAGGTCACCCAGCGTCCGCTCGCGGGGTGCGGGCGGGGTCCCGCATGCCAATTCCAGCACGATCAGCGGATGACAGAGTACGCGATCATTCTCGAGAAGTGATCTCAGCACCGGATTCGCACGGCGGAAATGGGCAACCCAGACCGATGTGTCGACCAGCACAGGACTCATCGCGCGGTGCGGCCCACGGCCCGACGACGCGGGATGTCCTTCATGCGCGGCACCGCGCCACCGAGCGCCGCCAGTCGCTTTCCTGACTGTATCCTCACGAACACGCGCACGGCCTCGCGGACAATCTCGGCCTTGTCCATGCCGGGATCCGCAACCTCGACCGCCTTGCGGAACAGTTCATCGTCGATCGTGATCGTAGTTCTCATGACCGTCACTTCGCATCACTATTGATGCAGATTAGCATCAGATGCGCTGCCCAACAATCTTCTGGCCGCGCAGCGCTGCTTATGCTTGGACCGATAGTCCGCGGGTCAGCCATCGACGGGCACGGACGGTCCGCGGGTGACGCCTGGAACCCGATGCAATCCAATCAGCTGGAAAGTGGTGTCCGGGGACGGAATCGACCCGTCGACACGCGGATTTTCAGTAACTCGGAGAGGCTGGCTCGGCGCGGGGAAGCCGAAGAAGCGGAACGAGTTTTCGACGCGCCGACCGAACCTCCCTCGCCGACCGAGCCCCTTCCGAACCACGGGGGCAGCTGCCGATCGAACCGCGCCGTAAGCTCAAGAAACGCAAGGGCGTCGGTGCATCGCGACCGAGCGCAGACCGAACCGCAGCGCTCGAGCAGTGTCCTGCGCTTCACCTGCACCAAACCGATACCGAGCGTCATCAACTGCCAATTTGAGTCTTCTTCACACGGGCAGCGAACTCCCGATGGGCTTCGGCGTGCCCCTCCCTCACCGACCATCGCTGAATCTCGACGAGATCGACAACTTGCTGTGTTGCGACCAGAACCGCCTGATCGAGTCCCTGTCGGTCGCGCCAATGGTAGAAGGCTGCAAGCCGGTCCATGACGCACTGCGTCGGTGTCAGGATCTGTATACGCAGCGCACCAACCAGTCGCTCTCCCCACTCACGCACGAGCTCGCGCCCGACCGCCAGAGGCCACGAGGGAAATTCCAAGGTATACGGACATGTCGGGTGAACGAAATGACGGCCGGCCTCGCGAGTGAAGCCAAGCCGATTTAACACCTGCTCGAGCTCCCGTTGTCTCGCTGACGCAACGAAGTCGAGGTCACGCGACTCGTAAAGTCCGCTGGTGTAAATCTGCACCGCCGCCCCACCGGACAGCACCGCGGTGATTCCCGCCGACGTCAGCGCATCGGAGACAATCGCAGCAACCTCCTCGACGGACGACGATGCGCTCAGTTGCATCAGAGCGCCTTGCCGCTGCGACGCGGTCGAGTCCGCTTGCGGAAGAACCGTTGCTGCTCGGCGGCCGGCAAGCTGTCGAGCGCCACCTCGAGCAACGCACGAAACGGCGGCACGAGCGGATTACGCGGGTTCCACTGATACAGCCTCGTGCGGCCAACGAGCTGGCTCACCAGCAGGCCGCCGGACTCCAGCTTCAGCAATTGCTTCTGAACCTGACTGTTCGAGATGTCGAAGGTTGCCGCGATCTCGCGTCCATACGCCTGCCCGTAGTTCTGCAGGTAGAGCAGAACCTTCTCGGCGGCCACGCTGCCAACGATGGCTTCCAGCATTATCGGCCTTTCTGGTAGGTCATTTGACCTATATAGTAGGCCGTCTTTTCAGACCGATCAACAAGGATGATCTGCCGTTCGCCGTAGAACGCGACCCCAATGCCTTCGCCCCGGACACCGCGTTAACCATGTGCCCGGAATGAGGTGTAAACCTTGTGACCGGAATACACCGTTGGAAGTGGTGGCCAGGGACGGAATCGAACCATCGACACGCGGATTTTCAGTCCGCTGCTCTACCAACTGAGCTACCTGGCCACGGTAGGCCCCAGCCGGACGGCCGGGTCATCGGAAGGGCCGGAATTAGACCCGAGGGGGCGCGCGGCGTCAAGGACGCACAACCGTCGAACCCGACTCATATTTCAATGAATCCGCGCATTTAGCAGTGCTCGGGCATGGGCCTGAACTGACATTCTCGACCAAGCGACGCTTGCACTCAGCCATGCCTTACACTGACGCAAGGAAAGCCCTCTAGGTAAGGCGGCATGAGCAAGGCAAAAATGACCAGCAAAGGACAAATCACCGTGCCTAAGGCCGTCCGACTCAAGTTGAATCTGCGGCCTGGCGACCGGGTCCTTTTCACGTTCGAGGACGACGGTTCTGTCCGACTTCGAGCCGCCAACAAGGACATTTCCTCACTAGCGGGAATCCTGCCTAAGCCCGCGCGGGTCGCGACGCTCGAGGAAATCGAAGAAGCCATCGCGCGGGGCGCCGTTGCGGACGCACTCGGCCATGATTGGGATTGATACCAACGTCCTTATCCGCCTGCTCGTGCGCGACGACGACGCGCAGGTGCGCGCAGCAGAACGATTCATCGTGACGCATTGTTCGCCCGATGATCCAGGATTCGTCTCCCTCGTCGTCATCGCCGAGACCGCTTGGGCGCTCAGACGGGTCTATCTCTACGATCGTTCGCAGATCGCCGCCGCCTTGGGATCCCTGCTGGACGTGGCGGAACTCGAAGTCGAGTCCGCCGCGGAAGTACGCTCCGCCATCACCGATTTCGCGACGTCGGCGGCGGGCCTGGTCGACTGTCTGGTCGCCCGTACCAATGTGGCCGCCGGCTGTGAGTACACCGTCACCTTCGACCGCAAGGCGGCGAAGCTGAAGGGGTTCGAACTGCTGAAGGCTGGGTGACGAGACCGGCGTTTTCCGCGGCACCGCAGGCTCAGACCAGGAACCCGAGGTCCTTCTCCGCGAAATTGCCGATCGACGGCGCCACCGTGGGCAACTGCGTCTCCGTCACGCCGAACCACTTCGCCAGCGTGGCCGCGTACTGGTCGGAAGACACCGCCGGGATGAACCGCCCGCCGCCCACGTCCTCAGGCCCGCCGATTTCGAGTGTGGGATAGCTGCCATAGAGCGTCCGGCCACGCACCGCATCGCCGACAACCAGCTGCACGCCACCCCAGGCGTGGTCGCTGCCGTCACCGTTCGAGGTGAGCGTGCGTCCGAAATCTGATTGCGTGAACGTGGTGACGCTCGACGCCACGCCGAGTTCCACCGTCGCGTTGTAGAAGGCCTCGAGGCTCGCGCTCACGTTGCCGAGCAGGCCCGGCTGGTCGGCGAGCTGGTCGTCGTGCGTGTCGAACCCGCCGGTGGCCACGAAGAACACCTGCCGCGACATGCCGAGCCGATCGCGCACGGCGATCATGCGCGCCACGGTCTGCAACTGCGTGGCGAGCGGCGAGTCCACGGGGAATGCCGTGGTGAGCACCGGTGCCGCGGAGAGCGCGTCGTTGACGAGGTCGGCATAGCGCACGGCGCGCTTCTGCACGTCGGCGTAGGCCCGCTCATACACCGTGCCGTAGCTTGCATTCACCACGTTCTGGAACGCCGTCTTGCGTGCGGCCCCGGCACCGGTGGCGCCGAACCCGGTGAACGTGGTCGCGCCGGTCGGCCCCATCACGTACGGCGTGGCACTCACGCCCGCCTGGAACAGGGTGTTCCCGGACAGCGAGACGTTGAGCGCGAGCTGCTGGCTCGACACCTGGGAGGCCAGCACGTCGGCGACTCGCCCTGCCCAGCCCGACTTCGACACGTTGCGCCCGCGCAGGCTGTGCCACTGGTCCTGCTGGTCATTGTGCGAAAAGAGCTGCGGCGGCAGCGGTACCGAGCCCGCCTCGTATTGCGCCTTGGTGGTGGGCGCGAGCAGCGGCCCGACGTTCGCCACCACGGCACAGCGCGCCGACTCGAACAGGCTCGCGATGCCGGTCATCGAGGGATGCAGGCCGTACGCGACGCCATCGCCATTGAGCGCATTGACGGGGACCAGCTGGTCCAGCGGGATCGCGAGGTTCTGGCGCGACTGCGCGTAAGCGTTGTACTCGGCGGTGGAGCGCGGCACCACCATGCTCCACGAATCATTGCCGCCGAACAGGAACACGCAGACCAGCGCCTTGTAGTCGCTGAACCCGCCGGTACCCGCGGCCTGGGCCCATACCGTGCCCGAGGTGCGGCCGAATGCGTAAGTGAGTCCGCCGGCGCCGAGGGCCTGCACGAAGCGACGTCGAGTGATGCGGTTCATGGCGGGCTCCTCAGCGGCTCACGACGTATTCGGGCGACGTGGCGATGAGGTACATCGCCTCCGACACGCGCTGACCGGCGCTCGTGGCCGGCACGCGCTCCACTGCGGCTTTCGCTTCGGCCCTGAGGGTCGGTGAAATCGTTCCGCCGAGCAGCTTTTCAGCGATGCGGTTCACCAGCGCCTCGGAGTCGCCGGCCACTGCTACCTCCTGCGAAAAGTCCATGACGATCGCGTTCTCGGGCAGCCCCGGCACCGTCGAGTTCCAGAACACGATCACGTTGTAGAACGTGTTCGTGACGGTGGTGTTGAGGTACTCGGTGGCAATCTGCAGCTCGGGCGCCACGAGGCCCTGGTCGGAAATCTCGCCGGGCGGCGCGTAGAACGGGCTGAAGAAGTTGAACACCGAAGGCGACTGCAGCGGCCCCTGCCCGAACACCGCGTTGATGCTGCCGATGCGGTACTGGCCGTTCGCCGCCTGCGCGCCATACGCCCGCCACAGCTGCGTGAGCCGAAGCAGCGGCTCCTTCACCTTGCCCGTTGCAGCGGCAACGCTGGACGGTCGCGCTTCCACATCGAGCAGGATGGCCTTCACCACTGCCGCCAGGTTGCCGCGCTTGCCGGCGCCGTCGTTGTCGAACTTCGCGGTCACGCGCGCCACGTACTCGGGCGACGGGTTGCTGGTGACGAGCTTCTGGATCAGCTGCTTCGAGATGAACGGCCCGACGTTCGGGTGATTGAAGATGTTGTCGAGCGCGTCGGCAAGGTCCTGCTGCGGCGACTGGCCGGCGGGCAGGTTCGGCTTGGTGGCGCCCGGGTATTGCAGCAACTTCTTGGGCGACGGCGAATGCTGCTCGGGATAGGCCTGCATCGGCGCGACCTGGTTCGCGAGCGTGCGGCGCGCTTGTGCGAACGTGACCGAACCCGCGTAGTTCCAGCCCGTGAACACGTTGGCGAAACCTTCGATCACTGACTGGTCGTAAGTGGGCAGCGGCACGCCGTCGGCACCCGTGCGCACCGTGCCGTCGGCGTTGAGCTCCACCAGGCCCACGGTGAAGAGCTGCAGCAGCTCGCGTGCGTAGTTCTCGTCGGGGCGGATGTTGTTCGCCGCGTCGGGCTTCTGGTTGCCGAGCATGTTGAGGTACACGCCCATGGCCGGATGCAGCGTCACGTCCTGCATCAGCTGGCGGAAATCGCCGAATGCGTTGCGCGCCAGCATGTCGTAGTAGTCGGCGAGCGCGTACGGCATGTTCTGCAGCGCACTCTGCTGCGAGACCACCATGATCTCGGAGAGCGCGAACGCGACGCGCTGGCGCAGCTGGTCGGGGCCGCGGACCGAGTTGCGGAACCAGATCTCCTGACGGTCGGTGTTCAGCGAGCCGATCATCTGCGCGGGATTCGTGAGGTTCGCGAAGGCCGCCTGCACCGCCGGCAGCTGCAGCGATGCCGGCTGGGCGATCTGTTCGTCGAGCCAGCGCTCATAGCCGGTCCTGGAGTCGCCGAGCGCAATCAGGCGCTGCACCTCAGCCTCGGTCGCGCCGTAGGTGCCCTGGTTGAGGAAGCGGAATGCCTCGGTCTTGGTGGTCGGCGCCAGGGGCGGCGTCGTACCACCCCCGGACGATCCCCCGCCGGAGCCGTCACCGGAGCCGCCCCCGCCACCGCAGGCCACGAGCGCGGCGACGGCCAGCGCAGTGGTCACTCTCGCGATCAGACGCCTATGCGACATAACGTTCTCGCCCCCACCGGCCGGTTCTTCTGGCCGCTCTGCCAGCCGAGAACGCGCCCGGTTGCCTGCGGTTGACGCGCCGGTCTCAGCCGACGTTGAAGAACTGCAGTTCGCCGAACGAGACGGCCTCGGATTGCGGCACAGTCCCCGTAGGCTCGCCCAGCCGGTCCGCCCATTCGCGCGCCTCACGCAGGCAGGCCTCGTACAGGGTGGTGCGGGTCGCGGCCGGGAGAGCAGTCTCGTCGCAGCCGCCGGCGCTCAATGCGGCCTCGAGCGAAAACGGCGCGTGCTGCTCCCGGTATTCACGATGGCTCCACGCGCCGGTCTCGGGATCGAATGCGTACAGCTGCAGGAAGCGGTGGCCGTGCTCGGCGATGAACTCCACCGCGTCCATGACGAAGCCAGCCTCGACGTCGTCCATCGCGTAGTGGAATCCCACGCGACACCAGCCGGGCTTGATGCCCTGGAATCCCTTGCGCACCCAGTCGCGGTACAGCTCGGAGGTGGGCTGGTCGATGCCGAGCAGCCGGTGACCGTACGGACCCGCGCACGAGCAGCCGGCGCGCGACTGGATGCCGAACAGGTCGTTCAGCAGCACCGTGACGAACTTGGGGTGCAGGTAGCGGCCGCGCGGGTCGCCGAGGTTGAACGAGACGATGCCGATGCGGCGCGCGGGATCGGGGTTGCCGAGGATCTCGATGCGCGGGTGCGCGCCCCAGCGGGCCATCGCACGCGACAGCAACTCGTGCTCGCGCGCCTCGATCCGTTCGGCACCGACGCGGCGCTTCAGGTCGAGCGCGAGCGCGGCCTTGAGCGTCTGCAGCACGCCCGGCGTGCCGGCCTTCTCGCGTTCCTCGATGTCGGCGATGAAGTCCTGGTCCACCGGGCTCACGTAGTCCACGGTGCCGCCGCCCGCGACGCTCGGCGGCAGGTCGCGCGGATAGAGTCGCTCGTTGAACACCAGCACCCCGCTCGAGCCCGGGCCACCGAGGAACTTGTGCGGCGAGAGGAACACGGCGTCGAGCGACGCATCGCCGCCGTCGGCGTCGCGCGGCGGATTCATGTCGATCTGGACGTACGGGCCGCTCGCGGCGTAGTCGAAGCAGGCGTAGGCACCGTGCCGGTGCAGCAGCCGCGCGATCTCCCGCACCGGCGAACGCATGCCCGTCACGTTGGACGCGGCGGAGAACGAGCCGATGCGCAGGCGGCCCTGGTACTGAGGGTCCTGCAACAGCGATTCGAGGTGGGTGAGGTCCACGCCGCCGTCCTTTGCGAGATTGACCTCGACGACGGTGGCGAGGCCCTGGCGCCAGGTGACCTCGTTCGAGTGGTGCTCGTAGGGGCCGACGAACACCACGGGCTGGTGCGACTGCTGGAACGCGCGGAACGCCTCGAACTTTTCATCGCCCAGGAACTGGCGCAATTCGTCGCCGAGGACGCGACGCGTCGCCGGCGGCAGGGCGACACCGATGATCTGCTGCAGCTTGTCGATGGCACCGGTCGCACCGGTGCCGCACGCGACGATGCGGCCGTTCGGCCCGGCGTTCACGGCCGACTTGATCGTGGCCTCGGCCTCGTGCAGCAGGCGGCTCATGCTGCGGCCAGTGATGTCGTCCTCGGTGTGGGTGTTGGCGTAGCTGCGTTGCAGGGTCTGCAGGTAGCGCTCTACGAACACCAGGCAGCGACCCGACGCGGTGTAGTCGCAGTACACCATCAGCCGCCGGCCGAACGGGGTGTCGAACGACGAGTCGATGCCCACGATCTGGCGGCGGAGGAAATCGAAGGTCCACGGCTGCATGGGGCGGATTGTACGGGTCGATTGCCTCATTTGCGTATTCCCGCGGCGCCGGTCCAGGCCAAAAATCGAGCCATTGCCGGTACACGGAGACGGCCATGGCCCACAAACAGGTCCTGTTTCGCTCGGCGGCGCGCGAGAAGATCCTGCGCGGCACCACGCAGCTGGCCGAGGCGGTGCGCATCACGCTCGGCCCCCGGTCGAAATCGGTCCTGATCCAGAAGAAATGGGGTGCCCCGCTCGTCTGCAACGACGGCGTCACGATCGCCAAGGAATTCGACCTCGAGGATCCGGAGCTGAACCTCGGCGCACAGATGCTGCGCCAGGCGGCCGAGAAGACCGGCGACGTGGTGGGCGACGGCACCAGTACGGCCACGATCCTCGCCCACGCGATCTTCGCGGACGGCGTGCGCAACGTGACCGCGGGCGCGAGCGCCATCGACCTGAAGCGCGGCCTCGACAAGGGCCTCGCCGCGGCCGTGGATGCGCTGAAGCAACGGTCGCGCAAGGTCAGCAGCCGCAAGGAGAAGGCCCAGGTCGCCACGATCTCCGCCCACAACGACGAGACCATCGGCGAGCTCGTCGCCGATGCGATGGAGAAGGTCGGCGGTGAAGGCGTCATCACCGTCGAGGAATCGAAGACCACCGAAACGGTGCTCGAGGTGGTCGAGGGCATGCAGTTCGACCGCGGCTACACCTCGCCCTACTTCGTCACTGACGCCGAGAAGATGGAGTCCGTGCTCGAGGAGCCGTACGTGCTGCTCACCGACCGCAAGGTGAACCTGCTGAAGGACCTGATCCCGCTGCTCGAACAGGTCGCGAAGTCCGGGCGGCCGCTGCTCGCGGTGGCCGACGACTTCGAGGGCGAGGCGCTCGCCACGCTGATCGTGAACCAGATCCGCGGCGTGCTGCGCTGCGTGGCCGTGAAGGCCCCGGGCTTCGGCGACCGGCGCAAGGCAATGCTGGCCGACATGGCGGCGCTCACGGGCGGTGAGCTGGTGTCCGAGGAACTGGGCCTCAAGCTCGAGGACGTGCAGCTCAGTCAGCTCGGCCGGGCCAAGCGCGTGGTCGTGGACAAGGACTCCACGACCCTCATCGGCGGTGCGGGCGACCGCAAGGCGATCGAGGGACGCATGGCACAGATCCGCCGCGAGATCGAGAAGTCCACCAGCGACTACGACAAGGAGAAGCTCGAGGAGCGGCTCGCCAAGCTCGCGGGCGGCGTCGCGGTGATCCGCGTGGGCGCGCCGTCGGAGTCGGAAATGAAGTCGCGCAAGGACGCGCTCGACGACGCCATCGCCTCCACGAAGGCGGCGGTCGCCGAGGGCATCGTACCGGGCGGCGGGCTGGCGTTGCTGCGCTGCGTGGACGCGGTGGCGAAGGTCGAGGCTGCCAGCACGGGCGACGAACGGACCGGCGTGCAGTGCCTGCGGCGTGCGCTCGAGGCCCCGGCGCGGCAGATTGCGGAGAACTCAGCCACCGACGGCGGCGTCGTGGTGCAACGCATGCTCGAGGGCAAGGGCGCCGAGGGCTTCGACGCGGCCCGGGGCGTGTACGTGGATCTCTACGAAGCCGGCATCGTGGACCCGACCAAGGTCGTGCGGGTGGCGCTCGAGAACGCGGTGTCGGTGGCGAGCGTGCTGCTGCTCACCGAGGCCACGATGACCGAGGTGCCGGAAAAGGAGAAGGCGCTGCCGGCCGAGGTCCCGGAAATGTAGAATCGTGAGAAATACGGGAGCATCGCCATGACGCATCACGCCTCTATTCCCCATGTCGGCGCGCAGGATCCCGAATTGAAGAACTCGCCGGTCGCCGAGGAAGAAGACGAGGACACGGACGTCATCCGCCAGCAGGTGCCGGGCGAGCCCGTGTGCTGGTTCAACGGCGCCGAATACACGCACGGGACCTACGTCGTGAGCGGCACGCGACTGCTGCAGTGCAACCGCGGCGTGTGGGTCGAGTCGGCCGCCGAAGACGCGGCCAACCTCTAGCCTCCCGCCGGCTTCAGCCACCCCTCCCCCTGCCCGCCCTGCCGGAGGGGTTGGGGTGTGAGCCGCGATTCGCGTAATCTCCCGTCCCGGGGCGCGTCAACCCAGAGGGAGAGCACGACGATGGATATCCGCGGTCGCCGCCAAAGCAGCAACGTCGAAGACCGCCGCGGCTTTCGGCCCGTGCGCACCGGCGTGGGGTTGAGCCTCGGCGGCGTGCTGTTCCTCGTGGTGCTGAGCCTGCTCGGCATCAATCCCCTGCCGTTCCTCGGCGTCGCCACGCAGGCGCCTGAGACGCAGATGCAGGAGAGCGCGCAGCCCTACCAGGAGAGCCCGCAGGAAGTGGCACTGCGCGAGATGACGGCCGTCGTGCTCGCTGACACCGAAGACACTTGGAACGCGATCCTGCCGCAGTACGGCGTTCAGTACCGCGAGCCGACGCTCGTGCTGTTCGACGGCATGGTGCAGTCGGCGTGCGGCACGGCCGAATCGGCGATGGGGCCGTTCTACTGCCCGGCCGACCAGAAGGTATACATCGACATGTCGTTCTACAACGACCTGTCGCAGCGCTTCGGCGCCCCCGGTGATTTCGCGCAGGCCTACGTGATCGCGCACGAGGTCGGGCATCACGTGCAGAACCTGGTCGGCACTGCCGAGAAGGTGCAGGCCGCGCAGCAGCGGGCGAACAAGACCCAGGCGAACGAGCTGTCGGTGCGGATGGAATTGCAGGCCGACTGTTACGCCGGGGTCTGGGCACACCACGCGGCGCGCTCGCGCCAGTTGCTCGAGGCAGGCGACGTCGAGGAAGGCCTGAACGCCGCGAGCGCCATCGGCGATGACCGGCTGCAGCGCATGTCGCAGGGCCGCGTGGTGCCCGACGCCTTCACGCACGGCAGCTCCGAGCAGCGCGTGCGCTGGTTCCGCAAGGGGCTCGAGACTGGGTCGCTCGAGGCCTGCGATACCTTCTCGGCGCGCCAGCTCTAGAGGTCCAGCGGGCCGGCGTAGCCGGTGAGCTCGAGATAGCCGCGACCAACCCGCTGGCCCGCGGCATCCCGCAAATGCACCGGGCCTTCCCAGTAGATCGTGCCGGTGCTCGACCGTGAGTCGAGCTCGGCATCGTCCAACAGCGGCTCCACGTCGAATTCGCGCTCGCCGACGCGCACCCGCCACTCCACCGGATACTCCGCGCCGGTGCGCGGTGAGCGCCACGTGCGCGTCGGGGTCCACTGCACCTCCGCCGGTGCGTAGGCTCGCACGCTGCCATCTGCCGACCGCAGCGTCGCCGCCGTCCAGCGCGCGCCGCCGCCGGCATCGCGCATGCGGAACGCCATCAGCGCGCCGCCGTCGTCGAGGTTGATCCCCATCCACTCCCAGCCGCGCGCCTGCTCGTCCATGACGTCGCTCGACCACTCGTGGTCGAACCAGGCCTCGCCGGTCACACGGCGAGAACGTCCGTCGATGATGACCTCGCCGCTCACCCTCAGGTGCGGCAGGCTGTAGTAGTAGCTGGCCGATGACTCGAGCGGCCCCTTGCGGCTGAACCCGCGATCGCCCTGCAGCAGTAGCGGCTGCTCGCGATCGAGTTCGAGCCGCAGCGAGAAGTCGTCGCCGTCCACCACTGCGCTGTAACGGGCGCCGTCCTGGCGCAGGCTCCAATCGTCGAGCCTCACGTCCACCCGGCCCTCGCGCGCAAACGCCAGTTCGAAGCCTTCGCGCGCGGATCGCTCGGCGTGGCGCAGCTTGCCGCGCGCCGGGTCGGCGATCGCCGCGTGGCCGAACAGCACCTGCCGGGGCGCGAACCGGCTCGGGTTCGACTCGCCGAGGCCCGGCCGCACGCGAAAGAACGTCACCTGGAACCCAAGCGGCGCGCCGGCCTCATCCTGCACCCAGCCCGTCACGTACCACCACTCGATGCGATAGTCGGGATGCGCGCCTTCGTCGCGCGGGAACTCGAGCTCGACGCCGGGGACGACGGCGGGGTAGACCGCCTCGGCACGCGCGGGCGCGAGTGCCGCCAGCGCGAGCAACAGCAGCAGGACGCGCGCCATCACCAGTCTTCCTTCACGGCGCGCACCACGTCGTCACCCATCGCCTGCCGCCCGCTGAGCACCGAAGTGAGCGCGGCCGCGGCCACGAGCACGCCGCTCAGCACCGCGAGCGTGCTGGGGCCGGTGAGCCAGCGGCTGCGGCCCGCGAGGGGAGAGGCGCTCACGCGGCGCCCCCGAGCCGCGCCA
>Ga0114938_1001509_pt1 | contig 15668 bp, 11 predicted proteins | sample AshMeaBigSpring_FD_88675 | JGI IMG/M metagenome (GOLD analysis project Ga0114938, IMG submission 88675) | Groundwater microbial communities from Big Spring, Nevada to study Microbial Dark Matter (Phase II) - Ash Meadows Big Spring | ecosystem: Environmental > Aquatic > Deep subsurface >...
ACGCGCACTGCGCGATTCGCCCCTGCTATCCACGCTGGGCGGCCGGATGAACACGCGCGTCGCGATCCGGACGGCCCGGGGTGAGCGCGCCCCGACCGGCATGCCGGCGGTCGCGACCGGCCCGGGCGGCGCGGCGGCAGCCGAGTGGCAGCTGCGCAACGGCGCCGTGCAGCTCCTGTGCGTGCCGCCTGCGGCCCCGCTGCCGAAGCGGGTCATCATCCACGCGCTCGACCCGGATGCGCTGCGGGCCACCGTTCCGGTTGCGGCGAGTCTGCTGCGCCACGTGCCGGCCGAGGCGCTCTACCTCGGCATCCACCCGGTCGGGACGGCGGAGACGGACCGCGCGGACGCCCTGCGCGAGCTGCTCGACGCCCGCTCGTCGGCGCTGGCCGAGCACGGCCTCGACATGCGCACCGAACTTCGCTTCGGCGATCTCGGCGAGGAGCTCACCCGGGAGCTCGCGGCGGACGAGGGAGCCATGCTGGTGCTCGGCACCTCCCACGTCGGCGCCGTCAACTGGGGCTGGCTCGGCGGTCTCATCGAAGGACCGCTGCAGCGGCCCGTGCTGATCGTCGCCGCGGCGCGCGCGGACGGCGCGCAGGGACGCTGAAGCCGTGGCCACGTGGTTCCGCCAGCCGAGCATCCTGCCGGGCTTCGGCCTGACGCTCGGATTCACGACCTTCTTCCTGAGCGCCATCGTCCTGCTGCCGCTCGCCGCGCTCGTATTCAAGACGTCGTCCCTGACCTGGTCCGAGTTCGTCGGCGTGCTGACCGACCCGCGGGCGGTCGCTTCCTATCGACTGAGCTTCGGTGCCGCACTGATCGCCGCGGCGATCAACGGCGTCTTCGGCTTCATCGTCGCCTGGTCCCTGGTCCGCTACAGCTTTCCCGGGCGGCGCCTCGTCGACGCGATCATCGACCTGCCATTCGCGCTGCCGACGGCGGTCTCCGGCATCGCGCTGGCCGCCGTCTTCTCGCCGACCGGGTGGCTGGGCCAGAAACTGTCGATCTTCGGCGTGCAGGTTGCCTACACGTGGCTCGGCGTGGTCGTCGCGCTGATCCTGATCGGGCTGCCGTTCGTCGTGCGTTCCGTGCAGCCGGCGCTGGTCGAAGTGCAGCGCGATCTCGAGGAGGCCGCCGAGACGCTCGGCTCGAAGCCGTTCTATACCTTCCGACGCATCATCCTGCCCGCGGTCTTTCCGGCACTTCTCACGGGGTTCACGATGGCGCTCGCGCGCGGCATCGGCGAGTACGGCTCGGTGGTGTTCATCTCGGGCAACCTGCCGCTCAAGACCGAGATCACACCGCTGCTCATCGTGATCAAGCTCGAGCAGTTCGACTACGGCGGCGCGGCGGCCCTCGGCTTCATCATGCTCGTCATGTCCTTCGTCATGCTGTTCACGATCAACCTGGTCCAGGCATGGGGCCGCCGGCGCCTCGTCGCCTCGGGGCGCTGACGTGGCCGGCCTCGCCCCAAGGATCCAGGAGCGGCGACAGGTCTCCGCGGCCACCCGGCTCGGTCGTGCGGCCCTGATCTTCGTCTCAATCGCCTTCCTCGCGCTCCTGCTGCTCGCGCCGCTCGGCGCCGTGCTCGCACAGGCGCTGGAGAACGGCTGGCAGGCGTACCTCGGGAGCTTCGCCGATCCGGACACCCGTGCCGCGATCCGGCTGACGCTGCTGACCGCAGCGATCGTCGTTCCCGTGAACACTATCTTCGGCGTCTGCGCCGCCTGGGCGATCGCCAAGTTCGAGTTCCGCGGCAAGAGCCTGCTCATCACGCTGATCGACCTGCCGTTCGCCGTCTCGCCCGTCATCGCGGGTCTGGTCCTCGTGCTGCTGTTCGGCGCCAACGGCTGGTTCGGAAGCTGGCTGCAGGAGCGGGACATCTCGATCGTGTTCGCGATCCCCGGCATCGTGCTGGCCACGATCTTCGTCACCTTCCCCTACGTCGCTCGCGAGCTGATTCCGCTGATGCAGCAGCAGGGCAGCGAGGAGGAGGAAGCGGCCATCACGCTGGGGGCAGGGGCCTGGGTCACGTTTCTGCGCGTCACGCTGCCCAAGATCCGCTGGGGGTTGCTCTACGGGATCATCCTCTGCAACGCTCGCGCCATGGGAGAATTCGGCGCGGTCTCCGTCGTGTCGGGCCACATCCGCGGCCTGACCACGACCATGCCGCTGCAGGTGGAGATTCTCTACAACGAGTACAACTTCGTCGCGGCATTCGCCGTCGCGTCCCTGCTCGCGGTGCTGGCAATCGTGACGCTCGTGCTGAAGACCTTCGTGGAATGGCGCGCCGAGCGCCGGACGAGCTGAGGCATGACCGGCAGCATTCGCGACTGGCTGGGGAAGGCGGGCGGGCTCGTGACAGGGTCGCAACCCCTGACGCGCACGCTCGCTCTCACGGTCGGCGGCCTGCTGCTCGCAGCGCTGCTGCTGTTGTCGATGAGCGCGGTCGAGCTGCTGCGCGAGCAGGCGGAACAGCAGGCGCTGTCCCGGGTGCAGCTCGCCGGCATGTCCGCCCGCGACGGCGTTCGGCAGCTCGAGGAGGACGCGCTCACCGCGGCGCGGACCATCGCCGTCAGGGTCACTTTGGCCCGATTGATCCGCGAGGGAAACCGCGAGCAGACGGAACTCTTCCTGCGGCGCGCCTGTGAGGTCGTCGGGATGACGCAATGCGCCGTGATCGTCGGGCCGGGCACGGTGCTGGCGGCCACGCGCGCGGACCTGCCCTGGGCGGAGCTGGTCGACGCGACGGGCGAGCAGGGCGAGCACTTCATGCTCGCGCCGGCCGCCGTGCCCGAGGGTGTGCTCGGGGCCATTGCGCCCATCTCGAACCTGGTCGAGACCCGCGTCGTCGTGCTGCGTTTCCTCGATGAGAGGGTCCGCCGCCGCCTGGCGGAGTCGGCGGGAATGGACGTGCGGCTGGTCCGGGTCTCCGGCTGGCTCGACGACGTGCAGCCGGACCTTCGCGAGATGCACTCGTCGGCGATCTCGACGGGGACCACGTCGTCGCAGCGCATCGACTCCATGAACCTCTACGCTTCGAGCACGCCCGTGATCGCCGCGACCGGCGAGGGCGTTACGCTGATCGAGACGCGCCTGCCGGCGTCGGGCGTGGACACGTCGGTGGGCCGTTTCGTCGAGCGTCTGGTCTGGACGGCGCTGTTGCTCGGACTGCTGGCAGTTGCCGCCGCGGTGCTCATTGCGCGAAGGATCGTCGCCCCGCTGCGGGCGCTTGCGGAGTCGGCGACCAAGCTCGGACTCGGCGACCTCTCGACGTCCATTCCCGCATCCGGCGGCCCCGAGACCGTGGCGCTCGCCCGCACGCTGGAGGAGATGCGGCGCAACCTGGTCGACGTCACCGCTACGCTGCGGCGCCGCGAGGCTGAGGCGCAGGCCATGCTGCGCGGGGTCGTCGAAGGCGTCTTCGCCGTGGACGGCGAGCGCAGGATCCGCTACCTCAACCCGCAGGCGGAGGCGATCGCCGGCATCGCGCCCGGCGAGGCGATCGGACGATTCTGCGGCGACGTGCTGAAGCCCTGCGCCGACAAGGACGGGCAGCGGCCCTGCGGGACCTCATGCCCGATCCTGTCGGCGCGCGAGCAAGGCCAAGCCCAGGCAACCGAGTTCCTCGAGCGGGCGGACGGCGGCAGGCGCACCGTCATCATCGCGGCGGCGCGCATGGTCGACGGCCTGCAGGTGCAGGTCATGCGGGACGAGACCGGCCTGGAGTCGGCGCGCCGGGCGCGGGACTCGATCCTGGCCAATATCTCGCACGAGTTCCGCACGCCGCTGGCGGCGCAGCTCGCGTCCCTCGAGCTGCTGCAGGAGAACCTGCCGACGCTGCCCAGGGAGGAGCTCAAGTCGCTGGTCGATACCCTGCAGCGCGGAACCCTGCGCCTGACTCGTCTGATCGACAACCTCCTCGAGAGCGTACGCATCGAGTCCGGACAGCTCGGCATCCGTTCCCAGCGGCTCGCGATCGCGGACGTGGTGCGCGAGGCGGCCGAGATGGTCGAAAGCCTGCTCGCCCAGAGCAACCAGTCGCTCGAGGTGTCCATTGCCGAAGACCTGCCCGAACTCGTCGGCGACGCGCCGCGCCTGACGCAGGTCTTCGTCAACCTGCTCGCGAACGCCAACAAGTTCGGCCCCGAAGGCAGCACCATCCGGATCACGGGCGAGGCCACGGCCTCGGAAGTCCAGGTCTCGGTCGAGGACGAGGGCCCCGGGATCGTGGAGGCGGCGAGCGGCGCGATCTTCGAGCGCTTCTACCGCTCCGCCGACCAGGAGCCGGAGCCGCGCGGGCTCGGGCTCGGCCTGTGGATCGTCAAGTCCATCGTCGATCGCCACGGCGGACGCGTCTCGGCTGAACGCACCGAGGCCGGCCGGACCCGGTTCACCGTGACGCTGCCGCTGCCGCCGCCGGACTCGCAGTCTTGAAGATCCTCATCGTCGACGACGATCCCGACCTGCTCTCGATCGTCGCATTTGCGCTGACGCAGGCAGGCTACGTCGTGGTCAAGGCGGTCGACGTGAGATCGGCGCTTCGCCTGTTCGCGGACGAGTCACCGGATCTCGCCATCCTTGACATCAACCTGCCCGACGGGTCCGGCTTCGGCGTGTGCGAGGCCATTCGTGCGCAGTCACGGGTCCCCGTAATGATGCTGACCGCTCGCGGCGAGGAGGAAGACCTCGTTCGCGCGCTCGATCTCGGTGCCGACGACTACCTCACCAAGCCGTTCAGTCCACGCACGCTGCTCGCGCGCGTGAAGGCCCTGCTGCGCCGCGCGGGACTCGAGGGTGGGGGCGCCGTGGATGCGGGCCGGTTCCGGCTGGACCTCGAGTCGCACCAGCTCGACTTCGGCGGCGCGGCGCCAGTCAAGCTGACGAAGCTCGAGGCCCGGCTGATGCAGATCCTGATCGCGAACGCGGGCCACGTCGTGGCAACGGAGCGGCTCCTGACGCACGTCTGGGGCCACCGCGGCAGCGGCGATCGGCAGCTGCTGAAGCAACTCGTGCATCGGCTGCGCCAGAAGGTCGAGGTCGACCCCGCGTCGCCGCGCCACCTGCAGACCGAGTCCGGCGCCGGCTACCGCCTCGACGCGGGCGGAGGCGACTGACGACTAGCGATAGCCACGCGCCTGCAACTGGAAGAGTTGCGCGTAGTGACCGTTGAGCTGCATCAGGGCCTCGTGGCTGCCGTGCTCGAGGATCCGGCCACCCTGGATCACCAGGATCTGGTCGGCCATGCGCACCGTCGAAAAGCGGTGCGAGATCAGGATCACCATGCGGCCCCGAGCGAGTCCCCGGAACTGCTCGAACACCTGCGCCTCGGCGCGTGCGTCCATCGCCGCGGTCGGCTCGTCGAGCACCAGGATGTCGGCGTCCTCGCGCATGAAGGCACGTGACAACGCGATCTTCTGCCACTGTCCGCCCGACAGCTCGCGGCCTTCCTTGAACCACTTGCCGAGCTGCGTGTGGTATGCAGCCGGCATTTCCTCTACGAAGGGCGCGGCCATTCCCAGGCTCGCCGCCTCGCGCCAGCGCAGCTCGTCCTCGAAGTGCTCGACGTCGCCGACGCCGATGTTCTCTCCGACCTTGAGCTGGTAGCGCGCGAAGTCCTGGAAGATGACGCCGATCCGCCGGCGCAAGGCCGAAGGACTCCACTCGGCGAGGTCGAGCCCGTCCAGGGTGATTCGCCCCGAAGAAGGCACGTACAGGCGCGTCAGGAGCTTGATCAGCGTGGTCTTGCCCGAACCGTTCTCGCCGACGAGCGCCAGGCTTTCGCCCGGGCGAAGTTCGAAGCTCACGTCGCTCACTGCTGGCTCGGTCGCCCCGGGGTAGGTGAAGCTCACGTGCTCGAAGCGCACACCGGCCGCCGGATCCGGGCCGGCCGTCGCGGTGCCCGAGGGCCGCTCGACCGGCGTGTCGAGGTAGTCGTAGAGCGTCGAAAGATAGAGGTTGTCCTCGTACATGCCGCCGATCGCGGAGAGGATCGAGGAGACCGCCGACTGGCCCTGCCGGAACAGCATGACGTACATGGTCATCTGCCCGAGAGTGATCTGGCCGCGGACGGTGCTCAGGGCGATCCACGCGTAGGCGCCGTAGAAGGCGACCGTGCTCACGAGGCCGAGGAAGAATCCCCAGGTGTCGCGACGGATCGTGAGCGCGCGGTCTTCGGCAAATACCTTCTTGAAGATGGCACGGTAACGTTCCAGCAGCTGCGGACCGAGCTCGTAGAGCTGCACCTCCTTGGCGTGGTCCTCGCGCGCGAGCACCGTCTCGAGGTACATCTGCATGCGCGTCTCTGGCGAGCGCCAGCGGAAGAGCCGGAAGGCATCGCCCGAGAACTTGGCCTCCGCGACGAACGACGGCAGGCCGGCGAGCAGCAGCACCACGACGGCCCAGGGCGAGAACTGCGCGAGCAGCCCGCCGAAGCTCGCGATCGCGATCGTATTCTGCACGAGCCCGAAGCTGCGCATCACCAGCGACAGCGGTCGGCTCGACGCCTCGCGCCGTGCGCGGGTGAGCTTGTCGTAGAACTCCGAGTCCTCGAAGTGACGGAGCTCGAGGGTGAGCGCCTTCTCCAGGATCATCTCGTTGACGCGCTGGCCCAGCTGAGCGCGCAGCAACGACTGGCAGGTGGAGAGTCCGCGCTGGGTTGCGGCGAGTGCCGCAACCAGGCCGCCTTCGAGCGCCACGAAGCCAAGAGCCCGGCCGAGATCAGCGGTTCCCGAGGCCTGCTGTGCGCCGATAGCCGACACGACTGCGTCGACGATCAGGGCGCCGACATAGGCAACGGCGGCCGGGAGCAGGCCGGCGAGGACCGTGAGCAGCCCGAGCGCGATGGTGAGCCTGCGGCTCGTGGCCCAAACGAGTTCGAGCGCGTGGCGCGTGTACTGGAAGACTTCCGGCAGTGCGCGCAGCGTCGCGAGGCCGCCGGACCCGGCGGGTGCGCTTGCGGACGGAGGATTCAGGCGTCGGCCGGCGACCATGGTGGCGTCAGCTTGCCACACGTACCGTGCGGCGACCCGTCCCTGGATCGCCGTGCGGCCGGGGGGGTCACATGATCAGCGCGCGTAGATCCGGTCGAAGACTCCGCCGTCGGCGAAGTGGGTGGCCTGCGCCCTGGCCCAGCCGCCGAAGTCCGCGATCGTGACCATGGTTCCGATCTTCGGGAACACGCCGGCGTACTTCGCCGCGACCTCGGGATCGCGCGGACGGTAGTAGTGCTTTGCGACGATGTCCTGGCCGTCCTTCGAGTAGAGGTGCTCGAGGTAGGCGCGGGCGACATCCGAGGTCTTGCGCCGCAGGGCCACCTTGTCGACGACCGCCACCGGCGGCTCGGCGAGGATGCTGACCGACGGGACGACGATCTGGAACTTGTCTTTGTCGAGGTCCTTCGTGGCGAGGAAGGCCTCGTTCTCCCAGGAGATCAGCACGTCGCCGATTCCTCGCTGCGCGAAGGTCGTGAGCGAGCCGCGGGCGCCCGTATCGAGCACCGGCACGTTCTTGAAGAGCTTGCCGACAAAGGCTTCGGCCGTAGCGGGGCTGCCGCCCGGCTGCCTCAGCGCCCAGGCCCAGGCGGCGAGGTAGTTCCAGCGCGCGCCACCGGACGTCTTGGGGTTCGGCGTGATGACCGAGACCCCCGGTCGCGCGAGGTCGCCCCAGTCCTTGATGCCCTTGGGGTTGCCCTTGCGGACCAGGAACACGATGGTCGAGGTGTAAGGCGAGCTGTTGTTCGGCAGCCGGCTCTGCCAGTTCGCCGGCAGGAGCTTGCCCTGGGTCGCGATCGCGTCGATGTCGTAGGCGAGCGCCAGCGTGACAACGTCCGCGGGCAGGCCGTCGATGACGGTCCGCGCCTGTTTGCCCGAGCCGCCGTGCGACTGGCGAATGGAAATCTCCTGGCCGGTCTTCTGTTTCCAGAACTTTACGAACACCTCGTTGTAGTCCTCGTACAGCTCGCGGGTCGGGTCATAGGAGACGTTCAGTATCGTCGTCTCGGCCCGCACCGTCGAAGTGCCGAGCACCAGCGCGGCGGCCATCGCGCCAAGCGCGGTAGCCAGGTATCTGCAATTGATGGTCATGTCACGTGCTCCGCTCAGAATCCGAGTTGAACGCGGGTCAGGAACGCCTTCTCGTCGTCCCGGTCGGCACCGCCCGCCTTGCCGCCGTCGAAAGAGGTCTGCTCGTAGTCGAACACCCACTTGACGTTCTCGTTCAGGTACCAGTTGAGGCCCAGCGTCCAGGCGCTGGCCTTGCTGGCCTGGGTATTGGGATCGGCGAACGAGTCCGCGCCACGCTCGAACGCGGCATTGTCGACGTCGAGCGTATGGTATCGGGCCGCGATCTCCCACGCTCCCCACGTCCCGTTCTCCCAGGAGAACACGTTGTTCGGCTTGAAGCCTCGATACGCCTGCTCCTCGCCCGTCAGGAAGTACGCCATGGCGAGCTGCCAGGCGTAGTTGTCCATCGTTCCCGTGCGCAGGCCCGTCGGAGTGGTGCGAGCCACGTCCTGGGACTCGGCCGTGTACTCGCCCATCAGCCCGAACGGTCCGACATAGTAGTAGAGCTGAGGCGCAACGCGGACGCGTTGCCCGTCGGAGATCGTCGCCGTCGCGCCAGTGCGGTACTGGAAGAAGTTCGTCTGCGCCGAGGTCTTGTACGTCGGGAGGAGCGTCTGGGAGGTCGTGCCTTCCTGGCTGGTGTAGGTCGAGGCGATGCCGAGGCCGAAGCCGCGCAGGGCAAAGCTGTCGCTTTCGGCAAAGGGCAGCGCGAACAGTCGACCCGCCCACTCCTTGTCGCTGTTCGGGTCTGTGTCGCCCGGCGAGAAGGCGTCGCTGCTGCCGCCGTCGTTTGAGCCGTTCAGGTACGCGACGGCGTAGTTCAGGCGGTTGTCGAGCCAGTTCCCGCCGATCTGGAGGCCAAGATCGCGGTTCGGCGCGATCTGTGTCGGGAACGCGCGGGCGACGAACCGGATGTCGTTCGCCGACTGCAGTCGCTCGAGCCCGACCGGCGACTTGAACTTGCCGGCGGTTAACTGGAACTCCGGCAGGAACCGCCCCGTGACGTAGGCATCCTGAACGATGGCCTTGCCCAGCCCGAAGTCGGCAGTGAACTTGTAGTCGTAGATGCTGGCGAGCGTGCCCTCGATGATCGGTCGGACCCGCGTCGTCTGCCAGGTATTGGGTGGATTGGTCGGGTTGTCGTCCGTGAGGAACCTGCCGTCGAAGTGCAGCAGGCCGCGCAACCGAAGCGAGTTCTTCCCATCGGCGGACTGCAGCGAGAAGCCTTTCGGGCCGGCCTTGACGACGGGGTCCGAGGCGACGGCGGTCTTGTCGGCCTCTTCCCTGATCTCGAGCTTGCGCTCGAGCACGAGGATCTTCTGGTCCTGCTCCTCGATGCGCTGCAGCAGTTCGGCGATCGTCGGCTCGCGCGCGGGCGCGGCGGAGGTCGCGTCGGCTTCGGCATGGACGGCGGGGATCGGCAGGAGGGAGGCGGCGGCGATCGCCGCGGCACGCCATCGCATCAGAGGGGTCGTCATCGTTCGCTCTCCAGAATCACGTCGTCGGTGAGCGGGATGCTAGTGGCGCGGCGGTGACCGGGTCAGTCGCCCGGCGGTGACAAATCGGTGACCGTCGCCCTGCCTGCGGGAAACCGCGACGGGCTGCTCATAACAAGAGCTTCGTGGGCAGGCCGAGGACCGCCGCGTACTCGATGTCGTCCACGGAGTTGCCGGCGAGCCGCTGTGCCGTCGGGCTACGGGCCGGCGGCCTGCCGCGCCGGCGGCTCCTCGAGCGCGTCCTCGTCCGCCCCGGTGCCCAGGAATCCGCCGCTCTGGTGTTCCCAGAGGCGCGCATACAGCCCGCCACGGGCGAGCAGCGTCCGGTGATCGCCCTCCTCGACGATGCGACCGCGATCCATCACGATCAGCCGGTCCATTGCGGCGATGGTCGAGAGCCGGTGCGCGATGGCCACCACCGTCTTGCCCTCCATCAGGCGATAGAGACTCTGCTGGATCGCGGCTTCGACCTCGCTGTCGAGCGCGCTCGTTGCCTCGTCGAGCAGCAGGATACGTGCGTCCTTGAGCATCACGCGCGCGATCGCGACGCGCTGGCGCTGGCCGCCCGAGAGCTTCACACCGCGCTCGCCGACGTGCGCGTCGTAGCCGCGGCGCCCTTTCGCGTCGGACAGTCCGAGGATGAACTCGTGCGCCTCGGCGCGCTTGGCGGCGGCGATCATCTGCTCGTCCGTGGCGTCGGGGCGGCCGTAGACGATGTTGTCGCGCACCGAGCGGTGCAGCAGCGACGTGTCCTGCGTGACCATGCTGATCTGGGCGCGCAGGCTGTCCTGTCGCACCGCGGCGATGTCCTGGCCGTCGATCAGGATCCGTCCGCCCTCGACGTCGTAGAAGCGCAGCAGCAGGTTCACGATCGTGCTCTTGCCCGCGCCCGAGCGGCCGACGAGACCGATCTTCTCGCCCGGGCGGATGTGCAGCGAGAAGTCCTCGATCACCCGCCGACCGAGCCCGTAGTTGAACTGCACATGTTCCAGGCGGATTTCTCCGCGTGTCACCTGGAGCGGGGGCGCGCCGGGGTGGTCGACGACGGCCTGCCGGCGCGAGAGCGTGCGCATGCCGTCCTGCACCGTGCCGATGTTCTCGAAGAGGGACGCGAGTTCCCACATGATCCAGTGCGCGATGCCGTTCAGCCGCAGCGCCATCGCGGTGGCGGCCGCGACCGCGCCGGCGCCGACCTCCTGCCGGGTCCATAGCCAGAGCGCGACGCCCACGGTCGAGGCGACCAGCGTCATGCTGAGCACGTGGTTCACGATCTCGAACGCGCTCACGTAGCGCATCTGCGCGTACGCGGTCTGCATGAAGTCCTGCATCGCGGCTCGCGCGTAGCCCGCCTCGCGATTGGCGTGCGAGAAGAGCTTCACGGTCGCGATGTTCGTGTACGCGTCCGTCACGCGGCCCGTCATGAGCGAACGGGCGTCGGCCTGCGCGGCGCCGATCCGGCCGAGGCGCGGCACGAAGAAGGCGAGGGCGCCGCCATACAGCGAGCCCCAGCCGACGAACGGCAGCAGCAGCCAGGCGTCGAAATGACCGACGACCGACACCATGGTCACGAAGTAGATGACCGTGAACACGAGGATGTCGGCCACCGTGAACCACGTGTCGCGCACGGCGAGCGCGGTCTGCATCACCTTGGTTGCGACCCGGCCCGCGAACTCGTCCTGGTAGAAGCTCATGCTCTGGCCGAGCAGCAGTCGGTGGAAGTTCCACCGGAGGCGCATGGGGAAATTCGCAGCGAGCGCCTGGTGCTTCAGGACCGTCTGCAGCGCCACGAGCACGACGCTGCCCGCCAGGATCGCGCCGAGCGTGAGCAGGGTGCCGCGGTGCTCGACCCACAGCAGCGACGCATCGACCCCGGACAGCCAGTCGACGATGCGGCCGAGCATGGCGAACAGCAGCGCCTCGAATGCGCCGATCACCGCCGTGCACAACGTCATCAGCAGGAGGTACGGCCGCAGGCCCTCGGAGCACGACCAGAGAAAGCCGAAAAATCCCCGCGGCGGCGCGACCGGAGGCCTTTCGGGATAGGGCGTGACGAGATTCTCGAACCAGCGGAACACGTACGTCGGCCGCTCAGGAGAGACCCGACATCCTACCCGAAGTTGAGCCCCGGCCTCGCGGACGGGCCCGTCGCCTGAGCCCGTCCGCGTCGCCGCCTCAGAACGCGAGGCTCACACCCGCGTAAAACGCGCGGCCAGCGCCCGGCACGGGTGTGCCCCACTGCGGCTCGTTCGGTGCCGGCGGAATCGTCATGGTCGTGCCCTGACCGACGTAGGCTCCACCGAGCGGCGGGTCGTAGCTACGGTCGAGCAGGTTGTCGATGCCGAGCTCGATGCTCCACGTCTCGCGCTCGTAGCGGCTCAGCAGGTGAACGAGCCCGTAGCCCGCGGTCTGCATCTCGTTACGGACCGCCGACACGTCGTCCTTCGCTCCGACGAACTCGCCGACGATCGCGTTGTGCCACCCGCCGAGGTCCTGCGCGAGTGTGACGGTCGCGTTCAGCGGCATGATGTTGTAGAGGTCGTTGTTCGTGTCGTCGTTCTCGCCCCGGGCGTAGCTGCCGACGAGCTGGGCGGTGTAGCGGCCCCAGCGCGCGCTGTTCGCAAGCGCCAGGTCGGCCGAGAAGTCGACGCCGTACAGGGTCGCCGACTGGTTCCGGTAGCGCAGCACGGTGAAATTGTCGATCGCCGGCGTGGTGGCTGGCGCGTTGGCCGCCGAGTCCCACTGGATCGCGTCGATGTAGTCGTTCACCTTCGACCAGTAGGGCGTGAGACGCACGGACCATCGTTCGCCGTCGTCGTGCCAGTCGGCAGTCGCGCTCAGTGTACGCGCCACCTCGGGATCGAGGCGGACGTCGCCGAAGTAGCCGTTGCCGTCGCCCACGAAGTTGTTCATGAACGCCGCCATCTGCCAGCTCGACCAGGTGTAGCGCTCGTAGAGCCCGGGCGAGCGGGTCTTCTGTGCGAGGCCGAACTCGTAGTCCTGCGTCGGCGACGGCGTGTAGCGGACGATCCACGAGGCGTCCAGGTTCGTGTCGGTCTGTCCACGCCTGGCAGTGTTGAAGAGCGCGGCATCGCGCGTCTGGTTGCCCATGCCGCCGCTGCCGCTGGCTGGATAGGTGTCCGTGTCGTAGCCATGTACGCGCCCGGCATCCATCGCCACCGACTCGATGCGGATGCCGAGGATGCTGACCCAGCGATCGTCGCGGGCTTCCCACTCGCCGAAGGCCGCGTAGCGGTCGCGCTGGCCGTCGTTGATGTTGACGAACTCGTAGGGCCACATCCCGGCGCCGGACGCCGGCCACCAGTCGTGCAGCCGGTAGTCCTGGAAGTCGACGCCGACGCGCAGCAGGTCGTTGCCCGCGAGCCGGATGGCGGCGTCGACCGAGAGGCCGAGGTTCTCGCCGTCCGCCTTCATCGGCATACCGGCCGCGCAGGTCGCCGAGACGGGTGAGCACGGCGTTCCGTCGGTGGCGGCACCGCCACCGGATGCCGACCCGTACCAGAAGCGCTTGTCGTCGCCGAAATCCATCTCGTGCGACGTGTCCTGGTAGTACGCGCGCGCCGTGAGCGTGCCCCATTCGAGCCCGCCCGTGTAGGCGAGGTTGAACACGTTGGCGCTGTTGCCCGTGAGGTCCATGCGCTGGTTCGGGAAGCCCTCGCGGGGCACGTCCTGGTAGGCGTACGTGAAATCGACGAGGTGGCGCCCGGCACTCCAGGCGAGCCGCACCGATTGATTCGTCGACTCGTAGTAGGTCGAGCCCACCTCGTCCTTCGGCAGCGAATGGCCCGCGCGGCCGGTGAATGCGTAGTCCTTGAATCTCCCGCCGGCACGGTAGTTGTCCGAGTCGGCATAGGAACCCGCGTAGCTCACGCTCAGGCTTTCGGTCGCATACGTCGCGGCCAGGTTTCCGCCCCAGCCGTCGCCGGCGCTGCGGAAGAACGCGCCCACCTCGCCGTCCGCCAGGCGCTCGCCGGCCCCCGCGAACACGGGATCGGGGGAACGCACGACGATCGTGCCGCCGATGCTGTCGCCGCCGACGCTCACGGGGGTCACTCCGGGATACACGTCCGCTGCGGCTACCGAGGTCGGGTCGATGTACGAGAGCGGTGGGTTCATGTGATTCGGGCAGGCGGCGACGAGGTCCATGCCGTCGACCTGCGTACGCAGGCGCTCGTCGGCGAGTCCGCGGATGGACGGCAGACTCGACACGCCGCCGGCGATGTAAGTCGAGACGCCCGGTAGCGCCTCGAGCATGCGGGCCGTGTCGCTCGTGCGGGAACGCTGGCGCGCCAGTTGTTTCGGGTCGATGCTTTCACCGCCCGTGCCCGGCGCCAGCAGGCGACGCGCGGTGACGATGACTTCTTCGAGTTCGGTGGCGCCGTCGGCGGCCATTCCTCGCGCGGCGCAAAGGGCCAGACCGACGGCGACCGGGATCGTGAGTGCTCTCATGCGTGAAAAAGCTCCATTCGATTGGACGCGCGTGGTGGCGCCGCCCGCCAGGTCTTGGCGGCCGTGCGCACAGACGCACGCGATGTCGGAGCGGCCGCACCGACTGCAGGAGCAGGCGTCAGCCGGACCGATGGTTCCTACGCGAAGTGGAGCGAGCCCGGCGGGGCGCGGGCGGCATGAGCACGGGGTGGAGCCCGATGGAAGATGACGAGGACGGGGTCCGGGGCCGTGAGGGTCGGCTCGAGGTCGCCGCCGGGCAGCGGCAGGTCGACCGGCGGCGGCGCGACCGTGGCAGCCGCGGCGAAGACGCAGGGGCTGTCGTGCCGGGGTTGCCCGCCCGTACCGTCCTCGCCCGCCGGGACCGGCAGCGGACCGGCCCCGTGGCACATCTGCATGGTGAGCGCAGAGTCCGTGCCCGTGCCCAGCATGAAGCCTGGCGGCACCAGCAGTCGGCACAGGAGCGCCGGCAGGACCACGAGTCCGACCAGCAGGCGCGTCCTTCTGCGCTGTGTCCAGCGGTTAGGCATGGAGCGAGAATAATCGAAGAGTCGCGCCCTGTGCGAGCCGTGATCATCCGCGGGCGGATATCGGCTCATCCTGGCGGACCGCGCGAGGCTCTGCGGTTACCTGACCGGCAGTTCCAGCCCGGCGACCAGCGCCTCGACGTCGCCCTGGGTCGACGCATTCGCTGCACGCTCGATGACCCGCCGCGTCAGATGCGGCGCGAAGAGCTGCATGAAGTCGAGCTGGTACCTGCGCAGCAGTCCGCCGCGACGAAAGCCGATCCAGGTCGTGTGTGCCGGGAAGAGGTGCGAGGTGTCGATGTCGACGAGGTCGGAGTCCTCGGCCCGGTCGATGGCCATGCTCGCGACGATGCCGATGCCGAGCCCGAGCCGCACGTATGTCTTGATCACGTCCGCGTCGCGCGCCGTGAGCACGACGTTCGGCACCAGGCCCTCCTTGGCGAAGATGTCGTGCAGCGAGGAGGGACCCGAGAAGCTGAAGACGTAGGTGATGATCGGGTAGGCGGCGAGCTGCTTGAGCGTCGGTTTCTTCGCCCTGGCGAGCGGATGCTGCTTCGGCACCACGACGTGGCGGTGCCAGCGGTAGCAGGGCAGGAGCGAGTAGCCCTCGAACAGCGACTGCGAGCCGGTAGCGATGGCGAAGTCGATGCGGTCGAGCGCCGCCATCTCGCCCAGCTGCTCGGAGGTGCCCTGGTGCAGGTGCAGGCGCACCTCGGGGTACTGCTCGCGGAACTGCTTGATGACCCGGGGCAGCACGTAGCGCGCCTGTGTGTGCGTGGTCGCGATGGAGAGCGAACCGCGCGACTCGTCCTTGAGGTCGTCGGAGAGGCGCTTGATGTTCTGCACCTCGCGCAGGATACGGACAGCGCGGTCGATCACCTGCTGGCCAGCCGGGGTGACGCGCGAGAGATTGCGACCGTCGCGCACGAAGATCTGGAAGCCGAGTTCGTCCTCGAGCAGCTTGATCTGCTTCGAAACGCCCGGCTGGGACGTGTGCAGCTTCTCGGCCGCCGCGGTGATGTTGAGGCCGTTCTGTGCGACCGCGGCGAGGTAGCGGAGCTGGTGCAGTTTCATGACCCGATTCTACCCAACGTTTCGTGACGTTCCGGCCCGAT
>Ga0114938_1001510_pt1 | contig 15659 bp, 13 predicted proteins | sample AshMeaBigSpring_FD_88675 | JGI IMG/M metagenome (GOLD analysis project Ga0114938, IMG submission 88675) | Groundwater microbial communities from Big Spring, Nevada to study Microbial Dark Matter (Phase II) - Ash Meadows Big Spring | ecosystem: Environmental > Aquatic > Deep subsurface >...
CCCGCACCGACACGCCGAGGTCCTCGCCGACGTGCAGCCCGGACAGGGCCCGGTCGCGCACGGTCACGTCCTGGGAGAGGATCCGCTCCACCCTCACCTCGGCGTGGCTTGCTCCCAGCTGGGCCGCACGGGTGAGCGCCGCGTCGGCGGCAGCGTCCAGCGGCAGGTCGCTGAAGGCGGGGTCGACGTCGTGCCGAGGCATGCTCACGTCCGGCCGTCCTCCTCCTGTGCGGCGCTGAGCTCGGGCGGAGGCTGAGCCCATCCTGCCCGCTCGACGGGGTACCCGGCCGCGACCAACGCAGCACAGACCGCCGCGTCGTCGTCGACGACGAGGACCACGGCGCCGCGGCGGGAGATGCGCCGCAGCAGCTCGGGCTTGACCACCCGGGCCGGACGACGGTCCCGGTCGCGGCGCAGCAGCAGCGCGCCCGCGGGGAACGCGTTGTCGTCGAGCCACCGCTGGGTGGTCGCGCGCAGCCGCTCCGGCCGTCCGGAGACGTACACCAGCGCGTGCTGCCCGGCGGCCTCCAGCACCCGCCGCCGCCCCGGCTCGAGCACGGGGTCGGCGGCCGCTGCGGCGAAGAAGCCGCCCCAGTCCTTGCGTGGTCCGCGCAGGTGGTGCAACCGGTGGCCGACGTCGGCGAGCACGCCGTCGATGTCGAAGACCGCGAAGGTGGGCGTGCTCACTGAGGCAGGCCGACGAAGGTGTACCCGACCGACTGCAGCAGGGGGATGATCGTGGCCAGCGCCGCCACCGTGGCCGAGCGGTCCCCGCCGCCGTCGTGCATCAGCACGACCGAGCCCGGCTCGACTGCCTCCACCACGCCGCTCACGATGGCCTGGGGGTCGGTCGTGCGCCAGTCGAACGGGTCGACCGACCAGCCCCAGGGGGTGAGCGCCTCGGCGCGGGCGGCAGCCAGCACCGACGGCTCGAACCGTCCGCCGGGGGCGCGGAAGATGCTCACGTCCGCCCCGGCCGCCTCGATGCGCGCGCTGGCCGCCTGCAGGTCGGCGCGAATCTGCTGCTCGGGCCTCACCGGCAGGCCGTAGTCGTGGCTCTCGGTGTGGTTGCACAGCACGTGGCCCTCGGCGACGACCCGGGCCAGCAGCGCCTCCCTGCCCGGCACCTGGTTGCCGACCACGCAGAAGGTGGCCGTGACGTCGTAGCGGGCCAGCACGTCCAGCACGGCCGGGGTCCAGACCGGGTGCGGGCCGTCGTCGAAGGTGAGCGCCACGGTCGGGGTGTCGGCGGGCGGCAGGGTGCGGCGCACCTCGACCGTCCCGGCTGCCGGTGCCGGGACTGCTGGAGGTGCCGGCACCGGCACGGGAGACGGGGGCACCGGTGGGGGCGCCGCAGATGCAGGGGGCACGGGAGGTGCGGGCGGCGCCGGTGGGGGAGCGGGCGCGGCCGTCGGGCTCGGTTGCGCCGATGACGACGCCGCAACCGGCGCCGGTGCCGGCAGCGCAGCCGGTGCTGCCGGGTTCGGCGGCTCGGGTGCGACGGTGCCGTGCAGCGCGCCGAGCCCGGCGCCGACGACAACAGCGCCGACCAGCACCACGGGCCACGGCATGGACATGCAGGACACCTCGCAGCGCTGCGGGGAAGACCAGCGCGAGGCCAGGCTAGCGGCTGGTGGTGGCGAACCCCGGGAGCAACGCGTCGAGCTCGGCCTGCACCGGGACGGTGGCCTCCAGCTGGCACAGCACCCCGACCACCCCGAGCCAGACCCGGTGGGTGAACAGCTGCTCCGGGGGGATGGTGAGCTGCAGCGCGGTGGCGAAGTCGGGGTTGCGCGGGTCGTTGACCCGGCCGAACTCCTCGGCCAGCCAGGCCCGGGTGTAGTGGAACGTCTCGTGCCGGGCGGGCTCGCTGAAGGGGGACAGGTAGTCCATCAGCTTGTCGACCTCGAGCCGTTGCCCCGGACGCACCAGGCCGGCCGAGCGCAGGGCGGCGTCCACCTGGGCCGGGCCTCCCGACTGCAGAGCGCGGATGAGCCTGCCGAAGGTCGTCGGCAGGCCCTGGGGGAGCGCGAGGGTCGATCCGAAGTCGAGCACGCCGAGCCGGCCGTCCTCGAGCAGCCGGAAGTTGCCGGGGTGCGGGTCGGTGTGCAGCAGCCCGCAGCGGGCCGGCCCGCCCAGCATGAACCGCTGGTAGCGCAGGCCCAGCGCGTCGCGGGTCGGGGCGTCGCCGGTGCGGGCCACCTCAGCCAGCGGGACGCCGTCCATCCAGGCGGTCACCAGTACCCGGGGGCGGGCCAGCAGCACGTCGGGGACGAGCACCTGGGGGTCCTCGGTGTAGGCGAGGGTGAACCGGCGCTGGACCGCGCCCTCGTGCACGTAGTCGAGCTCCTCGAGCAGTCGCACCCGCAGCTCGGAGACCAACGGCGGCAGCGCGATCGCCGGTGCCAGCCGGGACACCGTCGAGGACACCACCGCCAGCGTGCGGATGTCGGCAGCCAGCGCCTCCGCCACCCCCGGGTACTGGATCTTCACCGCAACGGCGCGCCCGTCGGGCCAGGTGGCACGGTGGACCTGGCCGAGGGATGCGGCAGCAGCCGCATCGGGCTCGAAGGAGGCGAACCGGGCCCGCCAGTCCGGGCCCAGCCCGTCGACGAGGACCGGCTCGACCTCGTCGAAGGCCAGGGCGGGCACGTCGGACTGCAGGCTCGTGAGGGTGTCGCGCCAGGTCTGCTCGGGGTCCTGCGGGAAGAGCATCTCCACGGTCGAGAGCAGCTGCCCCGCCTTGAGCGGCCCACCCTTGAGCTCGCCGAGGATGCGCCGGGTGCGCTCGGCCCCGGCGGCGCGCAGGTCGCGCCGGACGGCCTCGGGGTCCTGACCGGCGGCGCGGCGCACCAGGCCGCGCACGCTGTCGGCGACCGCGTACGCCGGCAGGCCGAGCAGGCGCAGCGAGCGCGTCACCGCAGTGCGCTGCGGCCCGCTGACGCGCCGGCTGGGCGCGGGTGCCTCGGCCACGAGAGGGGAGGGTAGTCAGCACCGGGCAGTTCCGTCCGGAGCCTGGTAGTGACATAATGCTGCTTATCGGACACAGGACTGTGACCGCCGTCCCGTGTGGTTCTGATCGGATCGGGTGATAGCGGCCGGTCGGACTGCGAGGATGCGGCCGTGACGGTGCAGCAGCCCGAGCCCACCCGGTGGACCTACCTGGACGCACCCGTCCCGTTCGGCTTCGCCCACCGCGGGGCCCACGGCCCGGGCGTCCCGGAGAACACGATGGCGGCGTTCCAGGCCGCGATCGACCTGGGCTACCGGCACGTGGAGACCGACGTGCACGCGACGGCCGACGGGGTGCTCGTGGTCTTCCACGACGACACCCTGGACCGGGTGACCGACCGCACCGGCCGCGTCCGTGACCTGCCCTGGTCGGCCGTGCGCCAGGCGAGAGTGGCCGGCACCGAGCCGGTCCCGCTGCTGGAGGACGTGCTCGGCGCCTGGCCCGACCTGCGGCTGAACGTGGACGTCAAGGAGGACGCCGCGATCGGCCCCACGCTGGAGGTGCTCGCCCGCACGCGCGCTCACCCCCGGGTCTGCGTCGGGTCGTTCTCCCGCCGCCGCACCCGCGCCCTGCGCGCCGCGCTGCCGCCGGGCACGGCCACCGCCTACGCCCCCGCCGAGGTCGCCCTGCTGCGCGCGTCCACCCGCCGGCCGTCGCTGCGCGCACGCCTGCCCCGGGACGTGCCCTGCGTCCAGGTACCCACGGCCCATCGCGGCGTGACGATCGTGGACGAGGCGTTCGTGCGGGCGGCCCACGACCTGGGCTGCCAGGTGCACGTCTGGACGGTCAACGACGAGGCCGAGATGCTCCGGCTGCTGCGCCTGCGCGTCGACGCGCTGGTCACCGACGAGGCCCGCCTGCTGCGCGACGTGCTGGCCGGATGGGCGGTCCGGTCGTGACCGCCCGCAGCCTGGTCCCGCCCGGGCCGCTCGCCGACCCGGTCGCCCGGCGCAGGGAGTGGCGGTCCTGGTACTTCTACGACTGGGCCAACTCCGCGTTCGTCACGACGGTCGGGACCGTCCTGCTCGGCCCGTACCTCACCTCGGTGGCCGAGCGCGCCGCCTGCGGCTTCGTCGCCACCCCGGACAACCCGTGCGACGCCACCCTGCCGGTGCTCGGCATCCCCGTGGCCGCGGGTTCGCTGTCCTCCTACACCGTGACCTTCGGCACCCTGCTGTCGGCGGTGCTGCTGCCGGTCGTCGGCGCGATCGCCGACCGCACCAGCCGCAAGCGGCACATGCTGCTGGGCTTCGCCTGGACCGGCGCGTCGGCCGCCATGCTGCTCTTCTTCACCGGCGGCGATGCCTGGCAGCCGATCGTGCTGCTCATGCTGGTGGCCGGCATCTGCCTGGGCTCCTCGGTGGTCGTCTACGACTCGATCCTCAACGACATCTCGGCCGAGGACGACCGGGACACCGTCTCCAGCCGCGGCTGGGCGCTGGGCTACCTCGGCGGAGGGCTGCTGCTCGCGGCGAACCTCGTGCTGCTCAACTTCGCCGAGTCGTTCGGGCTGAGCACCGAGCAGGCCGCCCAGATCAGCTTCGCCTCGGCCGGGGTGTGGTGGGCGGCGTGGACGCTGGTGCCGTTCCTCGGCCTGCACGACCGGCCTCCCGTGAACGTCGAGCGCGTCCCCGGGGGCCTGCTGTCCGCCTCGTTCACCCAGCTCGTCGACACCCTCAAGGACCTGCGGCACTACCCGCAGACCCTGCTGTTCCTGGTGGCCTACCTGTTCTACAACGACGGCATCCAGACCGTCATCGCCTCGGCGGCGGTGTTCGGCAGCCGGGAGCTGGGGCTGGGCAACAGCGCCCTGGTGCTGGCGATCCTCGTCGTGCAGTTCGTGGCCTTCTTCGGTGCGCTGCTGCTCGGACGGCTCTCCCGGCGCATCGGCGCCAAGCGGACCATCCTGGGCAGCCTGGTCGTGTGGGCGGCCGTCTCGCTGTCGGCCTACGCCCTGCCGGCGGAGCAGCTGCTCCCCTTCCTCGGCCTGTCGGTCGCCATCGGCTTCGTGCTCGGGGGCAGCCAGGCGCTGTCCCGGTCGCTGTACAGCACGCTGGTCCCCCGTGGGCGCGAGGCCGAGTACTTCGGGCTCTACCAGGCCGCCGAGCGCGGCACCAGCTGGTTCGGGACCCTCACCTTCGGCCTGGTGTTCCAGTTCACCGGCAGCTATCGGTTCTCGGTGGTGGCGCTGCTGGTCTTCTTCGTCGTCGGCTTCATCCTGCTCTCCCGGCTGGACGTGCGCCGGGGCATCGTCGAGGCGGGCAACCGGGTGCCGGCCGTCGTCTGAGCGCGCGGCGCCTCAGCGCCACCGCAGCGCCAGCGCGGCAGCCGTCACGGCCTCCGGGACCGCCCCGGACAGGGCGAACCACGTCGACCGACGGGCCCGGGCCGGCTCCAGCGTGCCGAGCTCGGCCAGCACCTGGTAGACCACGGCGTCGAAGGCGTCGGAGGCTGCCATCGCCGCTACCCAGCCGGCTCCGCTGTGCCCTCGGGACCGGGCTGCCAGGGTGCCCACGCCCAGCACCAGCTCGCGCGCGGCGAGGGCGCGCACCCAGGGCACCGCGGCGGGCTGCTGCTCCTCGGCCACCCCGACCCCTCGTGCGACCCGCTCGGGACGGGCGGCCGCCCAGCCTGCGAGCGCCAGCCTGAAGGCGCCCAGCACCGCTACACTGGTGCGCAGTACCGTCGCCGCACCGCTCGACGAGTCGGCCGCAGGTAGCGACATCGTTGCGTCCTCCCCTCGGGTTTGCCGTCGCGGAACAACGGGAACAGTCTGGACGTTGTCCATCGTGTCATGAGCCGGTCGCCGGACCGGCATGAGGAGGATGAGTCGTCACCATGGCTGAGCGTTCGACGCTGCGAGGCTCCCGCCTCGGCGCCATCAGCTACGAGGACGAGCGCGGTGTCGTGCTCGCCGAGCGGCAGACGGTGCGCTACGCGTGCCCGAGCGGCCACGACATCGAGATGGTGTTCTCGACCGAGGCAGAGGTGCCCAGTGTCTGGGAGTGCTCGAAGTGCGGCGCGGAGGCCCTGCTCGTCGACGGCAGCAACGCTGAGCGCAAGACCGCCAAGGCCGCCCGCACGCACTGGGACATGCTGCTCGAGCGCCGCAGCGTCGCCGAGCTCGAGCTGCTGCTCGAGGAGCGGCTCTCGCTGCTGCGTGCCGGCGCGCTGACCGGCGCCGACCTGACCACCCACGTCTCCCCGACCGTGCCCACCCGTCGGGGTCGCAAGACCGCCTGACCACCGGGGACACAGCCGCCCCCCCTCGGCTCCCGGTGACACCGAGCCGCGTCGCTCCCCCCCGGCGGCGCGGCTCGGTGACGTGTGCGCGCCGAGCCGCCGGCCCGCCCGGCTCAGCGCTGCCCGCGCAGCGCCGCCCATCGGTCGGCGACACCCCATCGGGTCACCCGCCACAGCGCCTCGCTCACGATCTGGCGGCTCATCTTGCTCTCCCCCACCGCACGCTCGGTGAACGTGATCGGCACCTCGACCACCCGCAGGCCGAGCCGGCTGGCACGTCGGGTCGTGTCGACCTGGAAGCAGTAGCCCTGCGAGGCGATCGTGTCGACCTCGATCCGGACCAGGGCATCGCGGCGGAAGGCCCGGTACCCGGCTGTGGCGTCGCGCACGTCGAGCGCGAGCGCGAGCCGGGTGTAGGTGTTGCCCCCGCGGGAGAGCCACAGCCGCTGCGCCGGCCAGTTGACCACCGCCCCCCCGGGTACGTACCGGGAGCCGATGACCAGGTCGGCCCACTGCAGCGGTGCCAGCAGCCGGGGAAGCTGTTCAGGGGGGTGCGAGCCGTCGGCGTCCATCTCCACGAGCACCTCGTAGCCGCGCTCGAGCCCCCAGCCGAAGCCGGCCCGGTAGGCCGCGCCCAGCCCCTGCTTGGCGTCGCGGTGCAGCACCGAGACCGCCGGGTCCTGTGCTGCCCAGGCATCGGCGACGGCCCCGGTGCCGTCCGGGGACCCGTCGTCCACCACCAGCACGTCGGCGTCCGGGACGGCGTCGCGCAGCCGGCGCAGCACCACCGGCAGCGTGTCCCGCTCGTTGTAGGTGGGCACCACCACCAGCACCGGGGTCGGCCACCCCGACCCGTCCGGCGCGCTCACCGGGTCGGCACCGGCAGGCTGCTCGGCTGCGGCAGGCGTCGGTCGCGACGCCCGGCGCTCACCCCCGCCACCATCCCGACAGCCCCGAGCAGCGCGAGCCCGGCCGCGAACCACCCTCCCGACCGGGTCGCCCAGGTGAGCCCCGCCCGCAGCGGGACGGTGTCGACGAGCACGACCTGGGTGAACTCCTGCGTCTGCTCGGCCACCGTGCCGTCGGACCGGATCACTCCGCTGATCCCGCTCGTGGACGCCACCAGCACCTCCCGGCCGTGCTCCAGCGCCCGCAGCCGCGAGATCTGGAACTGCTGGTCGGGCTGGCCGGTGCGGCCGTAGGTGGCGTTGTTGGTCTGCACCACGATCACCTCTCCCCCGCCGACGACCGCCTCCCGTACCTCCCGGTCGTAGGCGATCTCGAAGCAGATGACGACGGCGACGGTGACGGGCCCGATCGTGAGCACCCCCGGCTCGTCGCCGGCTCGCATGTCCCTGGGCACCCGGTCGAGCCGGCCGACCAGGGGCGCGACCAGCTCCCGACCCGGGACGTACTCGCCGAACGGCACCGGGTGGCGCTTGATGTAGCGCTCGCCCGGCCCGGTCACCGGGTCCCAGACGATGGCACTGTTCTCGACCCGGGTGCCGGCCCCGACCAGGGCGCCGACGAGGACGGGGGTGCCGACCTCGGCCACAGCCGAGCCGATGAGCTCGGCCGCGTCGTCGTCGGCCAGAGGGTCGATGTCAGTGGAGTTCTCGGGCCAGAGCACGAGGTCGGGCTGCCGCACCCGGCCTGCTGCCACGTCGTCGGCCAGGGCTCGCGTCGCCGCGACGTGGTTGCGCAGCACCGCCTCACGCTGGCCGAAGAAGTCCAGGCCGGCCCGCGGGACGTTGCCCTGCACGGTGGCCACCGTGACCTCGCCGACCGGGGCCGGCGCGTCCACCGTGGCCTCGGCCAGGACACCGACGAGCACCACCGCCGCGCTGAGCACCACCGCCTCGACGGCCCGGCGTAGCTCCCGCCCGGCCGCGGCGGCCAGCAGCCCGGCCAGCAGGGCACCGAGGGCGGCCGCCGCCGCGGTGAGCAGCGTCGTCCCGCCCAGGTGCACCCACCCGGCGACCGGGGAGTCGACCATCGGGTAGGCCAGCCGCCCCCACGGGAAGCCTCCCCACGGCAGCACCGAGCGCAACGCCTCGACCAGGACCCAGCACCCCGCCGCCCACGCGGGCCACGCCGGCAGCCGGGGCACCACGGCCAGCCCGGCGCCCAGCAACGCCCAGAACGATGCCTGCAGCAGCGTCAGCCCGGCCCAGGCGTCGGGGCCGACCACCTGCATCCAGCGCAGCAGGACGCCGAAGAACACCAGGCCGCCGACGAGTCCCACCAGCGCGCCCCGCGGCCCGCTGGTGCCGACGCACGCCACCGTGACGCCCGCCACGGCGACGGGCAGCAACCACCACAGGCCGTACGGGGGGAAGGCGAGTGCGAGCAGTGCCCCCGACCCCGCAGCCACGCCCAACCGGGCCGGCAGGGTGGGCAGCACGGCCGCCACGGTACCCGTGCGCGTCACGAGGCCCGCGCGCCCTTCGGTCCGTCGTCGCGTCGGCGACGCCGTTGTCTACTGGGCGCGCGGGCCTGCCGTGGCTGGCCCCTGGGGACATCCACGCTCCGGTGGCCCTGTCACCAGGGGGTGGGTGGACTGAATCGCGCGCCGTCGCGGCTGTCAACCCCGAGACGGCCCGAACTCGACCGGGGCAGGTCAGCCCGGCGTGTCCCGCTCCGGCGTGTCGCGACCACCGCTCATGGCCTGCTCGCGGCGGGCGCATCCGGCGCGGTGTGCACGGCCCGTCCGCCGACCACGGTCTGCAGGCAGCGGGGGGTCGGTGCGTCCAGGTCCGGAAGCCCGGGCACACCGGCCCGCGGGTCGGTGGACCACGACGCGACCCGGGAGTCCGGCGTCTGGACGACCAGGTCGCCGGGCACCTCCCAGACGCAGTAGTCCGCTGGCGCACCGGGTGCGAGCACGCCGCCGTCGTCGCGGCCGGCGGCCCGCCACCCGCCCCGGGTGTGGGCGCTGAACGCCGCCCGCGCGGTCAGGCGCTGCCCGGCGACGTGGTGTCGGGCCGCCGCGCGCACCGACCCCCAGGGGTCGAACGGCGTGACCGGGCTGTCGGAGCCGAAGGCCATCGTCACCCCGGCCCGCGACAGCGTGGCGAACGGGTTGAGGGTGGCGGCGCGGACGGGTCCGAGACGCTGCGCGTACATGCCGTCCGACCCGCCCCAGGCCGCGTCGAACGCCGGCTGCACGGAGGCGACCACGCCCAGCTCGGCGAGGGCTTCGACCGCGCCGTCGTCGGCCATCTCGACGTGCTCGAGGCGGTGCCGGGCGGCGAGCACGGCGCTGCGACCACACCGCGCGGCAGCCCGGCGCAGCGCCTCGACGGCGACGTGGACGGCGGCGTCGCCGATGACGTGGAAGCCGGCCTGCAGCCCCGCGTCGGTGCAGGCGACCAGGTGCGCGGTGGCCGTGTCCACGTCCAGGTAGAGCGCCCCCCGGCTGTTCGGGGCATCGGTGTAGGGGTCGCGCAGCGCGGCCGTGCGCGACCCCAGCGCCCCGTCCACGCACAGGTCGCCGGCGCACCCGCGGGCTCCCAGCTCCCGCGCCAGCGCCGTCTCGCCGAGGGCGCCCCAGTAGCCGACGACCCGCGGCACGGCCCCCTGCCTGGTCCAGGCGAGCAGCTCGGCGAGGTCGTCCGGCCCGCCGATGTGGGGCGCGGCCATCTCGTGCACCTGGCCGATGCCCACCGCGGCGGCGGCGGCCAGCGCGTCGGCCTGCAGCGCCCGGCGCCGGCGGGTGCGCAGGGTGTCACGGGAGGCACGTCGGACCAGGGCGTGGGCGGCCCTGGTCACCGGCCCGCTGCTGTCCCATCCGTCGGCCGCCACGACGCCGGGCACCAGGTCGACCATCGCCGTGGACACCAGCGCCGAGTGCACGTCGACCCGGGCCAGGTACACCGCCGCCCCGGCCGCGGCCCGGTCGAGCTGCTCGCGGGTGGGCAGGCCGGGCCGCGGCCAGTCGGTGTCGTCCCAGCCGTGGCCGAGCAGCGGACCCCGGCGGTCGACCGAGGCCGCGGCGACCGCCTCGAGCAGCTCGTCGGCCGAGCGCACCGCGGCCAGGTCCAGCGAGCAGCGCGCCAGCCCCGTCTCGGTGAGGTGGGCGTGGGCGTCGACGAAGGACGGGGTGACCACGGCGCCCCGCAGCTCGACCACGTCGACCCCGGGCCCGGCGACGGTCGCGGCGGCGCTGTCGGAGCCGACCCAGGCCACCACGTCGCCGTCGACGACCATGGCCGTGGCGAAGGGGTCGGCAGGGGTGTGCACGACGCCGCCGCGCAGCAGCAGCGGGCCTCCCGCAGCGGGAGGGTCGGCGGTGCTCACCGTCCGGTGCGGCCGCGTCCGGCCGCGCGCAGCGCGCGTCCCACCACCATCCGCTGGATCTGGTTGGTGCCCTCCACGATCTGCAGCACCTTGGCCTCGCGCAGGTACCGCTCCACCGGGTAGTCGCGCACGTAGCCGTAGCCGCCCACCACGCCGACGGCCGCCGTCGTGACGGCCATCGCGGTGTCGGTGGCGACGAGCTTGGCCATCGACGCCGCCGTGGCGAAGGGCTCGCCTCGGTCGCGGCGCCGGGCGGCGTCCAGGTAGAGGGCCCGGGCCGCGGCGATCCCCGCCGCAGCGTCGGCGAGCTCGAACTGCAGGCCCTGGAAGTCGATGACCGGACGCCCGAACGCCTCCCGCTGCCCGGCGTAGGCGACGGCCTCCTCGAGTGCGGCCTGCGCCAGGCCGACGGCGACGGCGGCGATCCCGAGCCGACCGAGGTCGAGCGCGGCCATCGCGATGGTGAAGCCCTGGCCCTCCTCCCCCACCCGGTCCCGCTCGCCCACCCGCACCCCGTCGAAGGCCAGCCCGGCCGTCGGCGAGCCGGTGAAGCCCATCTTCCGCTCCGGCGCGGCCACCGTGAGGCCGTCGGCGTCGCCGGGTACGAGCAGACAGGTGACGCCCGCTGGTCCATCGGCCCCGGTGCGCACCATGGTGGCGTACACGTCGGCGACACCGGCGTGGGTGATCCACGCCTTCGCCCCCGTGACCCGGTAGCCGTCGGCGTCGCGCTCCGCGCGGGTGGTGAGGGCGGCCGCGTCCGACCCCGCCTGCGGCTCGGACAGGGCGTAGCCGCCCAGCAGCTGCCCGGCCAGCATCGGCGGCAGCCACCGCTGCCGCTGCTCAGGCGTCCCGAAGAGGGCCACCGGCACGCACGACAGCCCGTGCACGCTCACCGACAGCGCCACCGTCGCCCACGCGCCGGCGAGCTCCTCGAGTACCTGCAGGTACACCTCGTAGGGCTGCCCACCGCCGCCGTACTCCTGCGGGTAGGGCAGCCCGAGCAGGCCGGTCGAGCCGAGCAGCGCCAGCATGTCGGCCGGGAACTGCCCCGCCTCCTCGGCGGCGGCGGCGCGTGGCGCGAGCTCGTCCCGGGCGATCTCCCGCACCAGCGCGAGCAGCGCCTGCGCCTCCGGTGTCGGCAGGTGCCGGTGCACCAGCAGGCCGTGCACGGCCTACACCTCCACCAGGTCGCGTGGCCGGTGGTTGAGCCGCGCGACGCCGGAGTCGGTGACGACCACGATGTCCTCGATACGCGCCCCGTGCCGCCCGGGCCGGTAGATCCCCGGCTCGACCGAGAACGCCATCCCGGGCTCCAGCGGCTCGGAGTTGCCCGCGACCAGGTAGGGGTGCTCGTGGGTCTGCACGCCGATCCCGTGACCCGTGCGGTGCACGAAGAGCTCCCCGTAGCCGGCTGCCTCGATGACGCCCCGGGCGACGGCATCCACCTGCTGGGCCGGCACGCCGGGAGCGACGGCCCGCACAGCGGCGTCCTGGGCGGCCTGCAGGACCGCGTACTCCTCGGCCGCCTGCGGGTCGGGACGGCCGAGGGCGTAGGTGCGGGTGCTGTCGGAGCGGTACCCGGAGGGCATCTCGCCCCCGATGTCGACCACGACCGTGTCGCCGGCGTGCAGCACCCGGTCAGAGACGGCGTGGTGCGGGCTCGCCCCGTTCGGCCCGCTGGCCACGATGACGAAGTCGACCCGCACGTGCCCGGTGGCCAGGATGGCACGCTCGACGTCGACGGCCACGTCGCGCTCGGTCCGGCCGACCCTCAGCCACCGGCCCAGCTGCGCATGCACCTCGTCGATCGCGGCGGCAGCCTCGGTCAGGGCCTCCACCTCCGCGGCGTCCTTGCGGGCCCGCAGCGGCGCCAGCAGCAGCCCACCAGCCACCACGTCGGTGCCCGGCAGCGCCGCCTGCAGCGCCAGCAGCTTCTCCGCCCACATCTGGTCGGCCACCGCCACCCGCTCGGGCCGGCCGAGCAGGCCCGCAACGAGGGCGACCGGGTCGTCGGCCTCCTGCCAGACACGTACCGGCAGGTCGGCTGCGGGGCTCGCGACCGCGGCGGGCTCCTCCAGCGCCGGCACGACGAGCACCGGCTCGTCGTCGACCGGAAGCACCAGGCAGGTCAGCCGCTCCAGCGGGATGGCGTCGTAGCCGGTCAGGTAGCGCAGGTCGGGCCCGGGAGTGAGCAGCACCGCGTCGACGCCGTGCTCCCGGGCGGCCTGCCGGACCCGTTCGCGGCGGGCCTTGCGCGCAGCGGCGGACACGGTGCCAGCCTATGCCCCGAACCTGCACCCCTCCTCGCCGAGGCGACCCGCGGCTAGCGTGGCGCCGATGACCACCGGCCGGCTGCTGCTCACCGACACCGCCTCGCTGTACTTCCGGGCGTTCTACGGCGTGCCCACGACCGTCACCTCGCCGGAGGGGACGCCGGTGAACGCCGTGCACGGCTTCCTGGACATGCTCGCCCGACTGGTGGCCGACCGGCGGCCCGACCGGCTCGTCTGCTGCCTGGACGCCGACTGGCGTCCAGCGTTCCGAGTCGCGGCGCTGCCCGGCTACAAGGCCCACCGGCTCGCCGCAGCCGCCGGCGGGGCCGCCGGCGATGTCGAGGACGTCCCCCCCGACCTGGTCGTTCAGGTGCCGGTACTGCTCGAGATGCTCGACGCGCTGGGCGTGGCCACGCTCGGGGTTCCCGGCTTCGAGGCCGACGACGTCATCGGCACGCTCGCCGCCCGCGACCCCGGCCCGGTCGACGTCGTGACCGGCGACCGTGACCTGTTCGCCGTCGTGGACGACAGCCGCGCCGTTCGCGTCCTCTACGTCGCCCGCGGGGTGGCCAGGCGGGAGGAGGTGGACGCCGCCGCCGTGCGCCGCCGCTACGGCGTGGAGCCGGCTCAGTACGTCGACCTGGCCATCCTTCGTGGGGACCCCAGCGACGGGCTGCCCGGAGCGCCGGGTATCGGGGAGAAGACCGCGGCCGGTCTGCTCGGTCGCTTCGGCAGCCTGACCGGTGCGCTGGCGGCCGTCGCCGCCGGCCATGACGTCCCCCGAGGGGCGGTCCTGGCCGAGCACCGGGACTACCTGCAGGCCGCCCTCGCGGTGGTACCCGTGCGCACCGACGTGCCGGTGCCCGCCGACCTCGACCCGACCTGCCCGGTGGCTCCCGCCGACCCGGACCGGCTGCTGGCGCTGGCAGGGCACTGGGGGCTGGCCGGTCCGGCCCATCGGCTGGTCACCGCGCTGGCGGCTCAGTCCGGGGTGGAGTAGGCGACGACCCCCCGGTCCAGCGAGGCGACAGCCGCGCGCGCCGCGTCGTGCACCTGTCCCTGACCGCTGGCGCCCGCGACCTGGTCGAGGGTGTCGAGCACCTGACGGGCGGCCCGGACGAAGTCTCCGGGGGTGAGGTCGGCCTCGTAGAGCACGGCCGCCAGGCTCTGCCCGGCGACCCAACGGTCCATGGCGTGGGCGAAGCCGAGGTCGGGCTCACGCAGGGGGCTCACCCGGTGCCGCTGCTCGACCTCGCGCAGCTCGGCCCACAGCGCCAGCATCTGCTCCAGCACCGCACGGACCCGGCCGGGCGGCAGGTGCGGCGCCGCCTCGCCTGCGCCCCGGGACTGGAAGGTGAGCGCCGAGACACAGGCGGCGATGCCTGCCGGCGGCAGCCCGTCCCACAACCCCTCCCGTAGGCACTGCGCGGCCAGCAGGTCCAGCTCGCCGAACAGACCACGCAGCATCTCCCCCGCCGGGGTCACGCTGTCGCCGTCGAGGTAGCCCAGCTCGTCCAGCACGGCGCAGACGCGGTCGAACGCTGCCGCGATCGACGTGCTGCGCCGTTGCAGGCCCGCGCTGAGGCGGTCGTGCTCCCGCCGCAGGGCCCAGCGCCGCTCGGCCCAGCGCATGTGGTCGTCACGATCGGGGCAGGTGTGCACGGGGTGGGCCCGCATCCGCGCCCGCAGCCCGTCGGCCTCGGCTGCCGAGGCCGGGTCAGGGCCCCCGGCCTCGGTTGCCGCGGCGGTCGAGCCCGCCTCGGCCGCTCGGGCGGCCTCCCGCAGCGCAGCGACCAGCACCCGCCGCTCGCGCGGCACCCCCGCGTCGAAGCCGCGCGGGACCCGTACCCGGGCGAGCGGGGCGAGGGGGCGGCTCAGGTCGGCCGGGGACAGCCGGCGCACCTGCCGGGAATCGGTGAGCACGAGCGGGGGTCGGGCCGCCGGCCCCGTCCCGACGGCGGGCGCCAGCACCACCGCCAGGCCCCGGGAGCGTCCGCCCGGGATGTCCACCACGTCGCCGACGCGAAGCTCGGCTGCCGCCGCGGCGGCGCGGGCCGACCGCTCGGCCTTGCGGACGCGCGCGGCCGCCGACTCGGCGTCCGACAGCGCGCGGCGCAGGCCGGCATACTCCTCCACGTCACCCCGCTGGCAGGCCATCGCCTCGGCGTAGCCCGTGATCGCCTCCTCCAGCCGCCGGCGGCGGGCGGCGAGCCCGACACTGGCCCGGTCGGCCTGGAACTGGGCGAAGGATGACTCGAGCAGGGCCCGAGCCCGGTCGCGGCCCAGCTGGTGCACCAGGTTGACGGCCATGTTGTAGGACGGACGGAACGACGAGCGCAGCGGGTAGGTGCGGGTCGAGGCGAGGCCGGCCAGCGCAACGGGGTCGAGGTCGGCCTGCCAGAGCACCACCGCATGCCCCTCGACGTCGATGCCGCGGCGCCCGGCCCGGCCGGTGAGCTGGGTGTACTCACCGGGCGTCACGTCGGCGTGCTGCTCGCCGTTCCACTTGACCAGTCGCTCCAGCACCACCGATCGGGCCGGCATGTTGATGCCCAGGGCCAGTGTCTCGGTCGCGTAGACGACCTTGAGCAGCCCGTGCACGAACAGCTGCTCGACTGCCTGCTTGAACACCGGCAGCAGGCCGGCGTGGTGGGCGGCCACTCCCCGGCGCAGGGTGGCGCGCCAGGCCTCGAAGCCCAGCACCACGCCGTAGATCACGGTGGACGCGGCGCCGCCCCAGCCGGTGAGGCCACCGTCGAGCGCAAAGCTCAGGCCCAGCGGCGTGAGCACAGTGGCCAGGAAGCCCGCCGACGCGGCACGCACGCTGA
>Ga0114938_1001511_pt1 | contig 15644 bp, 10 predicted proteins | sample AshMeaBigSpring_FD_88675 | JGI IMG/M metagenome (GOLD analysis project Ga0114938, IMG submission 88675) | Groundwater microbial communities from Big Spring, Nevada to study Microbial Dark Matter (Phase II) - Ash Meadows Big Spring | ecosystem: Environmental > Aquatic > Deep subsurface >...
CTTCCCGCTCCCTTGGGCTTGAGCCCACCGTGTGGTCGGGGCAAGGGCTCAAGCCCCGACCGCGAGAAGCCCCGTGAAACGGGGCTGATTCGGTGGATGAGGTTCCCAAATTCCCACCCGGTATCCATGCCGGGCCTGGGACCGCTTCGCGGAAAAGCCCGGTGAACCGGGCTGCTGATGGAACGCCGACCATGTTTACACAAGTTGCTTGACTACGTTCCGTTGACCACCCATCCATCCAGGAAACGGTCGCTTCGTCTGCCAGATTCGCGGGGCGGCGAACAGACCGTTCGTACTGGCGTGCAAACCGCAGGCTGCACCCCGGCGCACCAGCGGCCCATAATCCGCGTTGCGTCAGGACCAACGGGGCGGCTACACTCCGCGACCGCCACGGGCAACCGGTCCGGCCCCGGCCCACCGGCCGGCCACCGCCCATCGTCAAGTCAGCCGCGGGGCGATCGCCCCAGCGACACGGTCCTCCGCCGGGGACCAGCGACCGGAGCAACGCACCATGTCCCGACCCCTTGCGATCGTGTTGCCCCTGGCCGCCTGCTGCCTGCTTTTCACCGCGGGCATCCGCCACGCGCGGTGCCAGGATCCGCAGCCCGCCGACGTCGTGGGTTCGGCACCGCCGTCGACCGACGAGGCACCGCCGTCGACCGACGAGGCCCCGCCGTCCTCGACGCCGGCCGCTGGCACCCCTCCGGTTCTTACGCTGGCGGCGGTCGAGCAGGCCTTGAAGACCGCCCAGGAGTCGAAGGAGCTGGACGAGCCGGCGCGGGCCGAGCTGGTCAAGCGATACAACAGCGCGCTGGAGTTGCTGCGCGAGGGGGAGGCGGCGGCCGGGAAGACGGCGGCCTACGAGGCGGAACTCGGCCAAGGGGCGCAGCTGATCCAGGAACTCAAGACGAGGTTGTCCCTGGCGACGGTCGACCGCGCGCCGCGCGTCGCGCCCGACGGCACGCTGTCGCAGCTGGAGCAGTTGCTGGGCGAGGCCGAGCTGCAGTTGCAGACAGCCCGCGAGGACCTGGCTCAGCGCGAGGACGAGTTGAAGCGGCGGGGCGAGCGGACGGCCGAGCTGACGAAGCTCACGGCGCAGACGGCCGAGCGTTTGCAGCGGGCCCAGGAACGGCTGGCCCTGCCGCCCGCGGACCACGAGGTCGAGGCCCTCCGCGAGGCCCGCCGGATCGAACGCACGGCCCGCGTCTGGTCGCTGGAGCGACAGGCGGCGCTGCTCAAGTCGGAGGCCCGCCGCTACGAGGCCCTCTCCGAGCTGTTTCCGCTCCGCCGCGACTGGGCCCAGCGCGTGGTCGCGTCGCGCGAACGGGAGGTCGCCGCCTGGCGGAAGCTCGTGGCCCGCCGCCGCGCCCTGGAATCGGAGCACCAGGTGCGCGAGGCGCGGCGCCAGGTGCAGCAGGCCCACCCGGCCCTCCGCAGCCTGGCCGAACGCAACGCGGCGCTGGCCGACCTTCGCAAGAGCACGGCCGCGGCGATCGACACCACCCGCAACGCCGTCACCGAGGTCAAGGAACAGCTGGCGCTGTTGGAAAGCGATGCCCGCAAGGTGCGCGAAAGGGTCGAGCGGGCCAGTCATGCCACCACCCTCGGGGTGCTGTTGCGCAAGCAGCGCGAGAGCCTGCCCAGCCGGGTCGCCTGCCAGCGCTGGCTGCGGTTGGTCGAACAGCAGACGCCGCAAGTCCAGCTCAAGCTGATGGAACTGGAGGAGGAACGGGCGCCGCTGGGCGATCTCAAGGCCGTGGCGGCCCAGATCGTCGCCGGCCTGCACGGCGCGATCAAGCAGTCCGATCCCGAGGATGTGCAGCAGATGGTCGGGGAGCTGCTGGAAACGAAGCGCGACCTGCTGGACCAGGTGGCCAGCGACCAGGACACGTACATCCGGGACCTGAGCGAACTGGAATTGTGGGCCGGGAAGCTGATCGCGGCCCGGGACGAGTTCGCCGACTACATGGACGAACACGTGCTGTGGATTCGCAGCGCCGAAGCCTTGAAGCTGGCCGATTTTCCCGCCGCCCTCCGCGCAAGCGCGGTGCTGGCCCACCCCCGGCACTGGATCGGCCTGGCCCGCCAGCTGCGGGACGATGTGCCCCGCCACCCCTGGTACACGGGCCTGCTCGCCGCGGCCGGGCTGCTGGTCTGTCTGCTCTCGCACCGGCTGCAGAAACGCCTGCAGGCGATCTGCCAGTTGGGAGCCCAGCGGGGCGTCCTCCAGTTCCTGCCCACGCTGGAAGGGCTGCTGGTCGTCGGCATTCTGGCGGCGCCCTGGCCAGGGTCCCTGCTGTTCGTCGCCTGGCGGCTGCGCGCGGAGCGGCATCTGAGCGACTTCAATGCCGCGGTCGCGAGCGGACTCCTGGTCGTCGCCGTGCTGTTGTGGGCCAGCGGGGTGGTGCGCGGCATCCTCCGCGCGGAAGGGCTGGGCGAAAAACATTTCGGCTGGCAGAACGTGGCCCCCAAGGCGTTTCGCCGCCACCTGTGCTGGCTGACAGGGCTCGGGCTGCCCTTGGCCTTCACGGCGACATTCAGCTACCGCTACCTGGACGGCCAGTCCAGCGGCTCCCTGGGGCGGATCGCGTTCATCGCGGGCATGGGCGTGCTGGCGGCCTTCTGCCACTTCGTCTTTCACCCCGAAGGACGGCTGTTTCGCGCGTGCCAGTCTTCCGGCCAGCACGGTCTGCTGGTCCGCTGCCGGCGCAGCGTCTACGTGCTGTCGATCGGATCGGCCCTGACCATGGCCGGGCTGGCGATCGCCGGGTACTACTACTCGGCCCAGCAACTGGTGATTCGCCTGCAGTGGACCGCCACGATGCTCGGCGGGTTTGTGCTGATCCATGCCGTGGTCTCGCGCTGGTTCCTGGTCAAGCGGCGGAACCTGGCCATCTCGCAGGCCCGCGAACGACTGGCCGCCAGCCAGGAGGCGGAGAAGTCGGACGGTCCGGTGAACGTGGACCTGGCACAGCCCGACCTGTCGGCGATTCACACCCAACTGCAGTACCTGCTGGGACACGCCGTCACCGTGGGCGTGCTGCTGGCGAGCTGGATGATCTGGTCCGACGTGCTGCCGGCCCTGCGGATTCTGGACCGCGTGGAGCTCTGGAATCACCACGTGGAAGTGACCGAGTGGGTCGAAGACACCGGGGGACAGAGGACCCGCGAGACGGTGCAGCGGAACATCCCCACCACGGCGCGGCACGCGCTGGTCGCCGTCCTGGTGGTGATCGTGACCTGGGTGGTCGGCCGCAACCTGCCGGCCCTGCTGGAGATCACCCTCCTCGAGCGGCTGCCGCTCGACCGAGGCGGGCGGTATGCCGTCTCGATCATCGTGCGCTATGCCGTGACGCTGGCCGGGGCGATCCTCGCCTGCCGCGCTTTGCACATCAGCTGGGTCAGTGTGCAATGGCTGGCGGCGGCCATGACGGTCGGCTTGGGCTTTGGCCTGCAGGAAATCTTCGCCAACTTCGTGTCCGGGCTGATCATCCTCTTCGAGCGGCCGGTGCGGGTGGGCGACCTGGTGACGGTGGGCGGCGTCAGCGGGCACGTGACGCGGATGCAGATGCGGGCCACGACGATCACCGGCTTTGACCGGCGGGAGCTGATCGTGCCCAACAAGAAGTTCATCACCGACGATGTCTTGAACTGGACCCTCTCCGATCACATCAACCGGATCGTGATCGAGGTCGGCGTGGCCTACGGCTCGGACACCGAGCTGACGCGCCAGCTGCTGTTGCGCGTGGCCGAGGAGCACCCGCTGATCCTGCGCGATCCCCCGCCGCTGGTGGCCCTGGAACGGTTTGCCGACAGCGCCCTGACTTTCTCGCTCCGCTGCTTCCTGCCCGGACTGGAGCAGCGGCTGATGGTGATCCACGACCTGCACGTGGCGATCGAGCGGGAGCTGCGACACGCGGGAATTGATATCGCCTTTCCGCAGCGGGAGATTCGCGTGCGGGCCGTGCCGCCCCTCACGCCGCAGATCGAGACGCAGTTGCCCGCGGAGCTGTCCCGGACTCACGTGCGCGCCGAGGCGGCATGAACGGGCCTGCCCGGCGCCGGGCGCCTCCCGCCCCCGTGGTCCCTTCCCGCACGCCGCGCTCTTACTGCACGCGCAGTTCCAGCCAGCTGATGGTGCAGCTGCCACCCGACGGCAGGCGGGTGCCGAGCATCGCGGCCATCGTCTCCAAGGCATTGCCTTTCGATTCGATCGCCGTTTCCTCGCCGTTGACCTGGCACTTGAGCTGCCCGACGTACCGCGCCAGCTCGACGGTCACCGTCCCGGGCGGCAACGGGACCTCGAGCGAGCCCTCCCCGAGGCCGGCCGGAAACAGGCCGAACGTCTGCCCCTCGCCGACGTCCTGCAGGATGCAGCGGCAGAGGAAGTTGGCCCCGAGGCGACGGCTGAAGAGGACGATCGCGGTGGCGGTGTCGCTAGCGCCCAGCGTGATCTGCAGGTGCCCTTTCGCGTCCTGGCGTCCCTGGCGGGCCAGCGGTTCCCGCTCGCCCACGCCGTTGTCCACCCGGCGGATGAGCCAGTTGTCGGGCTTCAGATTCGTCCGCATCGCTGGCGGCAGCGGCGGAATCTGGATCGGTCTTTCGGCTGCGGGACCCGCCGCGCCGACCTGGGGCGCCGCCGCGCCGCCCTGGGGCGCCGCCGCGCCGCCCTGGAACTCGGGCAGAATCGCCGCCAGCGGAACGCCGGCCTGCTGGGCCTCGTGCAACAAGCGAGCGCCCAGCTGCCGGTCGCCCCGCGGGTCCACCAGCAGAAAGACGCCGGTCAGCGCCTTGCCTTGCGGCGTGTCCGACCGCAGTGCCCGCTGCGCCATCGCCAGCGCGACGGCGGCCGGCATCGATGGCAGGCTGTACCGGCGATTCTCGCCCGCCACGCGCAGCACCAGCACCTGGTTGGCGTACTCGACGAAGGCCACACGCTCGTTGCCGATCACCAGCTCCTCCGCCCCTTGCAGGGAACGGGCGCCTTGATCGACCGCCGTCCAGAACTGAAACAGGTACTCGTAGACCTGGGCCAGCCGCTCGCGCTCGGCGGCCGTCGCCGCGGCCCCCTCCCGCGCTGCAGCTTCGTTCAGCGCCGCCTTGGCGCCCGGCAGATCGCGGGACGCCATCGCGCTGCGGGCCCTCTGGAGGACCGGGTCCGGTTCGTCCGCGACAAGCCCGCTGCACCAGGCCATTGCCGCCCCACCCAGCCCCAGCGCGAGCACCCTCGGCCACCAGATCGACCCAGTGCAATTGCCTGACTCCATCGATGCCTCCCCCGGCGAAAATCCAGCCGAAACAAGGGGCCGCAGCACACGTCCAGCGGTGCCAGGCCCACCTGGCTTCGGTTATACCAGATGGTCGAAGCGTAGTAAGGCGCTGCAAGACAACTACCTACCGGTTTTGTGGATCAGCCGCCGGGCGCTAGCCCGCGGTTTTCGTGCTCCAACCGTGGGCTAGCGCCCGGCGGCTGATGAGTGATTTCGGTAACTTATTGTTGAACAGCGCCTAACCGTTCACGGGCCGGGGTCTGGTACATTTTTCGGCCCATCCGCCCGGCCCAGCGAAGTCGCGCAGGCCGAAAACATGTACCTGACCCCCTCGAATCTGTGGGCCGGGGTCTGGTACATTTTTCGGCCCATCCGCCCGACCAAGCGAAGTCGCGCTGGCCGAAAACATGTACCTGACCCCCTCGAATCTGTGGGCCGGGGTCTGGTACATTTTTCGGCCCATCCGCCCGACCGAGCGAAGTCGCGCCGGCCGACAACATGTACCTGACCCCCTCGAATCTGCGGGCCGGGGTCTGGTACATTTTTCGGCCCATCCGCCCGGCCCAGCGAAGTCGCGCCGGCCGAAAACATGTACCTGACCCCCTCGAATCTGCGGACGGACATGCCGAGCGACATTGCCATGCCTCGTACTCGTACTCGATTGCCCTGCGATGAACGAGCCGATCCTCGACCACGAGAAACGCGACGTCTATCGCGTTGCGATCGGCTACGTGGCCGAAATGTACCCGATCGCGAAGTCGTTCCGCGGCGATCAGCGGCACCTCCGAGACCAATGGTTACGAGCCGCTCAGTCCGTCCCGCTGAACATCGCCGAGGGAAATGGCAAGCAGAGCGTGAAGGACAAGAACCGGTTCTTCGAGATTGCCCGTGGTTCGGCGTTGGAATGTGCGGCGATTCACGATATCCTGCAGGCTTTATCGGCAATAGATGCCGAATCGAATCGGCGGGGCAAGTCCGAACTGAAACGGATCGTGTCCATGCTGACTCGATTGATCCAGCGAACCGATCGCGTTGCGGAGCGGCCATCGAGTACGAGTACCGCGATGCTGAGTACGAGTACGAGGCACCGCCCAGGCCCGAACCAACGGTTGCAGTGGGGCCGCGTAATGGGCCGCGTTGCGATGGAGGATCATCTCACGCGGCCCACTGAACCGGAGCGTTCGTCGTGGTAGAATGTCGGGATGGACACTGTCTACATTGAGACATCAATCGTCAGCTACTTACGACAGAAGCCAAGCACACAAGTGATCATGGCCGCTCGGCAGTTGTTGACGCATCAATGGTGGAATGACCAACGCCGCAACTTCGAACTCGTCACGTCGCAGTACGTGATTGACGAGGCATCTGGCGGCGATCCAACTCTCGCCGCCGAGCGACTCGAGACGCTCAATGGCATTCCATTACTTCCCGTGGCTCCCGAAATCCCGCAAATCGCCCATGAAATCATCGCGACGGGCGTGCTTCCAGCGAAAGCCCAAGTCGACTCACTTCACATTGCCGCAGTAGCCCATCATCGCATACGATACCTGTTGACGTGGAACTGTAAACACATCGCGAACGCGAAGATGCTTCCCCGTATTCACGAGGTCTTGGCAAACTTAGGCATTCCGATCCCGATCATTTGCACTCCTGAGGAGATGCTGGGCGATGACACAGAAGAAAACTGATTCCATTATCGATGACATCCACCGAATCCGTCGCGAGATATCTGATCGGTTTAATGGTGACGTCTTTGAAATTGCGGCAGACGCCGCGCGTCGACAATTAGCATCGAATCGTCCGGTGTGGAGACCGAAACACGACGAACAAGCGCATGCACCGGAGCCGGCGGCCGGACTGGTTTCACAGGGAAAGTCTTCTCCCCCGGCCCGGTGATGCTGGTCGATCGGCCGGTCGGCATGTCTTGCCGTCGGCCGGCCGCCTGCCGCCGGGCAGCGGCAGACCAGAGGAACCAGCGACCATGGTACGCGGCCTGATCCGCGCAGCACGATGTCGCGCCGCGCTTGCCAGCGGCCGGCCGCCGGGGATGCGACGACTGCCGCCGGCCGCCGGCCTGCTGGTTGCTTGGGGCGCAGTCCTAGCCGCCACGGCCTGGGGGCAGGTGGGCGACATCCCGCCGGCACGCGATGCGAATCCGCGCTCGGCGGGCGCGACGGGGTCCACAACGGAGCCCCGCGCGACGGCACCCGAGCTGGTCGACCTGCTGTTCAACCCGCGTGCGCCGCTGGCCCCGCGGCTGCGGGCCCTGGAGACCCTGGAGAAGGCCGGCACCTCAGATCCGCAAGTGATGCCGGCCCTGATCCGCATGTTGCAGCTGGGACCGCTGACCCCCGAGGGCGATCCCGACGCGCGGCAGTTGCGTGAGCGGGGGCTCAGGGCCCTGGCGGCGCTGGGGCCCGAGGCGGAACTGGCCGCTCCGCTGTTGATGCGGATGGTGCGCGATCCCCGCGAAAGCGAGTCGTTCCGCCGGCTGGCGATCGAGGCGTTGGGGGCGCTGCAGGGAAAGGGAGCGATTGCGATCGGGGCGCTGTGCGAGGCCCTCGAATTCGACGCCTCCCCGGAGGCCCGCGTGGCGGCCGCCGAGGCCCTGGCGCGGATTGGCGAACCGGCGGTGGCGAGCATGAGCGCCTACCTGCGACATCGGGATTCCGCGCTCCGCGGACGGATCGCGGCCAGCCTGGGATTGCTCAGCAGCGAGGCGGCCCAGGCCCAAACGCGGGGCCCGCTCCTGGATGCCCTGCGGGATCCGGACGAGACGGTCCGGCTGCACGCGGCCGAGTCGGCCTGGAAGCTCTACCGCGCGGCGGCACCCGAGGCCGATACCGCCATCCCGCTGCTGGCCAGCGACCAGCGTCCGACGCGGTTTCGGGCGATGCGGCTGGTCGTCGATCTGCCGCAACTCGAGGCGCGTCACGTGCAGGCCCTCGAGGCGCTGCGCGATCACCCACGTTCCGAAGTGCGCAAGATCGCCGCCAAGACGCTCCAGCGGGCAAACCGCCAGGAACCTGGCACCAGCCAGGGCCCAGTTCCGCCAGGCACAGGGCCAGGATGAGTCCGTCGCGGAAAGCGGCCGGTTGGCCGGGACAGTCGGGAATTTTGGGGCACCCGCTGCCAGCCTGAGTGGAATCACGGTCAAGGTTCTCTGTGCCTCGCCCTTCGACACGAAATTCAGGAATGCCCCCAGGGTCCGGGGACGGCGAGCTGGAACGGATGCTTCAGCTGGCCGTGAGCGGCTCGGCAGGAGCCTCGCCCTCCCAGGAAATGGGACGGCGAGTTGGAACTTCCTGGTTCCGGGAGGGCGAGGCTCCCGCCGAGCCGCGAACCCGCTCGACGCACCGGCTCGGCAGGAGCCTCGCCCTCCCAGGAACGTGCCACTCTGGTCAGCTCGTCCCGTATCTTCCAGGATCACGCAAGGCGATTCCGTCCACGGGCACGTGGCAGAGGGACCCCTACACACCAGGTGAGCGGCGACGATGGCTCGCAATGAACAGCTGATCCGGCAGCATCGCATCCTGCAGATTCTCGAGCGTTCGCGGTTCGGGCGGAAGCTGGAGGAGATCCGGGACGACATCGTGGACGAGCTGGGGTTGAGTTCGCTTCACACGCGGAGTGTGCGTCGCGACCTGGAGGCGTTGCAGGCCGCCGGACTGGACCTGGACGTACACGACACCCCGCGGGGGCGGGTCTGGAAGCTGGGCCCCCGCTTCCAGGGCGCCCACCGCATCTCCGCTTCGGCCACGGAACTGATGGCCCTTTCGCTGGGACGCGACCTCATGCTGCCGCTGGCCGGCACCCCGTTCTGGCTGGGCATCGAGTCGTTCTGGTCCAAGGTCCGCGACGGCTTGCCAGCGGGCGTCTGGGCCCACTACGAAAAGTACCGCCGCATCCTGCATGTGCTGGGGATGCCCGCCAAGTCGTACCGCGGCCACGAGGGGATGCTGAAGACGATCCACCGGGCGATCCTCGAACACCGGGTACTCCAGATCGACTACCAGTCGCTGGGGCAGGATCAGCCGTCACGGCGCAAGTTGGAACCGTATGGGGTGGTGTTGTACAAGTCCAGCCTGTACGTGGTGGCGGACGCCTGCGGGGCCTCCGCTGGCACGCAACGCGTGCGGCACCTGAAGCTGGATCGCTTCCGCTCGGCAACCGCCCTGGACGAGTGGTTCCGGCCGCGGTCCGATTTTCAACTCGACCAGCACCTCGGGCGGAGCATCGGGATCTTCTCCGGCGGCGAAGTCCGCAATTTTCGCATCCGGATCAGCGCCTACGCCGCCCCGTGGGTGAGGGAGGACCCCTGGCATGCCGACCAGCAGGTCACGCCGCAGGCCGACGGCAGCCTGATCCTCACGGTGCGGGCGGCACACGAGCTGGAGATCATCCCCCGCGTGCTGGCCCTCGGGACCGAGGCGGAATTGCTGTCGCCCGCCTCCTGCCGCCGCGCGATCGCCGGCATCGTCGGGCAACTGGCGGCGATGTATCGCGAGGAATAAGGCACTGCTGAACAATAAGTTACCGAAATCACTCATCAGCCGCCGGGCGCTAGCCCGCGGTGGGAGCACGAAAACCGCGGGCTAGCGCCCCGCGGCTGATCCACAAAACCGGTAGGCAATTGTCTTGCAGCGCCTAAACCAGGACGCGCGCGGCCGTCTGACGCGCGCGGTTTGCACGCATCTCGGGCGTTGCGGGCCCGGGCGGGAAGCCAATCCCGCGTCACGCCGAATCGCTCCCGGCATGGTGCGCGGGCCAGCGGCAGCGGCCGTCGGGCCCGGGGGCCAGGCGGATCGCCGACTGCATCTTGTCGGGGCGGGCGAAGAAGTAGGCATACGCGGCGCGGCCAACTCCCTGCTCGTCGACCGCCTCGACCACGCGGCGAAGATACAAATCGCGGCCGCCCTGTCCGAACCCCTCCACGGCATCGAGGACGGCCAGCGTCTCGCGCATGGCGTCGGGCGGAAAGCACCACATCTCGCCCGCCACCAGGTCGTCGCCCGGCAGGATGCCCGGGTAGGGGCCCAGGTCGAACAGTTGCGCGCGGATCGTGGCGACCGCGATCGACTGCGGGGGTCGCGGCCAGCGCCCGCTGCGGACGTGACCCTGCTTGAGGGTCCCGTAGACAAAGACGGCGGTTGGCTCCGGGTTGGGGATCTGGTCCACGGGGGTTACCGCGGATGATTCATCAGCCGCAGCGCGCTAGCGTCCGGTTTTGGTGGAATTGGGGAGCACCGGACGCTAGCGCGTGCCGGCTGATGTGCGCGGTGTTCTAGGGAAGATGGCCACAACCTGATTCTCTGCTTCACCTTGCTGCTCTACTCGTTCGGTTGATGAATAATCCGGGTTAGCGCGAGCCGGTCGTCTGCTCCAGCCCGGCGGAGCGCGGGGTGTCGTCCAGCTGGATCGGTTCCAAGGTGGGTAGGCGCCGGGCCACGAGTTCCACCAGGGCCTGGTGGCAGGTGAGGAAGATGATCTGCCGCGACTCGGCGATCTCCAGCAGCACCTCCAGCGTGCGTTGCGCGCGCTGGTCGTCGAAGTTCACCAGCACGTCGTCCATTACCAGCGGCAGCGGTTCCGCCTCCCGGCAGTAATGCTGGACGTAGGCCAGGCGGATGGCCAGGTAGAGCTGTTCCCGCGTTCCGGTGCTCAGCTGCCACGGCGGCTTCCGTTGGCCGTCGCGCTGCTGGACGACCAGCGTGCCTTCGTCGTCCAGCTGCCTTTGGACGGCGACGTAACGGCCCTGGGTCATGTGGTCCAGCAGCCGCTGAACGTCGCCGAGCAGGGCCGGTTGGTGCTGGTGTTCGAAGCGGCTGATCGCTCGCTGCAGCAGACCTTGGGCGAGCACCAGCGGGGCCCAGCGCTCGATCGCCTCGCCCAACTGGCTGCGCGACGACTCGAGTTGCTGAGCCGCCTCCAGGCTGCCTGTCTCGGCCTGCATGGCGTCCAGGCGTTGGTGGCGCAGGGCGGCGGACTGGACGGCCTGCTGGTAGTCTTCGTCGGTAATGCGCAGTTCGGACTCCAGTTCCGCCAGGCGCGCCTGGAGGGCGTCGCTGTCGGTCCCGGCCAGTTGCCGCCGGAATTCGTCTTCGTCCTCGGTGCCGCAGATCGCGCGGACGTGCTGGGACGAAGCATCGCGCTGCTGCTGCAGCTCCGCTTGTCGGGCGGCGCGGGCCGCGACCTGGTGAAATTGCGATTCGGTCTCGGCGCCGGCGGCGGCCAGCAGTTGCCGGATCTGCAGTCCGAGCAGGTCGCGGCGGTCGGTCTCTTTTTCGCTGCGGGCTTCCAGGCGGCTTCGCTCCGCGGCCAGCATGGCCTGGTCCTGGGCCGCCTGCTGGGCTCGCAGGAGGCGCTGGTTCAGGTGTTCGACCGCGTCTTCGGCCGGCAGCTGGACCAGGTCGCCAGCCAGCTGTTGGCAGAGCGTCTTGGCGCGTGATTCGAACTGCGCGGTCTGGTCGGTCATCTCCTTCACGTATTGCTGCAGCCGTTGCGCCTGTTCCCGGGCCGTGCGGGCCTGCAGGGCGACTCCGGCGACCTTCGCGGCGAGGCGGGCGTCCCAATCGGCGGGAAATCCGCACTGCTCCAGCAACTCATGCCAGCCGGAGCGCCAGGCGGCCTGCTCCGCGCGCAGCTGGTCGAGGTCCCGCTGCAACTGGTCCCCTTCCAGGCGGCGGCCGGCCAGCTCGCGCTCGCAGGTTCCCCGTTCCACGGCCGCATCCCGCGCCCGATCGACCTGGCGGCGGGCCTCCTGGAGCAACAGATCCACGCCCAGGTCCAGGCCGGGCAGCGCGTCGCGCAGTTCGTCCTCGAAGTCGCCGATGCGGTCGGCCAGGTCGCTGATCTGCTGGCTGCGCCGCGTCTGATCTTCGAGCTTGTCGAGCAGCTCGCCGTGCAGCCGCAACCAGTCCAGCATCGCCTCGGGTGCCGCGGGCTGGAAGTGGCACGAGGCCCACTCGGCCTGCCACTGCTGTTCGACTTGCAGCAGCTCTTGGCGGCGCTCCTCCAGCCGCTGTCGGGCCTGGCCGAGTTGCTGCCGGTCCAGTTCGATCTGGCGAACCAGCTGTTCCTGGCGGGCGACCAACTCCGCCTTGGCCTGGCGCTGGTCGGCCAGATCATCTGCCTTGCGGACCTCGCGTTCGTAGGCGTCGGGCAGCGGCTCGTCAGGCTCCGTCAGCCAGCGGGCGACTTCATCGTCGACCGGTTTCCGCCGGATGTAACGCTGGCGGATCAGTTGCCAACCCGCGTCGCGGCGGGCCCGTGTCTTGAGCAGCTCCTCGCGGGCCGGCAGCGCCTCGCTCAGCTCCAACTCCTGCAGCTGCCATTCCTTCGCGGCGACCTTGTCCTGGGCATCGTCGACGCGCTGCTGCTGAGCCCGCAACTGTTCGCGGGCCGCGTTCAGCCGCTGACGAAACTCCTGCACCGTCGCCTCCAGCGGCAGGCGGAGCAGTTCGGCCGTATCCATCGGGTGGTCCACCGGTCCGGCCAACCGGGTCCGCAACCCCTGGATCGCGATCGCGACGGACTGCTGTTCGCCTTCCAGTTCCAGTTTTCGCTGCCGGTCCGCCTGGTGGGCAGCTGCCTTCCCCACCGGCGATTCCAGCCGGGGAACCGCTTCGCTGCGGCTCAATTCATCCAGCCGCTGCTGCCAGCGCGTGACCTCCAGCTCCAGGCCCTGCGTCCGCCCGCGCAGCTCGGTCTCGCGCTGCTCGAGGGCCTCGTACTGCTCCTTCTGCTGATCGATCGTTTCCCGCAGGGCCAGGCTGACCTGGTAACGCTCCAGGTCCTCCGGCTGCCATTGCGGGTCCAGTTGCAGCGCCCATTGGCGGGCCGCGTCGGCGGCCGCCACCGCCTCGGGCTGCTGCTGCACGAGCTTTTCGCGGTTGGCGCGCACCTGGGCCAGATGCTGGTGCAGCCGGCGGATCTCCGCTTCCTCGGCGACCAATTCCGGTGCCAGCTCGAGCGACTCCAGACGCTGGACCGCAGCGGCACGTTCCTGCTCCAGTTCGCGCAGCTCCGTCTCGACCTCCTGCCGTCGGTGCTGCAGCCGCTGGAACTCCTCGTCGGCGCGCGCGGGCAGTTCCGGCGGCACGACAAGTCCCTTCAGTTCCTCTTCGGCCCGGACCTGTTCCAACCAGTGCGGCAGGGCGTCGCGGATGCGTCGATAGCGTGCCTCCTGCTGACGCAGGTCGTTCAGCTGTTGGCGCAACGCGCCCTGCGACTGCTCGGCCTTGCGGTATTCGGCTTCCAACTGCTGGTATTCATCCGGGTTCACCACCGCCGCGTTGAGCGCCTTTTTCTGCTCGCTGATCCGTTGCAGCAGGTCGTGGATGACGCGGTTTTTTCTGGCCCGCGCACCGTACAGCTGGTTGGCCTGCTCGGCGATCGCAGCCTGGATCGACTGGAAGTTGTGCAGCCCGCCCAGCCCGCCGCCGTAGAGGGCCTCGGTGAGGCGCGCCGATTTGAGGCTCTCCTGTCCCTTGGCCAGTTCCGCCAGGGAGAAGCCGAACACGTGCTGGTACAAGTCGAATGTGGCGCTGCCCAACAGGCGCTGGAGTTCCGCGGCGTCGATCGGCCGCCCGTCCGCTTCGTAGCTACCCTGCACGGCCGGGCCCCGCCGCTTCTCGCGGCGGAAACGGATCTCCGTTCCGTCGGCCAACTCGACCCGCGCGGTGGCGGCCAACATTCCTCCCGTCCGATGGAAGGCGTAGGGGCACTGGTGGGGGAACCCGAAGAGCAGCTCGCGAATCAGCTGCAGCAGCGTCGACTTGCCCGCCTCGTTCGGGCCGTAGACCAGCTGGAACCCGCCACCCCGGAAGTCCAGCACCCGGTGGTTGAAGAGACCGTAGTTTTCGATCTCCAGTTCCAGCAGCCTCATGACGGCGTCTCCAGCAGGCGTGCGACCAGCAGGTTCGCGGCCTCCCGCAGCCACGGCTGCAGCCGCAACGGGTCGAGCGGGTCGAGACCCGCCTCCTGGAAGGCCAGCGCCTCGCGATTGGCCAGCACCCGCAGTTCGCCGGCCAGTTCCAGCAGACCCGGCGGATCCTCGGCCAGCTGATCGATCTGGCGCAGCAGGTCGCCGACCAGGTCCGAGCTGCGGCGGAGCGCATCCAGGTCGACGGGCGGGGCCACGTCCAACTGGATTTTCTCCACCCAGACCTGTCCGTCCAGCTCGTTGGCCAGGTTGCGAATCTCGGCGATCGCCTCCTCGCGGGCCGCCGCCGCCAGCAGACTCCGCTGCGCCGCACAGGCCCCGCGGACCCGCAGCCGCACGGCGCAAAACCGCCCGTCCGCCGCCCGGTAGCAGTCCAACAGTCGCTGCCGCACAAGATCGTACAGCTCCGGCAGATCGTCGTCGGCACCCAACACGACCTCCAGGCGGTGCCAGCGGAGCACGTCGGTGGCGTGAAACTGCACGTCGATCTGCCCGGCGTCGTCGACCGTTACCAGCAGGCATCCCTTGGGTCCCGTCTCGCGAATGTGGCGGCCCTGCGTATTGCCCGCAAAGGCGATGTAGGGCTCCTCGCGAATCGGCGGCTCGGAACGCGCATGCACATGCCCCAGGGCCCAGTAGTCGTAGCCCTTGCCCACCAGCACCTCGGGGGTGGTCGGCGCGTAGGGATCGTGCTCGGCAGACCCGGTCAAGCTCGTGTGCAGCACGCCGATGTTGAACCGGCGGGGCACCGGATCGGGATAGCCGGCCGCAATGTCCTGCGATACCTCGCGCTGGGCGAAGCTCAGTCCGTGCACCGCCGCGCCGGACGACTCGTCCAGAAACGTCTCCGGCCGCTCGGTGGAAAACGACTGGACGTTCTCCGGCCAGCGGACCGCCTGGCGGACCTTGCTCGCCGCGTCGTGGTTGCCGCGAAGCAGGTAGACGGCGATGTTCTCGTCGGCCAGGCGGCGGAACTGGCCCGCCGTCCAGAGCCCGGTGTGCATGTCGAGCCAGGGCCCGTCAAACAGGTCGCCGGCCACGATCACGAAATCGACCCGCTCGTCGATCGCCAGCGTGATCAGCCGCTCGAACGCCTCCCGGGTCGCCCGCCGCAGCTGCTGGACCGGCGCACCCTCGTAGGCCTCCAGGCCCCGGAGCGGGCTGTCGATATGCACGTCGGCGGCGTGGATGAATTTCATGCTCATGGTATGCCCGCCCCCGGGGCAGATCGTCAAGGCCAGGCCCGGGCCATTCCCACGTCCCGGTACGCGGGTCGGCGAGGCTCCTGCCGAGCCGGCGCGTGCAGCCGGTTCTCGGCTCGGCGGGAGCCTCGCCCTCCCAGAATCACGAAAGCCTGGTTAGGTACTGGGTACTGGGTTCCGAGCACGAGCACGAGTACGAGTACGAGCGGCACCATCGTGGGAGGGCGA
>Ga0114938_1001513_pt1 | contig 15637 bp, 13 predicted proteins | sample AshMeaBigSpring_FD_88675 | JGI IMG/M metagenome (GOLD analysis project Ga0114938, IMG submission 88675) | Groundwater microbial communities from Big Spring, Nevada to study Microbial Dark Matter (Phase II) - Ash Meadows Big Spring | ecosystem: Environmental > Aquatic > Deep subsurface >...
CGACATCGTCCGCGCGCTCGGGGCAGCGGGATTCCGCGTGGCGGCCGTGGACGTGCTGTCGCCGCCCTGGACCAGCGACTGGATCAGCGCCGATGGCCGCCGCAAGCTTGCCGCATTCGGCATCGCCCCGCCCGCGCAGGCGGTCGGCAGCGCACGGGCGCTGCTCGCGAATGACCCGCCCATCGCCTGCCCGAGATGCGGATCCGCGCGCACGACCCGGACCAGCGAATTCGGCTCGACGCCCTGCAAGGCGCTCTATCGCTGCGAGTCCTGCCTCGAGCCCTTCGACTACTTCAAGTGCCTCTGACCGCATCGTGCTGAAATTCCATCCGCTCACGATCACGGACCGCCGCGGGGTGGCGGACGACGCAGTCGCGCTGAGCTTCGCCGTGCCGCCGGCGCTCGCCGCGGAGTACCGCCACCAGGCAGGCCAGCACGTCGCGGTGCGCGCCGTCATCGAGGGCCAGGAGGAGCGCCGCACCTACTCGATCGTGAGCCCGGAGGGCGCGCCCGCGCTCACCATCGCGCTGCGCGTGCTGCCGGGCGGGCGCATGTCGCAGCGGCTCGCGCGGGCGCAGCCGGGCGACGTCGTCGACGTCATGACGCCGAATGGCAGCTTCCAGCCGCGCCCGGAACCACGGCGCGGGCGCCGCGCCGCCGCATTCGCGGCCGGCTGCGGGATCACGCCGGTGCTGTCCATCGCCGCGACCCTGCTCGAGCGCGATCCCGACAGCCGCTTCCAGCTCTACTACGGCAACACGAACGCCGCCCGCACCATGCTGCTCGACGACGTGCTCGCGCTGAAGGACCGCTTCCTGCCGCGGTTCTCCGCCTGCTTCCTCATGAGCTGTGAGCCGCAGGACGTGGAGCTGTTCAACGGGCGCATCGACGCCGGCAAGGTGCGCGAGTTCGCGGGCCACGGCCTAGACGTCGCCGGTACCGACGAGTTCTTCGTCTGCGGGCCCGGCTCGATGGCGGAGGAGGTGCAGTCCGCGCTCGCGGCGCTTGGCGCCACGGGGTACGTGCACGTCGAGCACTTCGCCGCGGGCGCGCCGGCGAGCGTGCCGGGGGCGGCCGCGCCCGCGAAGGCACCCGCCGGCGATGGCGTCGCCGTCACGGTCGTCATGGATGGACGCCGGAGGGGTTTCACCATGACGGCGGGCGGCGACGTCATCCTGGAGGCCGCCGAGCGGGCGGGGCTCGACCTGCCGTTCTCCTGCCGCGCCGGCGTCTGCTCGACTTGCCGTGCGAGGCTCGTCTCCGGCAGCGCGGCGATGGAGCACAACGTCGCGCTCGAGGACTGGGAGATCGAGGCGGGCTACATCCTTTGCTGCCAGGCGCGGCCGACTTCCGCCTCGATCGAGATCAGCTACGACGAATGAGGCGCGTGCACCGATGAGCTACACGGTGATCCAGTTCGCGGTCGAGTCGGGCGTCGCGCGTCTCACGCTCTGCCGCCCGGAGCGGCTCAACAGCCTGAACGCGGCGATGCACGCGGAGATCCGCGACGCGCTCGCACGTATCAAGGGGGAGGGCGCGCGGGTGCTCGTGCTCACCGGCGCCGGTCGCGGCTTCTGCGCGGGCCAGGACCTCGGCGAGCGCCAGGTGGCGCCGGACGGCAGGCGCGCGGACCTCGGCGAGTCGATCGAGCGCAGCTACAAGCCCCTGATCCTCGCGCTGCGCTCGCTGCCGGTGCCGACGGTCGCGGCCGTCAACGGCGTCGCGGCGGGCGCCGGCGCGAGCATTGCGCTCGCCTGCGACCTGGTGATCGCTGCGCGCTCCGCATCCTTTGTGCAGGCATTCTCGAAGCTCGGCCTGGTGCCGGACTCGGGCGCGACCTGGTTCCTGCCGCGGCTCGCCGGGCATGCCCGGGCACTCGCGCTCGCGCTGCTCGCGGAGCGCCTCGACGCCGCCACGGCGGCGGAATGGGGGGTCATCTGGCGCTGCGTGGAAGACGCGCAGTTCGGCCCGGCGGTGGATGCGCTCGCGGCGCAGCTCGCCGCGGCGCCGACGCGCGCGCTGGTGGCCACGCGCGAAGCCATGGACGCCGCCTGGGGCCGCCCGCTCGGGGCGCAACTCGACGCCGAGCGGGACCTGCAGCGGGAGCTCGGGTACACGGACGACTACGCCGAGGGCGTCGCGGCTTTCGCCGCAAAGCGCGCGCCGCGGTTCACGGGCGGATGAGCGCATGAGCGACAGGCCGACGGCAGCCGGGTCGCCGGCCGAGCGCGCGGTACGCGCCCTCTGGGAGGGCGACCGCGCCTCGCAGGCGCTCGGCATGGCGATCGAATCCTGCGGGCCCGGCACGGCGCGGGTCAGCATGCGCGTGCGCCCCGACATGACCAATGGCCACGGCATCTGCCATGGCGGGCTGGTGTTCGCGCTCGCCGACAGCGCATTCGCCTTCGCCTGCAACTCGCACGGCGAGAACACGGTCGCCGCGGGCGCGGCGATCGAGTTCCTGCGGCCCGCGCGCGAGGGCGACCTCCTCACCGCGGTCGCGACGGAACGCTGGCGCGCCGGCAGGAGCGGGATCTACGAGATCGAGGTGACCAACCAGGACGGCGAAACGGTCGCGCTCTTCCGCGGCCGCAGCCACCAGGTCGCCGGGAGACTGATCGATGACTGAGGCATTCATCTGCGACGCCATCCGCACGCCGATCGGCCGCTACGGCGGCGCGCTGGCCGCGGTGCGCACCGACGACCTCGCGGCGGTGCCGCTCGCCGCGCTCATGCGGCGCAACGCGTCCGTCGACTGGGCGGCCGTGGACGACGTCGTGCTCGGCTGCGCCAACCAGGCGGGCGAGGACAACCGCAATCTCGCGCGCATGGCGGCGCTGCTCGCGGGCCTGCCGGCCGTGGTGCCCGGCGTGACGGTCAACCGCCTGTGCGGGTCCGGGCTCGACGCGGTCGCGATCGCCTCGCGCATGATCCGCAGCGGCGAGGCGGAGCTCGTCGTGGCGGGCGGAGCCGAGAGCATGAGCCGGGCGCCCTACGTGCTGTCGAAGCCCGATGCCGCGTACACGCGTGGTCAGCAGATGTTCGACACGACCATCGGCTGGCGCTTCGTCAACCCGCTCATGAAGCAGCAGTACGGCATCGACTCGATGCCCGAGACCGGCGAGAACGTGGCGGCCGAGTTCGGGATCAGCCGCGCCGACCAGGACGCGTTTGCGCTGCGCAGCCAGCAGCGGGCGCTGCGCGCGCAGGCGGACGGCACGCTGGCGCAGGAGATCGTGCCGGTGGCGTTGGCGGCGAAGAAGGGCGAGACCGCAGTGGTGGAGCGCGACGAGCACCCGCGCGAGACGAGCCTCGAGGCGCTCGCCCGGCTGCCGACGCCCTTCCGGGCCGGCGGGACCGTGACTGCGGGCAACGCCTCGGGCGTCAACGACGGCGCCTGCGCGCTCGTGGTCGCGAGCGAGCGCGCTGCCCGCAGGCATGGCCTCGCGCCGCGCGCCCGCATCCTCGGTGCCGCGGTGGCGGGCGTGGAGCCGCGCATCATGGGCGTCGGCCCGGCACCCGCGACGCAGAAGCTGCTCGCGCGGCTCGGGCTCTCGATCGGCGATTTCGACGTGATCGAGCTCAACGAGGCCTTCGCCTCGCAGGCGCTCGCCGTGCTGCGGCGCCTGGGCCTGCCGGACGACGCCCTGCAGGTCAACCCGAACGGCGGCGCGATCGCGCTCGGCCACCCGCTCGGCATGAGCGGCGCGCGGCTCGCGACCACCGCGACCTGGCAGCTCGGGCGCGGCGGCGGCCGGCTCGCGCTCTGCACGATGTGCATCGGCGTCGGCCAGGGCATCGCGCTCGCCCTCGAGCGCGCGTCGTGAACGCGCCGGTCCGGGTCGAGCGCGACGGCGTCGTCGCCGTCGCGGTCGTGGACAACCCGCCGGTCAACGCGCTCTCGCAGCCGGTGCGCGAGGCGCTGCTGGCGGCCGTCGTGGCGCTGGACGCCGATGCCTCGGTCGAGACCATCGTGCTGATCGGCGCCGGGCGCAACTTCATCGCGGGCGCTGACGTGCGCGAATTCGACGCGCCTCCGCGCGAGCCGATGCTCCCGGACGTGCTCGCGCGCCTCGAGGCCTGCGCCAAGCCCGTGGTCGCGGCGCTCGCCGGGCCCACGCTCGGCGGCGGCGCCGAGACCGCGCTCGCCAGCCACTTCCGCTGCGCGGCCGCCGACCTGCAGCTCGGTTTTCCCGAGGTCAACCTGGGGCTGCTGCCAGGAGCGGGCGGGACGGTGCGGCTGCCCCGCCTTGCCGGCTGGCAGGCGGCACTCGAGATGATGACATCCGGCAAGGCGATCGGCAGGGGCGCGGCCATCGAGCGCGGCATCGTGGACCGTCCCGTGGACGGCGACCTGCGCGCGGGCGCCGTGGCGTTCGCGCGCGAGCTGGCGCGGAGCCGCACGCCGCCGCGCCGCGTGCGCGACCTGCCGCTGCCGCCGTCGCGGCCGGCGCTGTTCGAGGAGTACCTGCTCGGCCTGCCGGGCGGCGCGCGCCGCCTGCCGGCGCCGCCGCGCATCGTCGAGGCGCTTGCGTCGGCGGCCCTGCTGCCCTTCGATGCCGCGCAGGCGCGGGCGCGCACGCTCTTCCTCGAGTGCCTGAACTCGCCGGAGTCGCGAGCGCTGAGACACCTGTTCTTCGCCGAGCGCAGCGCGCCGCCGGACCGCGGGCAGGCGCGCGACGTGAAGCAGGCGGGCGTGCTGGGCGCAGGCACCATGGGTGCCGGCATCGCAACGGCGCTCGCGACCGGAGGTATCGCGGTGACGCTGGTGGACACGAAGCCCGATGCGCTCGCGGCCGGCCTCGTGCGCGTCCGGTCCGCGATCGAGGGCGCCGCGCGCAAGGGCCGGATGGACGCCGCGGCGGCTGCCGCCGCGCTCGCCCGCGTACGGGGTGCGCCCGGACTCGAGGCGTTCGCGACGACCGACCTCGTGATCGAGGCCGTGTTCGAGAACATGGCCGTCAAGCAGGAGGTTTTCGCGAAGCTCGGCGCGCTGTGCCGGGCGGGGGCCGTGCTCGCGACCAATACCTCGACCCTCGACGTGGACGCGATCGCCGCCGCCTCGGGGCGCGCCGCGGACGTGGTCGGCATGCACTTCTTCAGCCCCGCGCACGTGATGCGCCTGGTTGAGATCGTGCGCGGGCGCGAGACGTCGCGCGCGGCGCTCGCGACCGCCCACGCGGTCGCGAAGCGGATCGGCAAGGTCGCGGTCACCGTCGGCAACTGCTTCGGTTTCGTGGGCAACCGCATGCTCTACGCCTATGGCCGCGAGAAGGAGCTCATGCTGCTCGAGGGCGCGACACCCGAGCGCATCGACCGGGCGCTCGTGGAATTCGGCATGGCGATGGGGCCGAACGCGGTCGGCGACCTCGCCGGGCTCGACATCGGCTGGCAGGTGCGCCGGGAATGGGCCGGCAAGCCCGACGATCCGCGCTTCTACCGCGTCTCCGACCTGCTGGCGGAACTCGGCCGCTACGGCCAGAAGACCGGCCGCGGCTTCTACCGCTACGATGCGCCGGACGCAGAGCGCGTGCCGGACCCGGAGGTGATCGAGCTGATCCGCGCGGAGGCACAACGCCTCGGCGTGGCGCAGCGCGAGGTGGGCGACGACGAGATCGTCGGGCGCTGCATCCTCGCGCTCATCAACGAGGGCGCCGCGATCCTCGCGGAAGGGATCGCGGCCTCGCCCGCGGACATCGACGTGATCTGGTGCAATGGCTACGGCTTCCCGCGGCACCGCGGCGGGCCGATGTTGCACGCGGACACCCTCGGGCTCGGGAAGGTGCTGGCGCAACTGCGCCGCTACGCCCGTGAGCACGGTGAGCGCTACTGGACGCCGGCGCCACTGCTCGTCACGCTGGCGGAGCAGGATTCGGGCTTCGGCGCGTGGCAGGCTGTGCGCGCGGCGGCGGGCGGGAGGATGGCATGAGGCTGGAGAGCTTTCTCGAGGGACGGTGGCAGCCGGGTGGCGGCGGCGCGACGGCACTGCGCGACGCGAGCACGGGCGAGGTCATCGCCGAGGCGGCCGCCGGCGGCCTCGACTTCCGCGGGGCGCTCGAGTACGCGCGCGGCACCGGCGGCCCGGCGCTGCGGTCGATGACCTTCCACGAGCGCGCCGCGACGCTGCGCGCGCTCGGCAAGAGGCTGTTCGACTGGAAGGACGAGTTCTACGCGCTGTCCTACGCGACCGGCGCGACGAAGGCGGATTCCTGGATCGACATCGACGGAGGCATCGGCACGATGCTCGTGTTCGCGGGCAAGGGCGCGCGCGAGCTGCCGAATAGCCGCGTCTACCTGGACGGCGGCGTCGAGGGCCTGTCGAAGGGAGGGACTTTCGTCGGCCAGCACATCTGCACGCCGCTCGAGGGCGCCGCGATCCACGTGAATGCCTTCAACTTCCCGGTCTGGGGAATGCTCGAGAAGCTGGCGCCGGCGCTGCTCGCGGGCGTGCCCGCGATCGTGAAGCCGGCGACCGCGACCAGCTACCTGACCGAGCGCGTGGTGCGGCGGATCCTGGAGACGGGGCTGCTGCCTGCGGGGGCACTGCAGCTGATCTGCGGGAGCGTCGGCGACCTGTTCGACCACCTCGGCTGCCAGGACGTCGTCTCCTTCACCGGGTCGGCGAGCACGGCCGCGCGGCTGCGCACCCACCCGGCGGTGGTCGCGCACTCGGTGCGCTTCGTGGCCGAGACCGACTCGCTGAACTCGTCCATCCTCGGCGCGGATGCGGCGCCGGGGACGCCGGAGTTCGACCTGTTCGTGGCCGAGGTCGCGCGCGAGATGACGGTGAAGGCGGGGCAGAAGTGCACGGCGATCCGCAGGGCGCTGGTGCCGCGCGAGCGCCTCGCCGACGTCGTCTCCGCCCTGCGGGCGCGCCTCGCGGCGACGGTCGTGGGCGACCCGCGCGTGGAGGGCGTGCGCATGGGCCCGCTCGCGAGCCTCGCGCAGCGCGATGAGGTGCTCGCGCGCGTGGCGGAGCTGCGCCGCGAGGCGGAGCTCGTCTGCGGCGACACGGATGCCTTCGCCGTCTCGGGCGACCGGGCGCGCGGTGCCTTCCTGCCGCCCATCCTGCTGTTGTGCCGGGACGCGGCGTCGTCGCGGGCGGTGCATTCGGTGGAGGCGTTCGGCCCGGTGTCCACGGTCATCGGCTACCGCGAACATGCCGAGGCGGTCGCGCTCGCGCGGCGCGGCGAGGGCAGCCTCGCCGGTTCCGTGTTCACGGCGGACGACGCGGTCGCGGCGGAACTGGTGCTTGGCCTCGCGCCGTACCACGGGCGCGTGCTCGTCGTGAACCGGCACTGCGCGAAGGAATCGACCGGCCACGGCTCGCCGCTCGCGCCGCTGGTGCACGGCGGCCCGGGTCGCGCCGGCGGGGGCGAGGAGCTTGGCGGCATCCGCGGCGTGCTGCACTACATGCAGCGCACGGCGGTCCAGGGGACGCCGGACACGGTCACGGCCGTGGGCGGGCGCTGGGTGCGCGGCGCGACCGAGCGCGATCCCGGGCGGCATCCGTTCCGCAAGCCGTTCCACGAGCTCGCGATCGGCGACACCTTCCGCTCCGGCGAGCGCGAAGTCACGATCGAGGACATCGAGGCCTTCGCGGCGCTCTCCGGCGACTGTTTCTACGCGCACATGGACGAGCGCGAGGCGGCGCGCAACCCGTTGTTTGGCGGGCGCGTGGCGCACGGCTACTTCCTGATCGCGGCAGCCGCCGGCCTGTTCGTGGATCCGGGCTACGGCCCGGTGCTCGGAAACTACGGGCTCGACGCCCTGCGCTTCGTGAAGCCCGCGAAGCCGGGCGACCGCATCAAGGTGCGCCTGACCTGCCGCGAGAAGTCGCTGCGGGCCGACAAGGGCTGGGGCGAAGTGACCTGGGACACGGAGATCACGAACCAGGCGGGCGAGACGGTCGCCTCGTACCATGTGCTGACGATGGTGAGCGTCCATGCCGTGCCGGATGCGGTGAAGGAGTGAACATGCCGCTCGACCTTTCGCGCTGGCGCCACGAGTTCGCGAGCCTCGGCTTCGAGGAGCCGTCGGCCGGCGTGCTCGAAGTCGTGATCGCGAACGAGGGCCGCCAGAACTCGGCCACCGAGGCGATGCACGCGGACCTCGCGACGGTCTGGCGCGCGGTGGATGCCGACGCCGCCGTGCGCGCCGTGCTGGTGCGCGGCGCCGGCCTGCATTTCTCCTCCGGCGGCGACTTCGCGATGATCGAGCGCATGATCGAGGACGAGGCCACGCTCCTGCGCGTCTGGCGCGAGGCGAGCGACCTCGTGTACAACCTGGTGAACTGCCGGAAGCCCGTGGTGTCGGCGATCCGCGGCACGGCGGTCGGGGCGGGGCTCGCCGTGGCACTCCTTGCCGACGTCTCGGTCGCGGGCCGGGACGCGAAGATCATCGACGGCCACACGCGGCTCGGCGTCGCGGCCGGCGACCACTCGGTGATCCTCTGGCCGCTGCTCTGCGGCCTCGCCAAGGCGCGCTACTACCTGCTGACGAACGAGCCGTTGTCCGGCGCCGCGGCCGAACGCATCGGCCTCGTCTCGCTCTGCGTGGAGGACGGCCAGGTCCGGGACACCGCGCTCGGCATCGCGGCGAAGCTCGCCGCCGGGAGCGCGACGGCCATCGCCTTCACGAAGCACGCGCTCGCCAACTGGCTGCGGCTCGCGGGCCCGTCCTTCGACGCGTCGCTCGCGCTCGAATTCCTTGGCTTCCGGCTCAAGGACGTGCGCGAAGGCCTCGCCGCGGTCCGCGACCGCCGCCCGCCGAGATTCGAGCGCTGAATCCCCGACGTTGCGACCGCCGGTCGCCGTCGCTAGTATCGGAACCCGCCTTGGGGTGGTCTGACTAGACCTGAGATGCCGGTTGCCGCATGGCTCACCGGCGAACCCGTAGAACCTGATCCGGTTAGGACCGGCGTAGGGAGCAGGCATGTTGCGCCAGCCGTTCACGACCCTGATTCCGCTCCTCGCGGCCGCCTGCCCGTGGCCGGCCGTCGCGGGCCAGCCCGCGAGGCTCGAGGAGGTCGTGGTCACGGCGGGATTGCGTGACGTCGCCGCGGCCGGGTGGCCGGGCGGTGCCACCGTCGTCGCGCGCCGGACGGTCGAAGACGCCGCGGTCGTGCATCTCGAGGAACTCCTGCCGCTCGTGCCCTCGCTGTCCTGGGCCGGGGCCAGCTCGCGGCCGCGCTACTTCCTGCTGCGCGGCGTCGGCGAACTCGAGCAGTACCAGGGCGCGCCCAATCCCTCGGTTGGCTTCCTCGTGGACGAGATCGACTTCAGCGGCATCGGCATGATCGCGTCGCTGTTCGACGTCGAGCAGGTCGAAGTGCTGCGCGGGCCGCAGGGCACGCGCTACGGCGCCAACGCCCTCGGCGGGCTGATCCAGCTGCGCACGCGCGCTCCGCGGCCGGAGCCGGCGCTGCTGGCCGAGGCCGGCGCCGGTGGCGACGGGCTGTGGAGCGCGGGGCTGGCCGCGGGCGGCGCGACGCCATCGATCGGCGGCGCTGGCGGCGCCTGGCGCGCGGTGCTGCACCGCGCGGTGTCCGACGGGTTCCGCGACAATGTCTTTCTCGGCCGCGACGACACGAACGGGCGCGACGAAACCAGTGCCCGGCTGAAGCTCAGGCTCGCCGGCGCCGGCCGCTGGCGCGCCGACCTCGGCGTCCTGCACGCCGACTTCGACAACGGCTACGACGCTTTCGCCATCGACAACGGCCTGCGCACGCTCTCGGACCGGCCAGGCCGCGACGCGCAGCGTTCGGATGGTGCGTCGGCGGATCTCGCGTGGACGCTCGCGGGCGGGCGCGAGCTGCGCTCCATCACGGCCTGGGCGGAGTCGGACATCGAGGCGAGCTTCGACGGCGACTGGGGCAATGACGCCTCCTGGGGCGCCGCCGGTCCGTACGATTTCTTTTCGCGCACGCTGCGCGGCCGGCGCACGCTGTCGCAGGACCTGCGCCTCGCATCCGCGCCGCACGGCGACTGGTCCTGGGTCGCGGGCGCCTGGCTCCTGCGCCTGGAGGAGACGAACCGGATCGTGGACGATGGGCGCTACCTCGCCGATGCCTTCGTGCGGACGCTGGACAGCCGCTATCGCGCGACGAGCGCGGCGGCCTACGGCCAGCTCGAGTGGCGGCCGGATCGCGCGACCACGCTCGCCGCCGGGCTGCGCCTGGAGGAGCGCGACGCGGCCTACGACGACACCGACGGCGCCGCTTTCGATCCGCGCGACCGCATGTGGGGCGGCGAGGTTTCGCTGACGCACCGCCTCGACGACGACCGCACCGCCTGGGCGATGCTGTCGCGCGGCTTCCGCGCGGGCGGGTTCAACATCGGCACGGCAGTGCCGGCGGACCGGCAGCAGTTCGACCCCGAGTACCTCTGGTCCCTGGAGGCCGGATTCCGGACGCGGCGCGACGACCGTTCAGCGGAGGTCACCGTGTTCTACTCGAGGCGCGAACACCAGCAGGTGGCGACGTCTTTCCAGCTCGATCCGCAGGACCCGCTCACCTTCGTGTTCCTGACCGACAACGCGGCCCGCGGCGAGTCCTGGGGGGCGGAGGCCTCGGCCGGATGGCGCCCGCTGCGCGCGCTCGACATCGAGGCAATGCTTTCGTGGATGCGCTCGCGCTACCTCGACTACCGGTTCGGCGAGCGCGATCTCGGCGGCCGCGGGTTCGCGCATGCGCCGGAATGGAAGGCCGCCCTGGCCGCGACCTGGCGCCACCCAGCGGGCTGGATGGCGCGGCTCGACCTCTCGGGCGAGTCCGGCTTCTACTTCGACACGAGCCACGATGAACGCGCCGGCGCGCGCACGCTCCTCGGTTTGCGTGCCGGCTTCGAGGCGGCGCATTGGTCCGTCCACGCGTGGCTGCGCAACGCGCTCGACGAACGCTACCCGGTGCGCGGATTCTGGTTCGGCAACGAGCCGCCCGACTTCCCGGTCAGGCGGTACCTGCGCTGGGGCGATCCGCGCCAGGCCGGCCTGACCCTGCGCTATGAGTTCTGAGGTGCTGCCATGCATATCGCCGTCGAACTGAGCCTGTACCCGCTGGCCGTCGAGTTCATCCCGTCGATCCTCGATTTCATCGATCGGCTGAAGGCAAGGCCGGGCATCGCCGTCGTCACCAACTCGATGAGCACCCAGGTGAGCGGCGAGCTGGATGCCGTGTTCGACGCGTTGCGCGCGGAGATCGCGACGACATTCGGGGCGGGACATCGCAGCGTGTTCGTCATGAAGGTGCTCGGTGGGTCCGATTGAGGCGGTTGCGGTCGCGACGGGCGCCGCGTACATCCTGCTCGCGATCCGCCAGCATCGTGCCTGCTGGATCGCGGGCGGCCTGAGCACGGCGTTGTACGTCGCGGTCTTCCAGCAGGCGGAGCTGCCGCTGCAGGCGGGGTTGCAGCTGCTCTACGTCGCGCTGTCGGTCTACGGCTGGTTCGCCTGGAAGCCGGGCGGCGACACGGCGCCCCGGCCGGGACGATGGCCGCTCCGCATGCACCTGCTGGCGCTCGCCGCCGTCGGCGTCGCGACCTGGGCCAGCGTCCTCGCGCTCGGGCGCTTTCCGCTCTCGGCCGCGCCACTCGCCGACTCGCTCGGCACCTGGGCGAGCGTGGTCGCAACCTGGCTGCTCGCACGGCGCATCGTCGACACCTGGCTCTGGTGGATGGCGGTGGACACGGGACTGGCCGCGCTGTTCGCGAGCCAGGGGCTGACCGGCACGGCGGCGCTCTACCTTGCCTACGCCGTGCTCGCGGTCGCCGGATGGCGTGCCTGGCGGCGCGCGATGCCGGCGCCGGCATGAAGGTGGCGCCGCCCCCGGAGCTGGCGGGCCAGGTCGAGGCCATCGCGGCGGAACTCGGCCTCGCCGGATGGCAGGTGACCCTGCTTCCGGGCGGTGAAGCCAATCGCACGCTGCGCCTCCAGGACGCAAGCCACGACCTGGTGCTGCGCGTCGCGGGCGCGATGTCCACCGCGCTCGGCGCCAACGGCGCATCGGAGTCCGCGATGCAGGTGCTGGCCGCCGGCGCCGGGCTCGCTCCGGGTGTGGTGCTCGCGCGTCCCGGGGCGGGGCTGCTCGTCACCCGCCACGCGGCGGGACGCGCGATCCCGCGCGAGCAGATGCACGAGCCCACGACGCTCGCGCGCATCGGTCGCTGGATCGCCGCGCTGCAGGCGCTGCCGTTGCCACCTGGCCTTCCGTGCGTGGATCTCGCCGGGCGCGCCGCCGGCTATCTCGGCAGGTTGGGGTCCCGGGCCGCGTCCGCGCCCGTCGATGAGCTCACGCGCCGGCTCGAGCGGCAGCGCGCGGCGCTCGCACCGGCTGCGGCCGTCTGCTGCCACCACGACCTGCATCACCGCAATTTCATCGATGCCGCGAGCGGGCTGCTCGCAGTCGACTGGGAATACGCCGGCCCCGGCGACCCGGCGGCGGACCTGGCGTCCTGCATCCGGTACCACGACCTCGGGCCGCGCGGGACGGATGCGCTCCTCGCCGGCTACGGGACGGACGATGCGGCGCTCCGCGCGCGCGTGGCATCGCTCGGCTGGATCTTCGACTGCCTGTGGTTCGGCTGGAACGCCGTCGCCGCGCTCGAGGGGCTCGCGCCGGATCCGGCGCTGCAGGCGCGGCTCGCCGCACGGCTGCTGGCCTGAGCGGTTGCAGGGCGGCGGCCGCTTCGCGCAAGATGCGCGGCCCATGAGCGAAATCATCGTCACGGATCGCGACGGCGGAGTGCACCGGGTCGCCGCCCGCGCCGGCGTCAGCCTGATGGAGACGCTGCGCGAGTTCGACTGGGGCGTCGCCGCGATCTGCGGCGGCATGTGCTCCTGCGCGACCTGCCACGTCTGGGTGGCCGAGCCCTGGCTCGACCGGCTGCCGCCGATGCAGGGAGACGAAAAGGAAATCCTGCAGGAACTCGAGAGCTACCGGCCGCGCGGGTCGCGGCTGTCCTGCCAGATCCCGTTCGAGGAATCGCTCGCCGGCATCGAGGTCGAGGTCGCCCCCGACGAGTAGCGCCCTCAGCGCGCCTCGGCCTGGCGCGCGACCGCCGTCGCCGCGGCCTCGATCGCCGCGGGGTCGCCGAGGAAGCGGCGCGGCGCCACCGGCTTCTGGTTCCCGTCCAGCTCGTAGAGGATCGGCACGCCGGTCGGGATGTTGAACCCGACGATCTCGGCGTCGCTCATGCCGTCCAGCATCTTGACCATCGCCCGCAGGCTGTTGCCGTGCGCGACGACGAGCGCGTCCTGGCCCGCCGCGAGCGCGGGCGCGATGCGCTCGCGGAAGTACGGCAGGACGCGCGCGAGCGTGTCCTTCAGCGACTCGGTCGCGGGCAGCAGTGCCGGGTCCACGCGCCGGTAACGCGGGTCGAACCTCGGGTGGCGCGGGTCGTCGGCCGCGAGCGGGGGCGGGGGCACGTCGTAGCTGCGCCGCCAGGTCTTCACCTGCTCCGCGCCGTACTGCGCCGTCGTCGCGGCCTTGTCCAGGCCCTGCAGCGCGCCGTAATGGCGCTCGTTCAGCCGCCAATCGCGCTCGACCGCGACCCACATCCGGTCCATCTCGTCCTGCATGATCCAGAGCGTGCGGATCGCGCGCTTCAGCACCGAGGTGAAGGCGACGTCGAAGTCGAAGCCGCCGTCGCGCAGCAGGGCGCCCGCGGCGCGCGCCTCGGCCGCGCCCTGCGGCGTCAGGTCCACGTCGGTCCAGCCGGTGAACAGGTTTTCGAGGTTCCAGGTGCTCTGGCCATGTCGCACCAGCACGAGCTTGCCGGCCATGCCGCGGCCTCAGCGCTCGGCGAGGCGCCGCACGGCCTGCAGGGCGACCGACAGCGTCGGGAAGTCCGCGGCGCCGGTGGTGCGCATCTCCTGCACCGCGCGGCGCACGTTGTCGGCGGCGGCGCCGGCGCCCGCGAGCCAGGCCTCGACCACGGCCGTCGGCTCGCCGCGCCGGCCCTTCGCGAGCACGCGCTCGCACAGGCGCCGCTGCAGCGAGTAGGCGTCCTCGCGCAGCGTGCCGCGCGCCAGCGCCTGCCAGTGGCCCTCGACCGCGAGGCGCTCGATCTGGCCGCGGATCCAGTCGAGCCCGATCGCGGCGCCGAGGCCGAAGTACACGCGCGCGGCGTGACGGATCGGGGCGTGCCGCTCGAGCGCGACTTCGACGATGTCCACTCCCGAGTGCATGGCGCCGAGGCTCGCGACGCGGCGCGCGACGGAGGCCGGCACGCCCGGCGCCGAGAACCGCGCCAGCTCGCGTTCGTAGCGTTCGGCCTCGATGCCGCCGATCACGGACGGCAGGTCGGCGGCCAGCTCGCGCAGACCCGGGCGCAGCCGCGAGACCGCGCGCTCGATACCGAGGTCCCGCCCGAGCTGGCGCAGCACCCAGTAGGTGAGCGGCCGCAGCAGCCGGACGGTCTCGTGCGCGATGTCGTACTGCAGCGCCGCCGGGGCGCGGTCGTCGAGCGCCTCGATGTCGGCCCACAGCTCGCGCATGCCCGTGATCTCGCGCGCGATCGTGAAGGCGCGCGCGATGCTGCCGATGTCGGCGCCGGTGTCCTCCTGGGTGCGGATCGCGAACACCGGCCCCATGCGGTTGACCAGGCTGTTCGTGGTCGCCGTCACGATGATCTCGCGGCGCAGCTGGTGCTGCTGGATCTCACGCGGCCAGCGACGCTGCACCGGCTTCGGGAAGTAGCGCGTGACCTCGGCGCCGAGGTACGGGTCCGCGGCGATGTCCGACTCGAGCAGTCTCGCGGACAGCCAGATCTTCGAGTACGACAGCAGCATCGAGAGCTCGGGGCGCGTCAGTCCCTGGCCGTTGCGGTGGCGCTCGACGATCTCGTCGTCGGCGGGCAGCGCCTCCAGCGCGCGGTCGAGGGTGCCCGAGCGCTCGAGCGCCCGGACCACGTGGCCGAGCTCGAAGATACGCTCGCGCGAGCGTGCCTGAAGGCCGGAGATCGCCAGGCACTGCAGGTAGTTGTTGCGCAGCACGAGCGCCGCGACCTCGCCGGTCATGCTGGCGAGCAGGCGGTTGCGCGCCGCGCGCGTGATCTTCCCGGACTCCATCAGCCGGCTGAACAGGATCTTGAGGTTGACCTCGACGTCCGAGCAGTTGACGCCCGCGGAGTTGTCGATGAAGTCCGTGTTCATGCGCCCACCGGCCATCGCGTACTCGATGCGCCCGCGCTGCGAGAAGCCGAGGTTGCCGCCCTCACCGACGACGCGGCAGCGGAGCTCACGGCCGTTGACGCGCACGGCATCGTTGGCGCGGTCGCCGATCTCGGCATGCGTCTCGTCGGAGGACTTGACCCAGGTGCCGATGCCGCCGTTCCAGAGCAGGTCCACCGGCATCTTCAGGATCGCGCGCATGACCTCGTTCGGCGAAGCCTCCGGGGCGTCGATGCCGAGCATCGCCCGCACCTCCGGCGTGAGCGCGAGGGACTTGCTCTGGCGCGAGTGCACGCCGCCGCCCTTCGACAGCAGGCGCCGGTCGTAGTCGTCCCAGCTCGAGCGCGCGAGGCCGTAGATGCGGCGGCGCTCGGCGAAGCTCCTGGCGGCGTCCGGGGACGGGTCCAGGAAGATGTGGCGGTGGTCAAAGGCCGCGAGCAGCCGGATGTGGGGCGACAGCAGCATGGCG
>Ga0114938_1001514_pt1 | contig 15624 bp, 12 predicted proteins | sample AshMeaBigSpring_FD_88675 | JGI IMG/M metagenome (GOLD analysis project Ga0114938, IMG submission 88675) | Groundwater microbial communities from Big Spring, Nevada to study Microbial Dark Matter (Phase II) - Ash Meadows Big Spring | ecosystem: Environmental > Aquatic > Deep subsurface >...
AGCGTAATAGCCATGGTAGCAGCAGAAGCCTGCACAATCATTGTCAGAATGGTTCCAATAAATAAGAAGAGTAAAACGGATAGGAAACCCATATCAGTATAGTTCTGAACAAATGATAGCATTTCGGGATTCGCATTCAAATCGGGCGCATTCGCTTTTAAATAAGCAAGTCCCATAAAGAGGAATGAGAAACCAAAAATAAACTCGCCAATAGATTTACGATTGCTTTTACCGGAAAAGATAAGAGGAAGGGCAAAAGCCAAAAGAGGAAGAGCAAAAGCCGCCATATCGACTTTAAAGCCAAAAACAGAAATAATCCACGCAGTAACGGTCGTTCCGATGTTAGCTCCCATAATTACGCTAATAGACTCAGCCAAGGTAAGCAAACCTGCATTTACAAAACTCACCACCATCACTGTTGTCGCGGAAGACGATTGAATAAGGGCAGTTATCAACACTCCTGTTAGAACTCCGGTTACCCGATTGGTAGTCATAGCTGTCAGTACGCTTCGTAGCCTGTCTCCAGCGACTTTTTGTAGACCCTCGCTCATTATTTTCATTCCATATAGGAATAAGCCTAACGAACCGATGAGCTTTAAAAAATCATAAAAAGAATATTCCATCTATAATTATTTTAATAGTTGTTGGTTCTATACTCGATATTAAGTATATTGGTAGCAATATATTCACCCTTAACAATGTCAACAATGAAACACATGTTACAAATCTGTTGCAAAAATAATAATATTTATAAAGAATTTCCCATAGGAAGCTCACTTTTGGATATTTATTACGGTTTTAATCTGAATTTCCCTTATCAAGTTGTCAGTGCAAAAGTCAATAATCGATCGGAAGGATTGAACTTCCGCGTTTACAATAATAAGGATGTGGAGTTTCTGGATGTATGCGATTCATCGGGTATGCGTACGTATGTTCGTTCGTTATGTTTCGTGTTATATAAAGCTGTCAGCGAACTGTTTCCTGACGGCAAACTTTTTGTGGAGCATCCGGTCTCTAAAGGGTATTTTTGCAATCTCCGTATCGGGCGCGAGATAACATTGGACGATGTAGCCCACATCAAACAACGGATGCAAGAGATTATTTCTGAGAATATTCCCTATCGACGGACTGAATGTCATACTGCAGAAGCGGTACGTATCTTTAGCGAACGAGGGATGGACGACAAGGTCAAACTTCTCGAATCGTCGGGTTCTCTTTACACGTACTATTATACGTTAGGGGATACGATCGACTATTATTACGGGAATCTTTTACCCAGCACAGGCTATATCAAACTTTTTGATATCGTGAAGTATTACGATGGTTTGCTACTACGAATTCCTAGTAAAGAAAATCCTCATGTATTGGAGGAAGTAGTGAAACAAGAAAAAATGTTGGACGTGTTTAAGGAATACCTGAATTGGAGCACTATCATGGGAATGACTAATGTAGGCGACTTCAACATCGCCTGCGACAAGGGGTATGCAACCGATCTGATTAATGTAGCAGAAGCTCTGCAGGAAAAGAAAATTGCTCAAATTGCCGATACAATCTACCATCGGGGTGAGAATGGGAACCGAGTTAAGCTAGTCTTAATCGCCGGGCCTTCTTCTTCAGGTAAAACGACTTTCAGCAAACGACTCTCCATCCAACTGATGACAAACGGCTTGCGTCCCTACCCTATCTCATTGGATAATTATTTCGTCGACCGCGAAGAAACTCCGCGCGATGAAAATGGTGATTACGACTACGAATCTCTTTATGCACTCGATCTGGAACTGTTTAACCAACAATTACAAGCGCTGCTTCGGGGTGAAGAGGTAGAACTCCCTCGCTTCAACTTCGCGCTAGGTAAGAAAGAATATAAAGGAGACAAACTTAAGATCGATGATCATACTATCTTAATACTTGAGGGAATTCATGCGCTAAACCCAGAATTGACCCCTCAGATATCGAAAGAGAACAAATTCAAGATTTATGTTTCGGCTCTGACAACCATCTCTCTCGACGATCACAACTGGATCCCAACAACAGACAATCGATTGCTGCGCCGTATCATACGCGATTTCAATTATCGAGGATATTCAGCACGTGAAACAATTTCCAGATGGCCTAGTGTCCGCTCAGGTGAAGATAAATGGATTTTCCCCTATCAAGAGAATGCAGATGTGATGTTCAACTCAGCATTGCTCTTTGAGTTAGCTGTCTTAAGACTACATGCCGAACCAATCCTCATGGGCGTTCCTCGTAACTGTCCTGAATACAGTGAAGCTTATAGACTCTTGAAGTTTATTCAATACTTCATTCCAGTTCAGGATAAAGAGATCCCGCCAACCTCGCTTCTGAGAGAATTCCTAGGTGGAAGTAGTTTTAAATATTAATCTCTGTCAGTCAGAACAACCTATAAAAATGGCTCCTGCATCATTACTTGCAGGAGCCATTTCTTATTCTATGCTAATATTTACAAATCGTATTTTAAGGGATCATCTCGTATATTAAGGAATCATCCGTTCGAGCGCGATGATGATTCATTCTCATGATCTGTAATCACTTTCTGTTCTTATCTTGCGAATCGATTCTCGTCTTACGAATCAATTCTCCTATTTACTTTGCTGATCAGATTATCTTAAGGCCTCCACCTCAGCGGGCGTTAAAGGTATCTTCTTACCTAATCGACGAGCGCCTGTTTCAGTAATCAGATAATCCTCTTCATTGCGGATACCTCCAAAGTCTTTGTAGGTCATCACCTTATCATAATTGATAAATTCGGCAAATTTCTTCGTAGCACTCCATTGATCAATCAGATCGGGAATGAAATAGATTCCCGGTTCTACCGTATGCACGAAACCCGGTTCCAAAGGAATAGCCAGACGTTGAGACTTACGACCGAACTGGGTACTTTTAGGCTGTCCATTATAGCCAACCCAGATTTCTCCCAAGTTCTCCATATCATGTACGTCTAATCCCATCATATGTCCCAAGCCGTGAGGATAGAACAATGCATGTGCACCTTCGCGTACGGCATCTTCCACATTTCCTTTCATCAACCCAAGTTCTTTCATACCTTCTACCATCACTCGAGCAGAAAGTTCGTATACATCCATATAAGGAATACCCGGACGGAGAGCTTTCACCGACTCCAGATGCATAGCATTTTGAATCTCATATACTTCGCGCTGACGAGTAGTAAAGGTTTTGTCGGCAGGAACCGTCGACGACATATCGCCTGCATAGCCCGATTCAACCTCGGCACCTGCATCGATTAGGAACAGATCACCTGATTTGATGGGATTCCCATGGTAATGGTTGTGTAGGGTCTGACCATTAATGGTAGCGATCGTTGCAAACGACAATTCACAATTGGCAGCTGCAGCCACTCGGTTCATTTCGGCTACTACCTCGTATTCATACATACCCGGACGGATCACTTTCATCGCAGTGATATGCATATCGGCAGTCACATCACAAGCTTTCTCAATCTCCACAATCTCTTCAGCGGTTTTGTAGTTGCGCTGTGAAATGATAGCACGAATGAAAGGGACCGATCCTACTTGTTGAGCAGGCAACACACCCAACCAATCCATTAGTTTGAGTTTATGTTCCGGACGGTAAGGAGGAAGGTAGTGAAGAGTTTGTCTTTTTTGATTACATTTATGAAGATAAGAAACAATATCGGAAGCAGGCATGATCTGATCAACACCCACGCGAGCACATTTCTCTCTCAAAGTAGGTTGTGCGCCCATCCAGACAATGTCATCCATCGTCAATTCGTCGCCAAAAACAATCACCCGATCTTCATCAATATCAATGATTGCAGAAAGGCCGGCAAAAGAAAGCCCGAAGTAATAAAGAAAAGTAGAATCTTGCCTATATCGAAAAGTATTATCGGCATAATTCAGTCCACACTCGTCATTTCCAAGAAACAACAATACTCCCGAGCCTATATTCTTTTTCAGCAGGGCTCTGCGCTGCATATACGTTTCCTTTGCAAACATAGTCAGTCTTATTTTAAAGTTCGTGCAACAAAGATAAAGAAATAAGTGTTATAGTAATAAAAATTATCTCCGGAATCTGTGAAATCTATCTTTAAAGAGTTATTTTTGTAGCGATAAACAGTTTTAAGCAAAAAACTAGATATGGCACAAGGGTCACGTCAAATACAATCACAGGCGCAGCAACAAATTCAAACGCTTTCGCCTCAACAGATTCTGGTCGTCAAATTGCTGGAACTTCCTGCAATCGAGCTAGAAGATCGTATTCATGCCGAACTGTTAGAAAACCCTGCTCTGGAAGAAGGTAAAGAAGAGAGTACAACTGATGAATATATGGATGAGCATTCATCAGACGAAAATACGGACAATGAATATGATTCATTAAACGATTACCTGACCGAAGATGATATTCCTGATTATAAATTGCAGGAAAACAATCGGTCGAAAGGAGAGCAAGTGGAAGAAATTCCTTTCTCTGACATCACTTCTTTTTACGAGATCCTTAGGGACCAACTGAGAGAACGTAATCTGACAGAACATCAACAAGAATTAGCAGAATACCTCATCGGCTCATTGGATGACGACGGTTTACTTCGTAAATCGCTCGACAGCATCAGTGACGAACTAGCGATCTATGTCGGTGTGAATACGAGTGAAGAAGAACTTGAAGAGGTTCTATCGATCATTCAGGATTTCGATCCGGCAGGTATCGGCGCTCGCAGTTTGCAAGAATGCTTACTGCTTCAGATTCGCAGAAAGGATGGACATACCACTCCCATTAATAGTTTGGAGGAACGCATCATCACAGATTGTTATGAAGAGTTTACCCGGAAACATTGGGAAAAGATCATGAAACGTCTGGACATCAACGAGGAACTACTAGAAGAGGCAATCTCTGAGATAACGAAGTTGAATCCCCGCCCCGGTGCGTCTTTAGGTGAAGCCATCGGTCGTAACCTCCAACAAATTGTACCCGATTTTATCATTGAGACGTTCGATGATGGCGTGATTAGTGTCAGCCTCAACAACCGCAATATTCCCGAACTCCGCATGAGTAGGGACTTCACGGAAATGGTGGAGGAGCACACAAAGAATAAAGCGAATCAAACCAAAGAATCGAAAGAGGCCATGATGTTTCTGAAACAGAAGATGGATGCTGCTCAAGGTTTTATTGATGCTGTGAAACAAAGGCAAAATACGTTGATGACAACTATGGAAGCCATTGTAAACCAACAAAAACCATTTTTTCTCGAGGGAGACGAGTCGTTATTGAAGCCGATGATCTTGAAGGACATCGCTGAACAGACAGGACTCGACATCTCAACCATCTCAAGGGTGAGCAATAGTAAATATGCTCAAACCAACTATGGCATTTATCCTTTGAAATTCTTCTTTAGCGACGGATACATCACAGAAGACGGTGAAGAGATGTCTGTACGCGAGATTAGAAAGATATTAAAAGAGTGTATCGACAATGAAGATAAGAAGAAGCCGCTGACGGATGATGAACTGGCAGACATCCTCAAAGAGAAAGGTTATCCCATTGCCCGACGAACCGTTGCAAAATATCGGCAGCAGTTAAACATACCGGTAGCAAGACTTAGAAAATAAATAGATTATGGATATATCAAAAGAACATATCATTGCAGATAGGACATTATTGCGGGTAGCGAAAGTTATCTCAGCAATATTCACTCCGTTCTCCATTCCATTTTTGACGTTTTTGGTACTGTTCCTTTTCTCGTACTTAAGCATCATGCCTATAAAGTATAAACTGATCGTTTTAGGAATCGTTTATTGCTTTACTATCTTAATGCCAACCATCACCATCTTTCTTTTCCGAAAGATTAATGGTTTTGCCTTACACGAGCTTAGCGAACGAAAAAAAAGGTATGTACCGATCCTGCTGACAATCATCTCCTATGTTTTTTGCTTGATGATGATGCACAAGTTGAAGAACCCTTGGTTCATGACCGGGATCATTCTCACCTCCTTGGTCGTGCTGATCATCTGTATCATCGTTAATCTCAAATGGAAACTTAGCGAACATATGGCGGGAATCGGCGGAGTAGTGGGAGGATTAATCTCGTTCAGTGCTATCTTTGGCTATAATCCCGTCTGGTGGCTTTGCTTTTTTATCTTGGTGGCAGGAGTATTGGGCACCGCCCGAATTATCCTAGGCCATCATTCGCTGGGAGAAGTCTTATATGGGTTTGCAGTGGGTTTTGTCTGCTCCTTATTGGTTCTTCACCCATTTGTCAACCTATTATTCAGAATATTTTTATTTTAATAAAAGAATTATAAATCCTAAAAAACTAATTATTATGAACATTCCACAGAATTTGAAGTACACGAATGAACACGAATGGATTCGCGTTGAAGGAGAAATCGCTTATGTAGGTATCACTGATTATGCACAAGAACAATTGGGCGATATCGTGTTTGTAGATATTCCAACAGTAGGTGAATCAATTGAAGCAGGTGAAACATTCGGTACAATCGAAGTAGTAAAAACCATTTCAGATTTATTCCTACCGGTTTCAGGAGAAGTACTAGAACAGAATGAAGCTCTTGAAGCCAATCCTGAACTAGTGAACAAGGATCCATACGGCGAAGGATGGCTGATCAAAATCAGACCGGAAAACGTTAGTGATGTGGATGGCTTGTTAGATGCTGAAGCTTATAAAGCAGTGATCAACGGCTAAATTACATTCACAAATAAATTAAACTTAATCAAAATGAATCCAATTGTTAGTATTATCATGGGTAGCACATCCGACCTCCCAGTTATGGAAAAGGCAGCTCAACTACTTAATGATTTACATGTTCCGTTCGAAATGAACGCTCTCTCAGCTCATCGCACCCCTGAAGCTGTGGAAGAGTTTGCTAAGAATGCCCGCAACCGTGGTATCAAGGTTATCATCGCTGCTGCCGGTATGGCTGCTGCTCTGCCTGGAGTGATTGCTGCAAACACAACACTTCCTGTCATCGGAGTCCCTGTGAAAGGTTCAACGTTGGATGGAGTGGATGCGCTTTACTCAATTGTTCAAATGCCTCCCGGAATTCCTGTAGCTACCGTTGCCATCAATGGTGCCATGAATGCCGCTATCTTGGCTATTCAGATGCTTGCATTAAGCGATCAGGCTCTTGCTGAAGACCTTGCAGCTTATAAGGAAGGCCTCAAAAAGAAGATCGTGAAAGCAAATGAAGAGTTGAAAGAGGTGAAATATGATTATAAAACAAACTAACTAAGAAGTGGATTTATTCAATTACTCTCGAAGAGAAACATCTGAAGTAAATATCGGGGCCGTTCCATTGGGCGGCCCCACTTCAATTCGTATCCAATCGATGACCAACACCTCGACGCAGGATACGGAAGCCTCCGTCCAACAAGCGATGCGCATTGTGGATGCTGGAGGTGATTATGTGCGCCTGACAACTCAAGGAGTCAAAGAGGCTGAAAACCTTAAGAACATAAACATCGGTCTTCGTAGTCGAGGGTATAGCGTCCCACTAGTAGCCGATGTGCATTTCAACCCTAAAGTAGCGGATATTGCTGCATTATATGCCGAAAAGGTCCGCATTAATCCGGGTAACTACGTAGATGCTGCCCGCACTTTCAAGAAACTGGAATATACAGACGAGGAATATGCTCTGGAAGTACAGAAGATAAAAGATCGTTTCATTCCGTTCCTGAACATCTGTAAGGAGAATAACACGGCTATTCGCATCGGGGTTAATCATGGTTCTCTATCCGATCGCATCCTGTCGAGATACGGCGATACACCAGAAGGAATGGTCGAATCGTGCATGGAGTTCTTACGCATCTGTGTCGATCAGAACTTTCTGAATGTGGTGATCTCAATCAAAGCTTCCAATACGGTAGTGATGGTTCGAACCGTCCGTTTATTAGTTGAAGTGATGAACAGAGAGGGAATGAAGTTTCCTTTGCATCTGGGGGTTACCGAAGCAGGCGACGGAGAAGACGGACGAATCAAGTCTGCCTTAGGTATTGGTGCACTGCTATGCGATGGCTTGGGCGACACCATTCGGGTCTCTTTGAGCGAAGCACCCGAAGCAGAGATTCCTGTAGCACGCAAACTCGTTGATTATGTCACCCAACGAAAAGATCACCCTTATATTCCGGGAGTGAAAGCACCCGAATTCAATTACCTCTCTCCTTCCCGACGCACGACCCAAGCTGTACGCAACATCGGTGGTCATCATCTGCCGGTCGTCATAGCCGACTCGCTCGACGGTCAGACAGAGATTAATCCTCAATTTACTCCCGACTATATCTACGCCGGTCGCGAACTTCCTCAAGGACAAAAAGAGGAAGTAGATTATATCCTGGATGCAGATGTATGGCAAGGTGAGAAAGGCACATGGCCGGCCTTCAATTACAGCCAACTTCCTCTGATGGGAGGTTGCACAGCTGAACTGAAGTTCCTCTTCATGCCGTATATGGCACAGACTGAAGAGGTGATCGCTTGCTTAAGACTCCATCCGGAGGTAGTGATCATTTCACAAAGCAACCACCCCAACCGCTTGGGCGAACATCGTGCATTGGTACACCAATTAATGACTGAGGGACTAAAGAACCCGGTTGTCTTTTTCCAACATTATCAAGAGTCGAATGCCGAAGATCTGCAAATCAAATCAGCAGCAGATATGGGTGCTTTGATTTTCGATGGTTTCTGCGACGGTATCTTGCTTTATAACCAAGGCTCACTGAGTCATGCAACAGTCGACGCAACGGCATTTGGTATCCTGCAAGCCGGTCGCATACGCACATCCAAAACGGAATACATCTCTTGTCCGGGATGCGGACGTACGCTTTACGATCTGGAAGCAACCATTGCACGTATCAAGGCGGCAACCTCTCATCTGAAAAACCTAAAGATCGGCATCATGGGATGCATCGTCAACGGTCCTGGAGAAATGGCAGACGCCGATTATGGCTATGTGGGTGCCGGACGTGGAAAGATTAGTCTTTATAAAGGTAAAGAATGCATCGAGAAAAACATCCCCGAAGCAGAAGCTGTCGATAAGTTACTGGAACTGATTCGAAGAAATGGAGATGAGAATCAATAATCTGAAAGAGTGAAACTCTAACCTTCTCCATAGAAGAAAAACAAAATGATAAAGGCCGCCCAATGCTTGACATGAGGCGGCCTCTTTGTTTGGTTTGATATCGAATCAACTGCTTACTATTCGATTGTAACCCATTGATTAATATTTGAAGGTATATTTAAAACCTGCCTTCAACCAAAAGCCTGCTTGAGGTAGATTGCCCAAATCATAATAATGCTTATTCAAGAGGTTATTCGCTTCCATATAGATATTGAAAGCTTTAAATTGCCAATTAATTTTAGCATCCACTACTAAATAAGGGGCATAGGGTTCTTGATAAGCCTCTTTATAATCGATATATTTAGTATATGATCCTGCCCGATCCTGCCAACGGGCATACCAAGTGGCCGTGATCCCTTTCCAAATAGAATGGTTCAATTGTGCAGTGAATTTATGTCGCAAGTAATTCAAGGCATAATTAGAGATGTATTGCTTACTATCTTTATGCTGATAGATGTAAGCGTAACCGACTTCTATCTTACGGATAAAAAAACGATCGTTGATCAGCAACTGAGGCAACAAAGTTACATTCGTTTCCAAACCGATATTATCGAGTTTGGTAATATTCCGGCTCTGCCAAAGTTCTTCCGGTTTTTCTTTCACCCAATCGATCATATTTTTGCCTTTGCGATAAAATCCCGAAAGAGAAGCTTGCAACGCTTTCGAATGATATTTGAATCCAAGTTCAAACGCTTCGCTCTTTTCCGGAGTAAGATCGGGATTTCCTTTATTCGTCTTCCCCTCATAATAAAGATCGGTGAAAGTAGGCATTCGCAACGCTTTGTTCCAGTTACCATACACCCTTACGTGTTCGCCCAACAAATAACTGATGTCCACACCCGGGTAATAACTTACACCGGTATGGAGTGAAGAGTTATAGTTAGCCAGCACGCCCGCCGAAAGAGTCAGTCGGTCCAGTCGGATGTTATGTTCCAGAAAATAACTGATATTGGTACGATTATCACTTTTGGTATATTGTTTATCCTTCTCAAAAGGAACTTCAATGGGGTTACTCAACAGTTTGCCCAGCACATTGCTCCGCACCCCTTCATTCCGGAACTCCACCCCCGCAGTGGTCCGTCCCAAAGCCCAATCGGTAGTAGCATTCAGGATCGCTCCATACACTTCCGTTTCGTGATAATTAGGTCCTTTATACCCATCAGCCGGCTGACTTCTGAACAATTCGTAACGATCGAAGTGTCGAGTCCAATAAATTCTGGGAGTCAGACGAATCTTACCGGTTGTTTCGGCACCTGCAGAGAAGAAAAAGCGACGGGTGCGATCGTACTGATTCGGATAAGCGGGAGAGTAGAAACCATTCGCACCGTATCCTTTATCATTATACCCCGCCTGAAAATCCAAGCGACTATCTTCCAAATTCACTTGTGACTGCCAAAACAGATTGAGCTGTTTAGAATCGGTATTCTTCATATAACCATCCGAAGAGCTGTATCCGGCAGAGAAACGTTGTGCAAACTTAGCCGAAGATTGGTTCACTCCCGCCTCCAACTTCCATAAGCCATGCATTCCTCCGTATGCATCGGTTACGATCGTATTTTCTTTGGATGGTTTGGTGATGATGTTGATAGCGCCGGCGAATGCACTTGCGCCAAAGATTCGGGAAGAAGGACCCGAAACCACTTCAATCCGTTCAATATCGGATAAGTTGACTGGAATATCAAAACTATAATGTCCGGTTTGGGGATTGGACAGATTCACTCCGTTCAATAAAACGGCTATTTGATCAAATGTACCACCTCGGATCGAGATATCCGCTTGGGTTCCATTCTCGCCACGCTGACGGACATCCACCCCTACGGCATATTCCAAAAGATCTTGAACACTCGTGACAGGCGCAGCTTGGATATCAGCTGCCGAGATCACTGTCACCATTTTAGCAGCCTTATTCAAAGCAATGGGAGCCCGTGACGCAGTCACTTCGACCTCCATCAGTTCGATAGGTGCTTTTTCATCCGACGATTGCTGTTTGTGCACCTCCTGCGCATGAGCTGAGTCATTCAGCGCAAAAAGCAGAGTGCCGGCAGCGACCATTCCGATGTTGACAATTTTATGCATGCTACTAAATGCAGAATAACCTTTGCGTTCAAAGCGACGAAAGCGTATCACTGCAGATGGCTGCAAAAGAAAGTATCTCATAAAAATAAAATATAAGTTTTGGGTACAAAAATAATAGGTTCTTAACGAACTCCATCATTTTTATATCTAAAACTTATACACGCTTCCCTTCTCTATGGAAGAAGAGAAGCTATATATTACCTCTAAAGTCTCCTATGCCGTATGAGGAATGATCCTTAGATAGGCGTATAGATAACAGCCAAAATCTTAGCGGCTTTCCCTTCGAATGCATGTACATGATGCGGAACAATCGAATCATAATAGATACTGTCGCCCTCTTCCAACAAAAAAGAGTTCTTACCGTAACTGATCTCCATCACCCCTTCCATGACCATGATAAACTCTTCACCTTCGTGCGAAGAGAGAATAAAATCGGTATCAGCAGTCGGCATCACATCGATGATGAAAGGTTCCATGTGACGATCAGCTTTCGATTTTGATAATGGATGATACTCCATATGCTTACGCGAATGGATAGCATTATTCGAAAAGCTGATTGAATTTTTAGTCTCCTTCTTGCGGCAGACTACCGGACCGGTCTCATCCTGATCGTCTAAGAACGTACCTAAACGTACACCTAATACACGGGCAATTTTAATCAACGGGGCAAGAGAAGGTATGTCCACATTGCCTTCAATCCGTTCAATTTGTTCGATGGCTAAACCAGAACGGTGAGCCAATTCCTGAAGGGTAATCGATTGCTTTTCCCGAAGCGCTTTGATTTTCTCTCCTACGATTTTACTTGTATCCATATCGAAAGTAATTTAGTTATCAAAGGTTATAATTTACAAATCTTTAACTGCAAAAATAAGAAAAACTTGATAGGATCCCAATTATATTCTTAAAATATCTTTCATGAAAGAAATATTATTAAACATGTTCTTTCAGAAACGAGATTGATTGCTTAGTTATAAACGCAAAAACCGCTTCTTTATTGAAAAAGAAGCGGTTTTTAATCTTGTTAATGACAAGCGGCTTACTTACGCAAACCAAGTTGTTTGATGATAGCACGGTATCTTTCGATATCTTTAGCCATCAAGTAATCCAATAAACGACGACGTTTACCTACCAACATTGTCAAAGCTCTTTCTGTACTATAATCTTTTCTGTTGAGCTTCATGTGCTCAGTCAGGTGAGAAATACGGTATGAAAACAATGCTATCTGAGCCTCAGCTGAGCCAGTATCAGAGTTAGACTTTCCGTACTTTTCGAAGATTTCTTGTTTTTTAGATGCATCTAAATACATAATTCTTAGATTTTTTTATATTTAAATTTTCATTTAGCGGGTGCAAAGATAGGGATTATCTTTATATCTCACAATCATTTAGAGGAAAAAAAGTAGTTATAAGAGATATTTCTTATTCATTTTTAGTACCTTTGCAGCCAAATAATAGGTATATATGCAAAATATTCGAAACATTGCAATCATCGCCCATGTTGACCATGGGAAAACGACATTAGTCGACAAGATGCTTGTGGCGGGAAATTTGTTCCGCAGCAATCAAAACAGTGGTGAACTGATACTGGATAACAACGATTTGGAACGCGAGCGTGGTATCACGATCCTTTCAAAGAATGTATCCATCAACTACAACGGTACTAAAATTAATATCATTGATACTCCGGGACACAGTGACTTCGGTGGCGAAGTAGAACGTGTATTAAACATGGCCGATGGCTGTATTCTTTTGGTTGACGCCTTCGAAGGCCCCATGCCGCAGACACGCTTTGTTCTTCAAAAAGCACTACAGATTGGTTTGAAGCCGATTGTGGTAGTGAATAAAGTAGATAAGCCTAACTGCCGTCCGGAAGAGGTTCACGAAATGGTTTTCGATCTGATGTTCAGTTTGGACGCTACAGAAGAGCAACTTGATTTCCCTACCATTTATGGTTCGGCAAAAAACGGATGGATGAGCACCGACTGGCAACAGCCAACGGATAGTATCACTCCGCTGTTGGATTGCATCATCGAGAACATACCTGCTCCGGTACAGTTGGATGGTACTCCACAGATGTTGATCACTTCACTCGATTACTCTTCTTATACCGGTCGTATTGCGGTAGGACGTGTTCACCGCGGAACAATCAAAGAAGGTATGAACGTATCTTTGGCTAAACGTACCGGAGAGATCGTTAAGTCAAAAGTAAAGGAAGTACATGTTTTCGAAGGATTAGGACGTGTGAAAACTTCACAAGTCTCTTCGGGAGATATCTGTGCCCTTATCGGTATTGAAGGTTTTGAAATTGGAGACACGATCTGTGATTTCGAAAATCCGGAAGCATTAGATCCTATCGCAATCGACGAGCCAACCATGAGCATGTTGTTTGCCATCAACGACTCTCCATTCTTCGGTAAAGATGGTAAGTTCGTGACTTCACGTCACATCCACGACCGTTTGGTGAAAGAGTTGGATAAGAACTTAGCACTTCGCGTGAAGAAGAGTGAAGAAGATGGTAAATGGATCGTATCGGGACGTGGTGTACTTCACCTTTCAGTATTGATCGAAACCATGCGTCGCGAAGGTTACGAACTACAAGTAGGACAGCCTCAGGTTATCTATAAAGAGATTGACGGCGTTAAATGCGAACCGATCGAGGAACTGACCATCAATGTTCCGGAAGAATATTCAAGCAAGATCATCGATATGGTTACTCGCCGTAAAGGAGAGATGGTGATGATGGAGAATGCCGGAGAGCGTGTAAACCTTGAGTTCGACATGCCATCACGCGGTATCATCGGTCTACGTACCAATGTACTGACTGCATCGGCAGGTGAAGCAATCATGGCTCACCGTTTCAAAGAATACCAACCTTATAAAGGAGAGATCGAACGCCGTACAAACGGATCGATGATTGCGATGGAAAACGGTACTGCTTTTGCATATGCAATCGACAAACTGCAAGACCGCGGTAAGTTCTTTATCTTCCCTCAAGAAGATGTTTACGCAGGTCAAGTAGTCGGTGAGCACTCACACGATAAAGACTTGGTGATCAACGTTACCAAATCGAAGAAACTAACCAACATGCGTGCATCCGGTTCTGACGATAAAGTTCGTCTGATCCCTCCAGTACAGTTCTCATTAGAAGAAGCGTTGGAATACATCAAGGAAGATGAATATGTAGAAGTAACTCCTAAAGCAATGCGTATGCGTAAAGTGATCTTAGACGAGAACGAACGCAAGCGTGCTAACAAATCATAATCCTCAAGATTATCCTATCAATAGAATGAAGCTGCCTCCAGATAAAACTGAAGGCAGCTTTTTTTGATCAGTTTTTATTGTTAATTATCCGCCGCAAATATTATTCATATAAAAGTTATTACTAAATTTGCGCCGATTATGATGAAGTACATATTCTGTATATTATTGGGTGTATTCGTAATGGTAGCTATCCATTGCACTCCCGATAAAGCTCTGGAAGAATTCTGGCCAGAATCTCCAACTGCAACTGTAAACGTACCATCAGATGTGGAAGTGCATTCGCACACCCTATCGACTCTTATGCCCGATCAATCGGACTGGATCAAATCGACTGTTCACCACAATCTAAGTCGGTTCAAGCGAAGTGACAGCATCTTACGAAACGTCTCTTTCCCTCGTACCATCATTCCACAGAAAGTAATCAAAGGCCATTCTCTTTCCAAAATTGCTCGTCTCATCCGTTCCTACGAGGTTAAACTCCCTGAGAACAAGTGGCAGAGTTCCTATCCGCACACCTATTACATTAAATACTTTTGCGGGTACTATGTGTATTCCATCGGACATATACTGATATGACCCACCTTCCTGACTCTAAAAAGGAAGGCTAAGATTGATCGTCTGATGACTTCCGCTCAGTTTTTATTTTGATAAAAGACATATAAACAAGATATAATGGAAGTTTTAGTAGACTTTATTCTTCACATAGACCAGTATATGATCCAGTTAGTGAGCGAATATCACGCATGGACCTATGCCATCTTATTTCTGATCATCTTCTGCGAGACAGGATTAGTGGTCACCCCTTTCCTACCCGGAGATTCAATGCTTTTTGTAGCCGGTGCTATTGCCGCTCAACCCGATATGCCGATCGATATTCATATTCTTGCCATCATCCTCTTCATAGCCGCCGTGCTGGGAGATTCGTGCAACTATATGATTGGTCATTTGTTCGGACAAAAGCTATTCAATAACCCCAATTCCAAGATATTCAAACAGAGTTATCTGAATAAGACGCACGAGTTTTACAAGAAATATGGTGGCAAGACCATCATTCTTGCCCGGTTCGTTCCGATCGTACGGACATTTGCTCCGTTTGTAGCCGGAATGGGAAAGATGCACTATTATTATTTCATGGTGTACAATCTGGTAGGCGGTGCGGTTTG
>Ga0114938_1001515_pt1 | contig 15624 bp, 14 predicted proteins | sample AshMeaBigSpring_FD_88675 | JGI IMG/M metagenome (GOLD analysis project Ga0114938, IMG submission 88675) | Groundwater microbial communities from Big Spring, Nevada to study Microbial Dark Matter (Phase II) - Ash Meadows Big Spring | ecosystem: Environmental > Aquatic > Deep subsurface >...
ATGTATTCGCCCAGATGATACATCTCTTCCCGGAATCCGGTCAACGGTAGCAAGGCTGGGTATTACCAATGCTACTACCATTAATATGAGTCAAGTAGCATCCCAAGGTGATACGTATCTTTCATTTGCTACTTTTCATGATTATTTTAATGCCAACACTGAATCAAATCCAAGTGTATTGGACTCCAGTATAGTCACTTGTGCTGATAGAATAGATAGGTCTGATGAAGACGTTCTTTGTCGTCTCTTCCCAGATTTATGCCAATAATTATAGAAACATAAAGGACTCCCAGCAATGGGAGTTTTTTTCTGAAAAACCCCGGGATTTGTGCTGCCTCGATCCTGGGCTTGAATAATTCACACAAAAATATTTGACAATATACATAAATCGAATATACCTTATACAAAATACATATATGAGCGATATTCTTCGTCCGGGATGATTTCCTGAGAACACTCCTGAAATTCAAGTGATTGAAAATGCTTTTAAGGGCATTATCGTGGATGTTTTCCGGAGTCGTGGCTATATAGGTATCGAAACACCCGCCATAGAAAAAACAAGTGTTTTGGTGGCAAAATGAGGAGATGAAGTGAGTAAACAAATATTTTGACTCTATTGATTAGCTCAGGGGGGAGAGGACTTAAAACCCTATTCTCTCCGCTTTGATTTGACTGTGCCATTGGCACGTTATGTGCTCGATCATGAATCAGAAATACGATTTCCATTCAAAAGATATCAAATAGATAAAGTATGGAGAGGAGAGAGACAGCAAAAATGACGTTTCAAAGAATTTTATCAGTGTGATGTCGATGTGATCGATGAAGATCTGGATATCAATTATGACATAGAAGTGATCGCAGTGCTCCATGGAGCATTAAAAAGAATTTTTGCAGATTTTAAAGTTTCCAAAAATCTCGAAGTACACATTAACAACAAAAATTTTATTGAAGCACTCTTTAATGAGCTGGGAATTGGGATAGAAAAACGACCTCTGTTATATAAATTATTTGATGATTTTTATAAAGTTTCTTACGATGATTTCGTTGCACGATCAGATGATATCTTGTGAACAGAGGGTAGTACTCGATTGCTCGATATAATTGCAAAAATACGGTGAAATCACGATACTCCTCCCTCATTTGAAGAGATTACATCATCCATAGATGCTCCAGAGACAAAAGGAGCTCTTCAGGAAGTCCATCAAGTCTATTCGAAACTCGCACATCAATGAATAAAAGTTCAGTTTGACCCTTTTATTATGCGATGACTCGATTACTACAGTGGTACAGTATTTGAGACTTTTATAACGGGGCATTCTGATTTTTGAAGTATTTGTAGTGGTGGTAGATATGATGAGCTCGTAGAGAGTATACGAGAAAAACATACCACCAGTCGATCTGCGAGACACAAGAAATACGGAGGCGTAGGGGGCTCTATTGGTTTGTCACGATTGCTCAGTAGATTACTAGATGCAGGATTTATAGATAACAAAACACTTCCACTCGTCGAGACTCTCATATTCAATCTCAACGGAGAATCAATTGATTATAGAGAAAAAATAGCTTCTCTTCTCAGAGAGAGTGGTATTTCTGCCGAAGTCTATTACAAAGATGATAAGCTCAAAAAACAGTTTGATTACGCATCATCAAAAAACATCCCAATTGGTATATTTGTTTGAGAAAAGGAAGAAGGCAATAATACCATCACTATCAAGAATCTCTCATCTCAAGTCAGCACCGAGGTAACATTATCGCATCTTACATCATCGATTAGGTCTCAATTAGACTCTATTTTGTAATATCTTTTTATGAGTTGATCTCATTCATCGAGTCATGTGTCAATACCTCATTGAACGGCCGATTTTGCTGGTGAAGATATGGTACAAAGAGAACGCATATTGGATACTATCCGGGACACGTATAGGCAATTCGGCTTTGATCCACTGCATACACCAGCACTAGAAAACGCTCGAGTCTTTGACTGACACCATGGTGAATGAGAAAAATTGATCTTCCATCTGCGTGATGGTGGAGACAACCCACTCGTTCTCCGCTATGATTTGACCGTGCCGCTTGCGAGAGTAGTGAGTATGTATCCTGACCTCCCAAAACCGTATAAGAGATATCAGATTGGCAATGTATTTCGTGACGATCATGTAGATAAGTGACACTTTCGTGAATTTACTCAGTGCGATGGTGATGTCGTCGGCAATAGTAGCCTCACTGCCGATGCTGATGTGATTATGTTGGCACATGCTGGTCTACACAATCTCGGATTCAAGGATTTTGTCATACGTATCAATCATAGGAGGATCATCAAGGCTCTGGCAGAAAAAGCATGAATCAATAGTCCAGAAGGAATTTTGGCAGTTCAGCGCGCCCTCGATTTTGCAGATAAGGTAATAAAAAATGGTATAGAGTGAATTCGTCAAGACCTGGAAACTCGATGAATAGAGCCGAGCATCATAGAAAATATCATCCGCATGGTTGAATTAAAATGACAGCACCAAGAATTACTCGCAGAGCTTGATGAAATTTTTCGATGAAACACAGAGGGGCAACAGGGTATCCAAGAATTACGAGAAATCATAGGATACTTGCCTCCCGATACCCTCGAAAAAGTGTCTATTGATTTTACTCTCGCTCGAGGAGCTGATTATTATACAGGATTTATCCTGGAGGGTGTCATCCAAAATATTCCCGTAGGAGCCGTACTGTGATGAGGCCGATATGACAATCTGGTTTCGGCATTTGGACAAGATACTCAGCCGGCTGTCGGTATGGCGTTTGGTTTTGAACGGATATATACGGCGATGCATGAGCTCTGAATGTTTCAGTCCAAAAATTCTCCAGAATCTATCCGTATCCTCGTAGCATCATGCTATGAGAGGATTCATAAAATTGCCTTTGATGGTGTCCAAAAACTACGAAAAGCACAGATAAACGCTGACTTTATCGATGTACAAGCACTCAATGGCGATATAGAGGCGCTGAAGACATATATGCGAAAGAGATTTTTTTCTGCACTCGTCATCTTCTGAGACTCTACCCATCCAGAGATTATAGAAAAAGACGAAAATAATTGATTATCAGAGAGGCTCAAAACAATACTGATGCCGGCGTAGTTGAGGGTGTAGTAATATATTAGAGAAGTATTTAGGACAAAAATCCAGTAAGTTATTTTCTATTTCTTTGAAATCCCTCTTTCATGGCTATAATCGAGCCCATTATTATTATTTTCTAAACATTGGAAGAAATGTACGGTTATTCTCGTGGCTCTCTCGTGAAAAAACTCGAGAAACTCTGTAGCGTCCCTGGCGTCTCTGGATTTGAAAAACAAACAGGTATTTCTGATGCTCTCTATGCACTCGCAAAGCACATTAATCCCGACACAATACAGGATCAGAGAGGAAATGTGATCTCTATCGTGGGCACTGGTGATACCAAAATAGCTCTCGATGCACACATGGATGAAGTAGGATTTACTATTGTGGATATCTCTGCTCATCAGATAGAGCTCTCCACGGTCGGTGTATATACTCTTTCACAGATTGCAGGATCTCCTGTGTTCGTAATAGTCAAGAATATTCTCTGAACTCTGTACGTTCAGGATGGGAGACTTTTTTTTCGTCCTGATCATCTGGAGGAATCTGATCTCTGCTCGGTGGGAGATATCCTGACGTTTCAGAGGAGCTTTCATCATATCTCAGAAGAAGAAATAGAGGCTACAGCTCTCGATAATAGGGTAGGATGCTCTCTTCTCTTGGAAATTTTGAAAACGATTACAGTGCCAGAAGACGTCACCCTGGTGTGTATATTCTCGGTACAAGAAGAGATTAATAATTCCAATATTGATGAGATATCGAGACAGTATGGCGTCCATCAGGGTATCATAATAGAATCAGCTTATGCTCAACCTCTGCACTTTGATACCTCAGGCATGGTGATTCCCAGATTATGACAAGGATGTGCTATTCAATACCAATGAGAGGATTTTGTCATAGATCAAAACCTCATCTGATCTATAGAAACACTCGCTCATAACGAGTCTATCCGTATACAGCAGGAGATCCCTACCACCGATATCGGTCGTACCAATTGTTCCAAGTTCCAGAGAATCTCGGGACTGGAATGCTGCGCTATCAATATTCCCGTGCGCAACCAGCACGTCAAAAAGAGCCAGGTATGTGTCTCGGATATGATAGAAGCATACAAACTCATCGTCTCCCTGATTGCTCAGCATAGGAGTATATTCAAATAAGAAGGGGGGTAGCAATCCTAGATCGTCTCCTCACCAATCCTGAATCAGAACACCCAGCAACCCTGGGGTTGAATAACTCACACAATTTTCTTGACAGGTAAAACATACTAGTATAATATATGTGTTAGTTCGTGAGGTAATAACTCTTTTGAGTATGCAACCCGCTGCCAACACATCTGCGAGCGTCCCAGAAAAATCAATTCAGCCAAACAAAAAGACCGAAGTATTCTTGTGAAAACTCTGACACCTGAAGTCCACCGCCATGGCAGCCGTCGCTGCACTGGGGTTGGCAAGTTCGGTGGAGGCGGAACCTATAAAAATAAATGGTCTCCCTAATAGTTCAATCTCATGACCCGCTACACTATCATGATGACTCGCATCAGAGGCAGGAGGAAATACTAGTTCAATCTATAATAGTCGTTTATATCAACTCCAAGCAAAGACAGATACATCAACATCTCGATTCATTCTCACTCTGGACTCTAGTGATGTCGGAGTTGGATGAACTTTAACTATTACGGGAACACTTAAGCTCAGCACACAATCATCATTTAGTAAAGGTGGCATGGTAGAAGGTATTAATAACACAACATATAGTTTGGGGCAACAAGCTAAATGGGGTAAAGAAGGAGAAACAATGACAACCCTTGCTTTTATAGATGGCCCTACAGGCCCAGGAGCTGAAGAGATGCAGGCTTGGATTTCAGACGATAAAAATTTTGAAATCAATGTACCTATTACTTCATCAGGAAAATACTATCTTGATAATATCCTTACCCGAAGCAATATTTCTGGAGCGGCAGATTTTAGAGGTTTCACTATAAGTTATGTGCAGAGAATATCTCCTCCGTCAGATGATAAAAATACTAATGCTATACCAGATACTTGGGAGATGCAGCATTTCTGAGCACTCTCTCCAGCAGATGGAGATCCCGACCATGATGGGCAGACCAATATACTCGAATATGCTCTCGATACTAATCCGATGAAGGCAAATCCGAGCCCTATTACTTCTACTCTCGAAGATGGAGGGGATGGAAAGAAATATCTGACAATCTCTTTCCCGCGCAATCCTTTTGCAACCAATCTCAGATATACCGTAGAAGGATCAAATGATCTCAAGTTGTGGGAAAAAGTCTCCGAAGTGGTAGATACAACACAGACAAAAGTTACCGATATCGTATCTATCTGATCCACGCCGACCAGATTTCTCCGTCTCAAAATAGACCCAAAGTAGCCAGCGAGCCTATACAATAAACATTTGACAGGTAAAATATATGATTATAATGCATATGTTCGTTGTCTTATTTTATCATGTTTTCTTATGATCAATACACTCGCAAATAGTCCAGACGCACCACAAAAAGTCAGTGCTATCCCAGGACTCGGCAAAAAGATTATGACCGCTCTTGCGGCTCTTGGTATTGCAGCTTCTGCAGAAAAAGTAGAGGGGGCAGTCGTGCTCAATGGTCTTTCAAAGAGTAGCTCTATTTCAGGTCCAGCATTACAGCCATTACAGCCATGATCAGATGTAACTGAACTTATTAATACCACAACACAAAATAGTCGTCTTTTTACTGGTAACTTTGTAAATGGATCAGATACTGCAATATCTCGATTTACTATCACTCTCAGTCCTACTGATGTGGTAGGGGCTGGTTGAACCTTAACTCTTACTGGAAATCTACAACTCAGTACACAAAATGATGTTACAAGCGGTCAGTGATTTGCTGTTGCAGGTTCAAGCTATTCAGTAAGTCAACAAGTACAGTGGGGGAAAAATTGAGATCCTATGACAACACTCGCATCTATTAATAGTCCAATTTTAAACAATAATGATGCCGATGAGGAATTGAGTAGTGGTGAAAAGTGGTACTCTGGTCTCACCCCTGCATTTAGCGTCAATATCCCTATTACTTCATCAGGAGAATACTATCTTGATAATGTTCTTATAAGAAACAATGTCTCAGGAGCGGCAGCACTCAGTAATTTTACTATGACGTATACTCCTATCCCAGAACCAAGTACGGGAATAATAGCAGGAGGATTGTTAGGCGCAGCTCTTTTACGTCGTCGCCGAGAGAGTCAAGAAAAACAATAAAACAAAGAAGTTGATAAAAAACCTCAGTAGTACTGAGGTTTTTATTTTTTTTACGGAGTAATATATCATTCGGATCATGCTGTGATAGTGGTACAATTTCAAACATCATAGCTTGAGTTGAGTTGTGCTCAACTATCAGAATTCAGTTTATCTTGGGTATAGAGAGGATGGTTTGATAGAGATTCAAATTTTACTCTCAATATATATCCACCATTGTCACATTGAGCATAATAATATCCACATAATGCTGTAGAAGCAGTTCCAGCTGTATTCAGACAGGTATTTGTATTATTACGAGGATCTACTAAGAGAGTGCCATTATTCATAGCACTGACAGCAGCTTTAAATTCAGTCAAGGATACCGATTGTCATGAGGCAGTAAATGATGACATAGCCACTGTTTCCAGTGCTCGTATATCCTCTATTCTCGTTGCATCCCTCGCTTTCTTGATATATCCTCCATACGCCGAGAGGCCAGCGGTCGCGAGGATAGCGATGATTGCCATCACCACCATGAGTTCTATCAATGTAAAACCTGATTGTTTTTTCATAGGAATTGAGGTAATACAAAGTACAAAATACAAAGTACAAAATAGCGGATCTCTATCTCTCTAATTATAAATTGTACTTATATTATGAGAGTTGCAAGAGATTTTGTGATTTTTTCAATAAAAAACCCACCCGGTGAGGGGTGGGTAATAATACAAGCATAAAAAGGAGTTGTATAAATTATGCAGCCGTACCAAGGAGATTTCCAGGAGCAGTAGCTCCATCTATCTTTATAGGGTTAATCAAATTAGTTGCAGGACATCAACCACTACCAGATGTACAATGAGTATTGCAACTACCGATTTCATACATATCAGCATCGAGATAGTTGGTAGTAATACTACTTCCACCAGTAGCTCCAGAACCGACTGTAATCTCATCTGTACTATATGAAGGTGTATTTGCTGTGCTCTCAAATCTGGTTCCAACAGCAAATCCTAGACCGCCATCACACAGACGATATGTATAAGCACATTCTCTATTAGTTGTACTACCCATATAACAAACTTTGTCACCATTTCTTGGATCCAGAATAGGTTGACCATTATTAGCTGACACTATTTCATCATAGAGTACTTTTGCATCTTGTGGGGGTAATCAGTTGGTTCCTGTCAATCATAGAACGATAGTATTAATAGCACCAATATCAGCAATACGTGTTGTGTCGCGAGCCTTCTTGATATAGCCAGTATATGCAGACAGACCAGCAGTTGCGAGGATAGCAATGATAGCCATCACCACCATAAGTTCGATAAGCGTGAAACCTGATTGTTTTTTCATAAGAAAAAGTAGGAAATAAAGGTGATGAGGACAGATCTCTATTTTAGGAATCTTCTCACACTTGGAGTATTATAATATATTATTATAAACAATGCAATTTTTTTTTATGACTTTTTTTATTTTTGAGTTTTTGATATAATTCGATATGCCTGCCTTGAGTCATTTACTCTGATTTTCCTCAGAGAAAGAAGTAGTTTTTTCTCAAAAATTCCTATGATAGCTCTATATATTCTTATTTTTATTCATGCGAAAAATTATTTTTCTCTATTGTCTTGTACTTTTTCTCGTCATAACATATCCACTTTTTATCAGTACGGGGCATATATTTTTACTTGATTATGCGCCTGAAATCAATTATATGAATGAGTGTATTTGGATCTTTAGTGGGTTAACAAGTGGCATGGATTATGCATGGTGTCTCCTAAATAAAGTATTGCCAGACTTTATGTATATGAGATTAGTGATTACGCTGACATTTGGTCTGCTGATGACAGGGGGATATTATCTCGTAAAAGAAACAAAAAATATATATGCTATTCTTTTCTGCATTACGCTCCTTGTAGTGAATCCTTTTTTCTATGGGCGTATCATGGATGGTCAAGTAAATGTATATCTTGTATCAGCGCTTTTTGTCTGGTTTGTATATTTTCTGAAACAAGCTTTTCAGACATGATCGGTACGATATTATATTTTCATGGCAGTGATGACTGCTCTGATGGCCGTCACATCAGTCTATGCACTCTACCTTGCAGTATTTTGTTATGCGACATTTTTCTTGCTCTATTTCTTGAGCTCTAAAAATAAGAAAAAGATATTTGTCTGAAGTCTCATAGTATGAGTACTTGCAATCGGTACAAATGCTATTTGGTTTTCTTCTTCTGCTACTCTTAGTAATTTGAATTGGAGGATAAAGACATCATTTCAAGACACTCAATTTTTTGTTGCCACATGACATTATGGTGCACCTCTTAATGTAGCCCTTCTCCGATGATATTGGGGTGAATCACAAGGGCGTTTCATTACTCTGGAACAGTTTTATAAACATCCATGAGTGAGTATCGGATTAATGGGAGTTATATGGATATGTATACTATTTGGTGGTATTGCTCTTTGGTGAAATAAAAAGAGAAGAGTTGAATTGATGAGTATGATAGGTATCTGAATGATAGGATATATACTAACTCTTGGGATAGATCCAGGATCACCATTTCGTGCAGGAGTGCAGGTTCTCTATGATCATCTACCATTTTACCAAGGATTTCGTGAATCGCAAAAATGGAGCATCTTATTGATTATACTGTATGCGTATCTATGAGGATATGGCATAAAAGAGCTATTTTGACGTATGCAAGCATTTCGTCTTCGATGATTAATCATGTTCTTTCTTGTTGCTATACCAATAGTAGCAACCCCGGTAATGCTTTTTGGTTTTATGGGGCAATTAAAACCAAAATATTTCCCACAAGAATATAGCGACGTGAGAGATGCTTTGCGAGGTATTACACCGACACAATCATGTGAAAATAGTGAGAAAAGTGTTGGAGGATGTTATACTTTTCTCTATTTTCCATGGTATTCTTATATTGGTCTGAGATGGATTGAAAAAACGACTATGACACACAGGATTGTTTCCTATATTACAAACCCATGGCAGAGTCTTTATGGTGACAATGATATTATAGGGGATTTATGGAGCACATCTATTCGTCCAGAGAGTAAAACAATAGAACGCTTTATTCGTCGTCAATGACAAAGAATAAATGCTCTTGAGATGCTGCAAGAGATGTCTTTATTCGATCAAGAAATCAGGAAATTAGGTATTCAGTATATTATTGTCTTTATGGATGAGAGAAATTCACCAAGATACACTATTTTTCTTGATAGTATGGTAGAACAAAAATATCTCGATATTTTCCAGAATAACTGATTGCTCAGAGTATATAGAGTGCAATAGGTTGAGACCAGAAGGTATACCTAAAAAAGAGCCTCCTCATGTTTTGAGAAGGCTCTTATGAAACAATATAAGTATCGTTTTAGTCTGTATTGGCTAGTGCAGTAAAGCCATTCATTGTACATCCACCAGTAGCTGAAGCACATGGGGTTGAACAACTTCATACATGGAAATAGTCACTATCACCTGTTCAGTTAAATCCATCATCCCAATACAATGCTGTATTTGATTTACTCTCAAAAGCAGCTGCAACAGCAAATCCGCTTCAGTTATCACACTGATTGTAATAGAATTGACATAATGTTGTGGCATATGCACTTGTCAGACAAGCACTCTTGGCAACCCCACCTGTCACAAGAGGGTCAAATAGCATCTTACTATTGTTAGCAGCGGTAATAGCATTCTTAACTTCGGTAATAGAAGTAGGAGTTGTTCCAGAGGTAGAAAGCTGACCAAGGATAATAGTATTAATAGCATTCAGATCCGCAATACGTGTCGTGTCACGAGCCTTCTTGATATAGCCAGTATACGCAGAGAGACCAGCCGTTGCGAGGATAGCAATGATAGCCATCACGACCATGAGTTCTATAAGGGTAAAACCAGATTGTTTTTTCATAAGAAAAAGTAGGAAATAAAGGTGACGAGAATTAGACCTAATATTAGGTATTCTTCTCATTCATGTATACAGTATAGTGTATTTTGATGAACAATGCAACTTTTTTTTATGACTTTTTTTTATTTTGAGTTAGAATCTAGAAAGATACAAAATACAAAATACAAAATATAAACATCAAAAAATCCACCAGAATTGGTGGATTTTTTGATAACAGATATCTTATTTTATGGTGTAGGAGGAGTAATCAGTGTGTGATCCACAACTTGACAATCACCACTCGCAGAACCACTACATAGAGTCGTACATGCACCAAGTGACCAATATGAATCAACATCACTCTTTGTTGCCCCTTCAAAATTCTCAAGAGCTTCAATACCATCTTTGGTATACTTGGAAGCATTGGCTTTACTCTCAAGACGTGCACTCACGACAAAGCCACTCCCATTATCGCACTGCCGATAATAATAACCACATTTTTGATTAGAACTTGATCCACCAGCATTTAAACAAGTGTCGGTACCTGTTGGATCTTTGATCAGGACACCACTGTTCACCGCTTTGATCGCTGTGATGACATCTGGGATGCTTTGAGGACTTTTACCATCATTTGTAGTAACTGCGAGAAGTGCCTTGTTGATAGTCGCGAGGTCTGAGATACGAGCTGTATCTCGAGCTTGTTTGATATACCCGACATACGCAGCGAGACCGGCAATAGCAAGAATAGCAATGATGGCCATCACGACCATAAGCTCGATAAGGGTGAAACCTGAGTGTTTCTTCATACAAAAAAATTAAAAATAAAGTGTGTTTTTACTATCATGATGTTGTTCCTGGCGATGTTGTTCCTGGCGATGTTGTTGGAGAAGGAGTAAATGTTGTTGATCATGGTGTTGTTCATCCTGGTGATGTAGTCAGGGGAACATTGAGCGGCCTACATTGTCCACGTTTCACTCTATCTCCACCAAAGAGTGACCCTACCCAATCAAAGAAAGACTGGAAATATTGCAAGATTCAAAATGCACAGTACTCGTCAAGACGACATTCATTTGTGTCTATACCACTACATGCCAGTCAGTAGGGTTGTGTATACGGATTATACGTAGTAGGAGCAAAATCTGCAACCACCTCTGAAGCTATATAACTACATATTCCGAAGATATCATACCAGTTTTCTCGCACACAGACAGGAGAAGTACCACTTGGAGCCGAATTACACTGAGAGTTCCAAAAACATGATTCATTTGTCAGGACATAACTCCCTGTTGTGCTCGATGGCGGATAAGTTGTCCAAGGATTACTGGTTTCTCAGGGATTATTGGTGATACCAGGATTGTTTGTTCCTGGAGGAGCATAGGTTGTCCCAGGATTTGTCGTTGTATCGGGTCCCGATGTACCAGATGGAGGGTATGTTGTCCAAGGATTACTGGTGTCACCAGGATTGTTTGTTCCTGGAGGAGGTGGAGGAGGAGTACCACCTCAATCCTGTGGAGGCGTACTATTATTTGGACTATTTGTGAGAGGATTATTATTTGTAGGATCTGGTATACCTGTTGTGCTAGGAGTTTCTGGGAAGAGAGACGATGAAGCAAGAACATGGGAAATACTGAGACCACTTAATCATAGACCAGCTCCATAATCCGTTACTGATTGGGTAGTTATTTCTGCAGTTGTTGATGCGATGAGGCCACTCTTTCCTATACTTGCACCACTGATACTCATACCATTGATAGTATATGTGTGATAGTTGGTGATACGTTTACGCGTGAGTTGTCCATAAATGATAATATGATCCCCATTGGAGAAAAAGAGTGCAGCAATTGCACATTGTACGAATGATCCATCATCTGTAACACAATCATTTCGTCCACGAGCAGGGTAACCTGCGTCTAGGACATTAGAAGGAAGCATGCTGATGGTCGCGGCGAAAACTGTTGGGAAAAGAGTAAGAGAAGAGAGGATGCTATGTGATGGAGCTGTGCTCATAGCCAGATAATCTGCAAGCTCTGCATCATTTTGTGGCGCACGTCCATTGTGATCACTCCGGAACTGCATAATAGCCCCATTGACATGTTGAGCGTAGGCATCATTTTTGATACTGACAGATTCTTTGACATACCAAGCATATGAAGAAATTCCAGCTGTTGCGAGTACGGCAATAATGACCATGACGACCATGACCTCAATAAGGGTAAAACCGAGATACTTTTTCATAGAGAGAGCTTAAGGGGAAATCATTACTGATAGAGAGTATAGTTATTTTTGCAAGGCAATGTAGCGAGAATGTAGAGACTTTTAATTTTTTATGGAAAAATATAGTTTAAACATAGCAACTAGAATTTTATTTGAATACTTGTAATATTTTTTCACGTTTCAACATTGTATTTATTTATTGCCGTATCTAACAAATGTTCTGAGCGAGTTATGATGGGGCTATTTCCTACAAATATACCATATACATCTTGACTACCGATATTTGTTTTATGAAAATTTTCAAGCGTATTTTTTGACATAATACCTCCACTAAAAGCAAATTTTCCATCTGAAAATTGATAATAAACAATATCACATCGAGCATTAGAAAAATAGGATATTCCGTTATTGCTTCCTATACAAGACGGTTTGTTACCAGCGGGATGCATAATGGGGGCATCTATTTGTGCGGAAAGTTCATCTTTTGTAGGGAGTTTGCCATTATTGTTTCATTTGAATGCAAGTGTAGCACCGTAGAGTTCTTCGAGAAGGGCCCGTGTTTTGACATCAACTGCTCTCTTGATATATCCAGTATAGGCAGCAAGACCAGCTGTAGACAATATTGCAATAATCGCGATGACGACCATCAGCTCGATAAGGGTAAAACCAAGATGTTTTTTCATAGAGAGAATAAAAGAGAGATTTGTTCTGGTAAAAAGTATAGTCTTTTCTTTTCAGAGAAGAAAATGAAGAATGAGACTTTTGTATTTTTATGGAAAAATATATATATTTGTATATCTTTTTTGGCTTGTTTTCTGATGTAGATGACATATACTTCAGACGATATGTATCTTTGTCTTTCACCATCTGATATTTTTTACCTCACGGGAGTCATGACACATGAGGGAGGGGAAGTGATGATACTACTACAAAAGAATAAAGCAGAAAGAATAAAGCAGAAAGAAGGAATAGTTTTGTGTGATCCGCGCACAAGTGGTCTCTTTAATGCTTCTCAATTTGAGATTGTTGGATCACGAGAACTATGGTGAGAGGTGCTTGGAAAATACAAACAGATCCATACTGATCCTGACTATCTCACACAATCACTTCGAGATCAGCTAGAAAAATACGGTGTAGAACTCTTGATGTCACCCAGTCCTATCACTCGTAAGAGAATGATCAAAACTCCAAAAGAAATTCAAAAACTCCGCCAGAGTCAAGCAATCAATAGGTCTGTCTTTGAGGCAATACAACCCTATCTCCAAAAGGGTGTCACAGAAGCAGCAATAGCACGCAGGATTCAGATTCTCCAGCTAGAACTCGGTGCAAGTGGTCCGAGTTTTCCTCCAATTGTGGCGTTTTGAGAGCATTCAGCTATTCCACATCATAGTCCGACACAGAGAGAACTTCAAGAGGGTGATATTGTGCTGATAGATATGGGTGTGATCTATGAGGGGTATTGCTCGGATATGACGAGGTGTTTCTTTGTGTAAGTAAAAAAATCTATATTTCAACACAAAATAATGACATTACAATAAAAATCAGTATAATACACTTGATACCGTAAATTTACGCGTATGATCATATATCATATACCGCTCTATATGGATGGTAAGGAAGCACTACATGTACAATATCATGCTTTGAGAGATCTTGTTCCCGAAGAAGATTGGCGTGTAGATACAGAAGTCATACATGAACTCGGACAGGATTTCAGATACACAATAGATACTCATCCATGACGGGTCACAAAAGATATTCTCCTTTGGTGTTATTGATGCAATAAAGGTAAGAATCCGAGTGAGAGATTAGCAGAGATTGTGTGTAGATTATTGAGTCATCAAGACCATGAAAAATAGTAAAACACCTACAGAACTTTACCAACTTTTACAAAATGTCACCCAGTATATTATTACTTGGGCAAAGCCAGGCATGCGCGTAAGTGATGTGGATGCTCGGGCACGAGAAATGCTCGGAGACTATGCTCCCTATTTTACTCATTCTCTGGGGCATGGTGTAGGGGTTCAGATTCATGAAATGCCATGAATATCAGCTAAAAGTGATACAATCCTCGAACCAGGAATGATTATCACGATAGAGCCAGGAGTATATGGGATACCAATGAAGGACGAAGAATGAAGGACGAAGAATGAAAAAGTGTATGGATTGAGATATGAAGAGATGGTATTAGTTGACAAAGAAAAATTGATTGTATTATAACAATCATGAATATTGATTCAGTGAGAGATAATATATGACTCAATGCCTTGCCAACTCAGCTGAAGCAGGGGGTATTTATGATGGGACTCAAGGTGGATCCATTCACAAATGGTATTAGTGAAACACAATCATCATTTTCTGTGAGACCTTCTGAGAAAAAATGAGTTCATTTTATAGTAGGAGATATTGAAATACCATATAATCCAGATGCTCTGACAGCGATTGATGGTTTGTTTGGTCGGATGTTGCGTGTGAGTGACCCAGCACGACAAGTGCAGGTTCTCATTGTGGAACATTTGTTGTCTGCTGTACGTCTTCTCGGTTTATCCGATATTGAAATACATATTGGAGAATCATGCCGTGCACCATGAGTGTCTTCAAAGATGCCAAAAATCTGAATGGGGATACCGACCTATTTTATTCCTATTTGCGGTCCCGGAGTATCAGGTTATATCAAACAACTTTTACCATACTGTGAACTCACTGGTGAGCAACCAGAAGAATATAGTATTCACACAGCAAATAATTTTTCTCAAAAAGAGAGTCTCAGATCAAAATATCGTGGCACTGTTCGAAATATTATCGTAGAGCCTTCTGATCATTTTAGTATCGAGGTCCTCTCTGCTCAGCAACCAGATATAAATAATAATCCTGATGCACGACCTTTTATTATCTCTGATGCAGAGAGTGTCGAAGAGCACCTCGCAGCTCGACCTCTTATGCGTCTGACCAGTCGTACAGCAGCAGCTGTCGTATGGGCTCTGAGTTTGCGTTCTTTTGCTTTGACACCAAAAACCTATTTCAAGTCTCGTCCACAACTTTCTCGAGAAGAAGTTGTTGCCCGTATGCAACCACAATACCAAATAGATCAAAATGAGCATCTCGTACATACTGCTCTTGCTGATTTGCTCGGAGAACTTGGGGCATTTATTGGTAACAAGCGATTTCTTGGGAAA